>Ga0075467_10003824_pt1 | contig 11419 bp, 10 predicted proteins | sample DEB08_DNA_9_FD_75067 | JGI IMG/M metagenome (GOLD analysis project Ga0075467, IMG submission 75067) | Aqueous microbial communities from the Delaware River and Bay under freshwater to marine salinity gradient to study organic matter... | ecosystem: Environmental > Aquatic > Marine > Coastal ...
AAAGGGAATTGTACTTACCACTATTTTTAAACCATCTTTGGCGCCTTTTAAAAACGAAACGCGTCTGGAGTAGGTTTTGGGAAACAATATACTATTTCCCATAACTAATCCAGCGCAGCCTGCTATTACAATGACAGATATTTCTATTGTTCCGTGCAACCAAATAGTCTTCGAAGCTGTAAACAACAAATCTTGATTGTAAAAAAATGTAAAAAAAGCGCCTAGCATCACTCCATTTCTAAAAAGAATCCAAGCAGTTCCAATGGAAGTGATGACTCCAAAAGCATAGGCAACAAATGCAACGCGGATGTTATTTATAGTAATTCCTAAAAAAGTTCCAATTTCACTCCCGCTTTTGTAAATCGCTGTGGGATCTCCTTTTTCAATATTATTAATAGTTTCATTGACGTATGCATCGCCTAAAATTAAGCGAACAAATGAATCATCACTTAAAGTTGACACTATTCCGATACAAGTCGAAATGGCAAAAATTAAAAAAGTGTAAAAAAGCATCAAGTGATACTGTCTAAAGAAGAGGGGAAATTCATACTTCCAGAAAGTAACAATTCTATTCTTGCTCTCTTTTTTATTGATATAGATCTTCTGATGCGCCTGCGAAGCAAGAGAATTTAGATACAATAACGTTTTACTGCCAAGGTAATAGGTTTGTGCGTAAGCTAAGTCGTTGGTTAGCTGTACATAATAATCTGCAAGGTCATCTGGATTTATTTTAGAATTAAGTGTGATCGCTTTTTCAAATGCAATCCATTTTTCCTTATTTTGCTTTACGAATGCTGCTTCCCGCATTTCTTTTTTTCATTAAATATAAATACTTGCTTTTACATGGCAAACTTAGCAATCAATACAACGCAAAACGTAAATTTAGACTATAAATTAGTCAGCGTAGGTGAGAGAATTTTAGCTTTTCTAATTGATTTGCTCATTTTTAGCATCTATTTGTATATGGTTGAGGTCATTTCAGATATAATGGGCTTGGCGATAAGCGATAATTGGACTGTTTTTGGTCTGCAGCAATTGCTCTTGCTTCCTGTCATGTTTTACTCATTGTACATGCACATTCTCTTTAATGGCCGAACTGTTGGAAAAATGGTTTTAAAAACCCGTGTCGTGAAAATTGATGGAGGTCCCGTGCATTGGTCTAGTTATATGACTTTATGGATGCTACGCATCGTAGATATCTGGATATTTAGTGGGGCAGTAGGTTTGTTAAGTATTCTTTTTTCTGAAAGACGGCAACGCGTTGGAGATTTTGCAGCTGGAACTGTTGTAATTTCTACTAAAAACCAGGTAAACATATCACATACGATTCTTGAGGAACTAACTGAAACTTATGAACCCAAGTTTACAAATGTGACGCAGCTAACCGACAAGGATGTACGTCTCATTAAAGAAACATATCTTATCGCCATAAGTAGTGCTGATTATAAAACATTGAATGCACTTAGGAAGAAAATTGAAAGTATTTTAGAGATTAGTTCCGAGTTTTATGATAAACAGTTTATTGAAACTATCTTGAAAGATTATAACTATTATACCCAAAGCATGTGAGTTTATTTTTAATCATAGATATTTTAGGAACTGTCGCTTTTGCCATTTCTGGTGTTCTCACGGCTATTAAGCATCGGATGGATCCTTTTGGGATTTTAATAATTGCCTTTGTTACTGCGGTAGGAGGTGGGACTTTAAGAGACTTATTAATTGCCGCTGACATTACTTGGATGCGAAATCTCACTTTCGTCTATGTGATTTTTGCAGCTACTGTATTTGCTGTAGTATTTAGAAAAAAATTAGGGCATATCCGAAAATCACTTTTTCTCTTCGATACTATTGGGATTGCATTATATACTATTGTCGGGATTGAAAAAGGTATTGCAGCTGGTTTTCCACCTATGATTTGCGTGGCATTAGGAACAATGACGGCCTGCTTCGGAGGTGTAATTAGAGACATACTTTGCAATGAAATTCCTATTATTTTCAGAAAAGAAATCTATGCTACCGCATGTATCATTGGTGGTAGTGCATATTTCGTTTTATTGCAAACAACCTTAGCTGAAGACTTAATTATCATAATTTCCGGTTTAATTATTATGATCGTACGCTCACTGGCTGTGCACTTTAAACTTTCATTGCCTAGTATATATAGTAGTGAGGAGTGACTTCTCGATACTAAATTCAAATTTACTACGTACTTTGAATTTCACTCGAAGTGACAGTGAAACGTGAATAGTTCAAAAAAGTTGATTTGTTTATTCGTTGAGCCGTGTAATCGTAGTTTGATAGCAACATTTTGCTCTAATTAATTACAAAAAAATGATCAAAAATGTCAGTTCGAGTGGTTCCGATGCAATCGGGATTGTATCGAGAACTCGATACTAAATTCAAATTTACTGCGTACTTTGAATTTTACTCGAAGTGACTGTGCGCCAAAGGAGATATGAGATGTTAGATGTGAGTATTGAGACCTGCGGGTCAGTTATGCGGGTGTTAGTAAAAAGTTGATTTGTTTATTCGTTGAGCCGTGTAATCGTAGTTTGAAATGTTACGATTAAACAATCCAACAATCCAACAATCCAACAATCCAACAATCCAACAATCCAAGAAACCACAATCAAGAACTAAAAAAAGTCTTACTTCTTTCAGCAGAGGTTTTATGGTCTTTAATCAATGACCTTCGCTTCAATATAGACGTTATGCAATGGCCAATCTCCATCGTCACATGGAAGGTTTGCAATCTTTTTAACGACTTTCATGCCTTTCGACACTTTTCCGAATACGGTATAACTTCCGTTAAGATGTCCTGTAGATGTTTGTGGTCCCAAAAAGATAAAGAATTCGAAGGGCGCCGAATTTTTATCTGGGTTAGCTCTATATTCTTTAGCGCCGGAAAGGGTTCCCATCTTATGGATTCTTCCATTTTGCAACTCTGCAGGTAAAATATAATCACCAATGACAGCTCGTTTTTTGGAGGTGGACCTAAGATCACTATTTCCTCCTTGAATGATAAAATTAGGAACTACTCTATGAAAAAAAGTTTCATTGAAATATCCTTGCTTCACTAAAAAGATGAAATTTGCTCGATGTAAGGGTGCATCGTCAAATAATTCAAGTTCTATAGATCCTTGCTGCGTTGATATTAAAACCTTGTTTTCAGGGTTTTCTTTTCCATAAGCAGTTAGAAAATCCACGGCGTTTTCATTTGATAAAAATGGATCGCTTTTCATGATTTTTGTTTTGTTTCCTTCTGAAACTTTTGAAGAAATAACTAGAGAATCCGACCCTTCTTTTACGGTCTCTGTTTTAATGTCGGAAGCCTTTTTCTTATCTTCACAGCTTGCATGAACAAGAAGAGTGATTAAACTCATTAATAAAAAGTATTTCTTAAATGACATTTGCAGAATTTGAAAAGCGTGTGGTAAAAATAGCAAAAATGGAGCTTCCGGGGGAGGCCATTCAGTTAAAAATGGCTCCAATAGAACGCTTGATTGAATTAAAAACAAAAGCTCGTGAGTTGGAATCATCGCGTCGAGCAGGAGTATTGGCGCTTTTTTATCCAAATTCAAATATGGAAACATGCCTTATTTTAATCCTTCGGAAGACCTACAAAGGAGTTCATTCTGCGCAAATTGGATTCCCAGGGGGGAAAGTTGAAGATGAAGATATTAATATGGAGGCAACAGCGTTGCGTGAAACTGAAGAAGAAGTTGGAGTCCCTAGAGAAACAGTTTCCGTAATAAAAGAGCTCACGGAAATATATATTCCGCCAAGTAATTTTTTTGTGCAACCTTTTGTTGGAATTACAACAAAGACACCAAATTTTATAGCTCAAGAGGAAGAGGTGGAAGCATTAATTGAAGTCCCACTTTCACATTTTATGGATGATGCTATCTTGACTACTAAAGTCTTATCGACATCTTACGCCACGAACATAGATGTACCAGCGTTTTTGCTCAATGGTCATGTAGTTTGGGGGGCAACAGCGATGATGCTTAGTGAAGTACGTGAATTGTTAAAAGAGGTGCTGTAAAAGCAGATTTTAGTATCTTTGTCGTTCCGCTAATTTTAAACGAAACAGCGGATTAAATATTAAAAAACTGTATGGGGCTTTTTAAAAGAAATCCATTTGGACATATATTATTCATAAAGCTATGGATTATCCGAATTATGGGTAGTCTATCGCATCGCAGGTTTAAAGGATTTAATGAGTTACACATCGAAGGTAGTGAGATATTAAAAAAATTGCCGGAGACTAATGTACTTTTTGTATCCAATCACCAAACATATTTTGCAGATGTAGTTGCTATGTTTCATGTCTTTAATGCGTCATTAAGTGGGAGAGAGGATAACATTAAAAACATTGGTTATCTCTGGCGACCAAAATTAAACCTATATTTTGTTGCGGCTAAAGAAACAATGCAGGACGGCCTTTTACCAAAAATACTTGCGTATGCTGGTTCAGTGAGTATTGAACGAACTTGGCGCGCTGAAGGTAAAAATGTTAACAGACAGGTTAAAATGAGCGATGTAAGTAATATTACTACGGCCTTGAATGATGGCTGGGTAATTACGTTTCCACAAGGAACAACAAGACCTTGGAAACCAATTAGACGCGGTACGGCTCACCTTATCAAAACAAACAAACCTATTGTTGTTCCTATCGTGATTGATGGTTTTAGAAGATCTTTCGACAGGAAAGGACTCAACGTAAAAAAGAAGGGGATTCTTCAGTCCATGGAGATAAAGGCACCTCTGGAAATTGATTATGAAAACGAATCAGTAGATTCTATTGTAGAAAAATTGGAATATGCCATCGAGCAGCATCCATCCTTTTTGAAGGTTATTCCAGCGGAGGAAATTAAATCTCAGGAGGAATTGAATAAGGAAAGAGAGTGGAGGTACTAGACTCTCAGATTATTATTTTCTCTAAATATTCTTATTCAAAAAAGTCACTTCGAGTGAAATTCAAAGTACGCAGTAAATTTGAATTTAGTTTCGAAAAGTCACATCTATTATCGGGACTATTGGATTGTTAGATTGTTGGATTGTTGGATTGTTAGATTGTTGGATTGTTGGATTGTTGGATTGTTGGATTGTTCGATTTTTAAAGAAAAGTTTCAGAGTTTCAGAGTTACAAATTTTTATTTTTTCAACTTCCAACTTCCAACTTCTTTTTCAACCTAGGTTTCCATTTTCTCTAATTCAGTGTAGTTATGTTGAAGACGTTTTAGAAGTATTCCGTAGATAATTCGGTAGAAAAGCAAAATTAATCCTACTAAAAGAATACCAAAAATTATCTGACCAATAAAAAATAAAGAGGTGAAGCTCTCTTTCGGGATAGCCCCATAACCCTCATAGTTTTCTGCCATTAACGTATATAGTTGATCTTTTTTAGTGTAGTAAAATAAATTGACCCCAATAAGCAGCAGTATCGATGCACTCACATTATAGATAACGAAATTCTTTACAGTCTTGCGTGTGCTTAAAATACTTCCCATTAAATCTTTAATGGTATCAGTAACTGTAATGGATTGATAATTCTTGTAAAAAAGATAGATGAAGACGGCGAAAATAGTATAATGGACAATGTTAACAACAACAAAGACGGTTTTTAAACCCATACTTTCATTAATTGTTTTGCTTGATTCTGGAACAAAAAAGGCTAAAACAGTCCAAAATAATAATTCACCAATACTTATTAAAAATATCCACTTCACAATAGATGAAGACTTTTTAAGGAGCATTTGATGAATATCTCCATATGACAATTTTGGGAGCTCTTGCTCCACACTTTGCCATTTCTGTTTTAATAAATCTAAATTAACCATAGGGGTTACGGATTTAATACTGTTCTTAATTTTCCTTTAATTCTGTTCATTTTAACTCTCGAATTCACCTCTGATATCCCTAAGGTTTCAGAAATTTCTCTATATGATTTGTCTTCTAAGTAAAGAAAAACAAGTGCTTTGTCTATGTCATTCAAACTCTTTACGGCACTGTACATTAACTTTAATTGCTCCTCTACAGTATCATCATAGTCTATTGATGAAATTTTAAAACTTACAGCTTCAAAATCTTGCGTCGCCACCCTACGTTTAGACTTACGATATAATGTAATTGCAGTGTTTAATGCTACCCTATACATCCAAGTACTAAATTTTGAGTCTCCTCGAAACTTTGGATATGCCTTCCATAATTGTATGGTTATCTCCTGAAACAAATCATTATGCGCATGACTGTTATTTGTATATAACCTACAAATTTTATGCACTATGTTTTGATTCGTTTCGAGTTCTTTTACAAAACTATGTTCAAGTTCTTTATTCAATGATGGTCGGTTGGTTGATGCATTAGTAGAGCTTGGTAAAACTTTGTTACAAAAGTTGCAATATTTAATCAATATTAAAGAGACTTCTTGAACAAATAGTAACTTTGGGGAGAATGAATCAATGAAATAATGATGCAAGTCTAAATAGATGTTGAACTATGAATATACCTGAAACGAACATACCTCGAATCATTGTAATTGGTGGCGGATTTGGAGGTATTTCTTTTATCAATCAATTACAGAGGCTTAAAGTTCAAATTGTACTTTTCGATCGACACAATTATCATACGTTTCAACCGCTTCTTTATCAAGTATCTACGGCTGGGTTAGAGCCGGATTCGATTGCATATCCGCTACGGAAAGTTTTCAGAAAGAATAAAAATTTTCATTTTAGACTAGCCGAAGTAGCACAAATTGATACAGCTACAAATAGTATTAAAACTTCTATCGGAAGCTTGTCTTATGACTACTTAGTGATAGCAACGGGAACTCGCACTAATTTCTTCGGGAATAAAAGTATCGAAGCGAATAGTATGCCGATGAAGACTATTCCGCAGGCATTGGACATTCGCTCTTTGATATTACAAAATATAGAAGAGGCAGATCTAACCGATTCGAAAATTGAAAGGAAACGTCTACTCAACTTTATTATTGCTGGGGCTGGACCTACAGGAGTAGAACTGGCGGGAGCATTGGCAGAATTCAGAAGGGGTATTTTAAAATATGACTATCCCGAACTCGATGAAAATGAAATGCAAGTTCACCTCGTTGAAGGCTCGGCAAAAGTACTGGCTGCAATGAGTGAACAAGCATCAACAAAGGCTCATAAGTTTCTGACTAACCTTGGAGTGAAAATCCACTTGAATACAATAGTTAAAGATTACGATGGTAAAACAGTTTTTACCAAAAATAAAAATTTTGAATCATCAACTTTTATATGGGCAGCAGGTGTAACAGGAGCACCTATTAATGGAATTGATGGTAGTTCTTTGGTTGAACGAGCTAATCGCTATAGAGTAGATAATTTTAATAAAATTGACGGATTTGATAATATCTATGCTTTGGGAGATATCGCTTTAATGTCTACCGAAAGCTATCCGAAAGGGCATCCACAAGTAGCGCAACCAGCTATACAGCAAGGGAAGCGACTAGGGAAAAATTTTATAAGAATGTTAGCGAATAAAAAGATGGAACCCTTTACATATTTTGATAAAGGAACCATGGCAACCATTGGCCGGAATAAGGCTGTTTGTGATGTGAAGAATATGCATTTCGCAGGAGCCTTCGCCTGGTTTCTATGGATGTTTGTCCATCTATGGTTTTTGGTAGGTTTTAGAAATAGAGTGATTACTTTTTTTAATTGGACGTATAGTTATATCAATTACGATAGAGCTGCTCGTTTGATCATTCGTCCTTTTCGAAAATAATGAATAGACTTAAGCTGGAAGCAGGAAGCGGGAGAATTGTTGAATCGTGTAATCGAACAATCCAAGAATCCAGTTATCTAATAATCCAACAATCGATTAATCTGTATTGACTGCACCACGCTTTGAAAAAGCGCGCCAGAGGAAAATAACAATAGGCAATAAATAATAACGCAAAACCCATCACCCATCACCCAGAAACCATTCTTCTTTCAATGAGCAAAGCGAATGGTCTTTCTTCTAATTTTCACTCGAAGTGACTGTGAAATTAAAAAACCTAGCACCTATAAATACGGTCAGGTCGAGTGATCTTGATGTAATCGGAATTGTATCGAGAACCAGATGGAATCGGGATGGTATCGAGAAACCGTCACTAGGAAAAAAGTGCAAACAGTGAGCAGGAATTAATAGTAAAAATCTAACAATTTTTATACTTATCATGAAGGCCCTTACCTTTAAGTATCATAGGAGTACAATTCTCCAATCTGGAAATATTTGTTTCTTCCCTCTTCGCAGCGCCTATGTGATCTGCGTATTCTCGCTGTTTTCCGGGTGTCAATTTTTCAAAAGCTACTTTTAATTCTGAGTGTTGATTGAGGGCATTTTTTAGAAAAGGTAAAATGGTCACTCCTTTTTTTCGTTGAGGTTTTATTTCTTTTCCCGCTATAGAATTTTGAATGGCTTCCTTGATATAGGCTAAAATCAATTCAGTTTCTATCACATCATCTTTTTCAAACCTCCATTGCCGAAGGGCTCTAGTTACGTTATCTTGTGCATTTACTAATTTTCCCTGGGTATCTTTTAAAAAGACGCCTTGATGAAACCACAATGCGTAATGGTTTTTAAATGCTGCCATCCCTGCAACTAATTTTTTGTTTAAAGTATAGGTAGGGGAACCCCATTTTACCTCTTCTTTAAGTTCCGTGTTAGCAAAAATAGTACGAAGCTGAGTTAGTTCTGATGTCCATTGCGTATGCTTTTTGATATATGCAGTTACTTTTTCAGAATCGGTCATTGCGAAATTATTTTATACCACTTAGATTATATACTAAAATTAATTTGTTGATATGTTTATTTGTTGAATCGTGTAATCGTTCTTTCTAAGTTATTTTTTATTGAGTATTGAAGCGTAAAAAAGTTGATTTGTTTATTCGTTGAATCGTGTGATCGTTTTTTAAAAGTAATATTTTATCTATTGATTATTGAAGGTTTTCGAATATCCAAAAACCGAACAATCCAATTATCTAATAGTCCAACAATCTAATAATCCATATTTAAAATTCTACACTTCGCCCACTCTAAGCGAACTTCTTTGCTGCTCTGAAACTTTGGTGCTTTGAGTCTTTGAAACGATCCAAAAATCTAATAATCCAAACGACTCACCTGAATTAATTCAATAACACCTTAATTCATTCACTCTTTGAATAATTACTTCTTAATAAATTTTAAAGTGGTATCCCCTAAATTAGTCGTTACTCTTAGAAAGTAAACACCTGTATTTAGCCCTGAAATATTTATATCAAGTGTCTTATTGTTCAAAGATTCCTCATTGTTCGTAATTAATTTTTTTCCTGAAATATCAATAAGTTCATAAGTCATTGAGGAAATTGCAGTATCAACCATTAGAGAAAGTCTATCGGTTGCAGGATTAGGATATAGTTGAATTTTGCTTGCGATTGCATTTTCCTCAACTCCTAAAAAATTGTCATATAAATCCTGGAGAAGATCTATGGGCTCTATCCCAGATGCTTGTTGCCCAACATTAAGCCGAAGGTATGGATCATTGGGAGCATCATCTGCATGATATACCAACAAATAGGCAGTTGTTGAAGAAGTTCCACTTGCAAGACAGCGTGAATCTGCACCCGCAAAATTCGCCCCTTGCATCGCAGCCATTAGTTTGTCGGCCAAGGTCCTGGCGGTGTTATTGAAATTCGCCTCCATATTGTCTATAACAGTCTGATTCAACAGAATATTCCCTTGTACACTAAAATTGGTTCCTTGACGATCTTCTTTATAGTCATCTGCTAAGCTTCCTGTCCAACCTGCTGTTCTTGGATCTCCAGAGCCATCAAGATCGACAATACCGTATTGTCTATATTCTGGATTAAATCCCTGACTACTGCAAGAATCATTTAGTAACAAATAATCAATAATTTCTGAAGGACTAGATCCAGCTTCCATTTGTGCTATTGCGTTTTGAAGATTCGTATTTGGTATGCAAACCCAGGCCTGAGAATTGACACCGCCTCGCCCAGGAATAATATCTGTAATGATGTCTATTATCCCGCCAGGACCTATACCAGTAACGCATGAAGCTCCTGCAGAACCAATATCACCAGTCAGAGGATCAACCGCGATAATTGAAAATGTATCTTGTGCCGTAAGATTGGCTGTTACAAGAATAGTTAGGAGGAGTGTGTAAAGTAGTTTCATGATTTTTTTTTATAAATATAATAATTTCCGAAGTATCAAATATGATTTTTACAGTTGAGTAGGCGAATCTTACGTTTCGGTTTTTTTTATTCTGAAAAGATTCTTGATTGTATCAAATTTGTCGTGCACAATTAACTAGTCACAACATGAAAAATTCTTTAAACCGATTATTACAGATAACTTCTCTAACCATTTTCATCTTTCTAGTGTCAATTCCGGCTATATCTCAAGCTATAGTTTCAGGGGTGGTAACACAATCTAATGGCAGCCCAATAGAAGGAGCTAATGTTTATTTTGAAGGTACCTACGACGGGGCATCAACGAATGCTGAAGGAATTTTTTCTTTTGAAACTTCCGAAACAGGTGTTCAAACACTAATGATTTCCTCGATTTCTTTCGAGACTTTTGTAATGGCAGCAACCATAAATCAAATGCAAAACTTAAAAGTAGTGCTAAGGGAAGATGTAAATTCTTTAGATACTGTAGTCTTATCTGCCGGAACATTTGAAGCCAGCGATAATAGTAAAGTCTCTGTGTTAAAACCTTTGGATGTTGTCACTACAGCAAGTGCCTTGGGTGATTTCGTAGGAGCACTCCAGACATTACCTGGAACAACCACGGTTGCTGAAGATGGTCGTCTTTTTGTTCGTGGAGGAGATGCAAATGAAACACAAATTTTTATCGATGGTGTTCGGGTATTTACACCCTATACTCCAACAACTAATAACACACCAACCCGAGGGCGTTACAGTCCGTTCCTGTTCGACGGAATTACCTTCTCGACAGGGGGTTATTCTGCAGAATATGGGCAGGCACTTTCGTCGGTGCTATTGCTAAGTACTATAGATGAACCCGTTCAGGAAAAAACGGATATATCAATTATGACGGTCGGACTGGGACTTGGGAATACACAAAAGTGGAATAAGAGCTCTTTGAGTGTGAATGCATCTTACATAAATCTAGCGCCTTATATCGCCTTGTTTCCAGACCGTAACGATTGGCAGAAACCTTTTGAAGCAATCTCTGGGGAAGCTGTTTTTCGTCAAAAGTTTGAAAAAGGATTGTTGAAAGTATACGCTGCTTTTGATACGACAAGTTTTCAGCTAACACAAGAAGATATTAATGTTCCAGAAGGGGTTAATGTTAAATTGAATAATTATAATTTTTACACCAATACCAGCTATAGTGGGGACTTAGGTTCTCGTTGGAAAATATT
>Ga0075467_10003825_pt1 | contig 11419 bp, 10 predicted proteins | sample DEB08_DNA_9_FD_75067 | JGI IMG/M metagenome (GOLD analysis project Ga0075467, IMG submission 75067) | Aqueous microbial communities from the Delaware River and Bay under freshwater to marine salinity gradient to study organic matter... | ecosystem: Environmental > Aquatic > Marine > Coastal ...
GCAGTTCCTGCGCGCTTTCGGGATCACTGATCCTGACCTCAACTCCCGGCAACGGGAAGCCGACACTGCCGACGCGGCGCTCGCCGTCATAGGGATTGGAAGTATTCATGTTGGTTTCCGTCATGCCGTAGCGTTCAAGAATGCGCTGCCCGGTGCGCTCTTCGAACTGGACATGTGTTTCGGGCAGCATCGGTGCGCTGCCGGAGACGAACAGACGCATGTGCGCCACCAGCTCGCGCTCAAAGCGCGCATCGCCGAGCAGCCGCGTGTAAAAAGTGGGGACACCCATCATGCTGGTTACGCGCGGCAACTGGGCCAGCATCTGCTCGACATCGAAGCGCGCCAGGAAAATCATCGAAGCGCCGACCGCGAGAATAGTATTGGTGGCGACAAACAGGCCATGCGTATGGAATATCGGCAAGGCGTGCAGCAGCACATCGTCGCTGCTGAACTGCCAATAGTCGACCAGCGTCAATGCGTTCGATAGCAGATTGTCATGGCTCAACATCGCGCCCTTGGATACGCCCGTCGTGCCCGAGGTGTAGAGAATCGCCGCCAGGTCATCTGCACTGCGAGCGCAGTTGTCGAATGCTGCCGGATGAGATTGCAGCGCCGCCGTGAAACTGCCACTACCGTCGCCATCAAGACTGAACAGCTTCGCGTCTATACCCTCGAACTCGGACTCGCACGCACTGTCACAGACAAAGACAGCGGGCTCGGCATCGTCGAGAAAATATCCGACTTCAGCAGCCGTGTAAGCGGTATTCAGTGGCAGAAACACAGCCCCGGCGCGTACCGCGGCCAGGTAGAGCGCAATCGCCTCTACCGATTTCTGTACCTGTGCCGCAATACGATCACCAGGCACCACTCCGCTGGCCTGCAACAGGTTGGCAAAGCGACCACTCAGCTCCACCAGCTCGGCATAGGACCAGCAACGACCACCGGGCACCTCGAGCAGTCGACGCGGATCGGTTTCACGCCCGCTCAAAAGTCCATCGAAAAGATGATTAGACGCCATTCATATTCCCCTTTTTAAATAACCGGAATCGGTTTACGGCGCAGACCACTAAGCGCATTGCCGGCGATGGCCAGCAGCAGAACGGCGCCACCGAGAAGCGTGTAGAAACTGACCGTTTCGCCAATAAAAATCCATACCCACAAGGGCCCGAGCAGCACTTCGGTCATCGACAGCAGGGCCAGTTCGGCTGCTGGCACCACGCGCGATCCGATGGTGTAAATCACCAGCCCCATACCAACCTGGAACACGCCCATCGACAGCGAAATGGCGATATCGTTACGCGACAGGGCCAAGCCGTAGCCGTTGAACTCACAGACCAACGCCCCGCTGATGATGGCGAAGACCCCTGCCAGAAATACCGCCGGCAACATGTCTTCGAGCTTGCCCCAGCGCAGCGCAACGGTAAATACCGCAAAACCGGTGGCTGACAGAAGCGCACTCAGGTTGCCGACCAGCTTACCGGCAGCAAAGCCGTTTATCACCATGATGGCGATACCGACAATGGCAAACAGCATCGCCACCCAGGTGGCGTGGCGCACCTGCTCACGCAGTATCACCCAGCCCGCCACCGCCGCCAGGAAGGGTGCGGCGGCGAACAGGAACATCGCGTTGGCAACGGTCGTGGTCTGTATCGCATAAATACCACCGCTAAAGGCGAACACCAGGCCGACACCGCCGATCGCCCCGGCAATACCGGCACTGCGAATCGCGGCCAGGGGGCGGAAGCCCGAGCGCAGGGTAATAATGCAAAACAGGAAACAGGCCAGTGCAATCGAGCGGTAAAACAGAATCTGCCACACGTTGGCCTCTTCGATCATGCGTATACCAAGGCCCATTGACGACCAGAACACACCCGACATCAACACCAGCACAACGCCGACGAGATAGCTGATTCGGGGTAATTCCAGTTTTGTCGCCAGGGCTTCGGACATGGTCTTTAAACCGCCGTGATTTATGATCGAGCGAGAGTAATCGAAGGCGCAGGGATTGCAAAGTATTTGTTATTGCCGGGGCCTGGAGCAACGCGTTGCTGCGGCTGTTTTACAGTACCCGAAGGTGGGTTTACACTGGCCCATGCGGAGGAGCCATGCAAGCGAACAGCCCATTCAATGCCAGTACCGTCGACTGGCAGAAACCCGGCGTCGAGATCGATACCAGCAAACTGCCGGACATCGCGGTCGAGGACGCCGATGTCCGGGCATTTCAACGTGACGGTGTGGTCTTACTGCGCGGTGTGTTCAGTGACCAGGTCGACCGCCTGCGCGCCGGTTTGCAACGCAATCTCGAAGATCCGCAACGCTTTGCCTTTCCCTGTGAGAGTAATCCTGCCGGCGAACCGGGGCGGTTCTTCGACAGCTACTGCAACTGGCAACTGATCCCGGAATACTTCGACTACGTGACAGGCTCCCGTGCCGCGGCCCTCGCCGGGCGCCTCATGGGCGGCGACTCGGCTCAATTCTTTCATGAACACGCTTTCATGAAAGCAGCGGGCACACAACGCGCCACACCCTGGCACCAGGATCTTCCCTACTACTGCGTTGACGGCAGGAACACCGCCAGCGTTTACGTGTCGCTGGACAAGGCCGATGCCGAGGTTGCGGTGCAGTTTGTCAGGGGCTCACATCGCTGGGGACGCCTGTTCTATCCAAGGGTGTTTGAAGACGGCAGCGCCTTCAATGACGATCAGCAGACAACCACAATGGAGCCTGTGCCGGACATCGACGCGGAGCCGGAAAAATATGATATCGCGGCCTGGTCACTGGAAGCGGGTGATACCATTGTTTTCGATTTTCGGACTCTGCACGGCACCGGAAACGCCAAGGTCAAATCCTTGCGGCGCGCTTTCTCAACGCGCTGGCTGGGTGATGATGTCACTTATTGCGAACGTCCCGGCGAGACCTCGCCACCGTATTCTAATCATGGCATGCGTCATGGCGAGCGCATGCGCGAAGACTGGTTCCCGGTGTTGTGGCGCCGACCTGTCACCCACCTATAGCTGCCTGCAACTGCCTGCAACTGCCTGCAGGGCGCACCGTCAAGCACCTGGAGTTCGCGCGACGCTGATTTCCTGATCCGCTTTTTGAGCAACCCCGTCCGGGAGAATCTTGAATCCGCCTGGCAAAATCAGTTCAGGCTTCCTTGCGGCCACGCCACAGTTCCCAGGCGAGACGCGCGCGCACGCCGATGCCGAGCAGCGGTTTGACCGGCAGTTGACTGGGCTGGCCGAGGCTTTGCATAAAACCGATAAGCTCGTTATCGACCCCGCAGGCCATGTCCGCCGCGAGCATGCCACCGGCCGTGCCCTTGGTAACGCCGATCGCATTCTGGCAGACCGAGCTATAGATATTATCCGCAAGACGACCAAAGCCGGGCGCACCGTTTTGTGACAGGCAGATAAAACCGGTCCAGGTGTACTCCATCTCGACTTCCGGCAACATCGGAAAACGCTCGTCGAACAGACGCTTGTGGCGGCGCGCAATGTCGGCCTGGAACGATTCGCTCTCGCGCATCTCCGGGTTGTAGTAAATGTTGTTGCGAATGAGGATACGGTGATCGCGGGTGTAACGCATGGTGATCGCTGAAAAAGCATTGGCCGGGGTGATGCCCCAGTTTTCCTCGCAACCGATGGCTGCGTGTTCGGCCGCGGTGAGTTGCCGACTCAAACTGGCATTAGCCGCGAACGGCAACAACTGGCGCTGGTAATAACCGAATTTCTCGGCAAAGGCGTTGACCCCAAGGATCAGTTTGTCGGCGACCACTTCGCCTGACGGGGTGCCAAGGCGAATGCTCGAACCCGTATCCAGGCTGGAGACCGGCGTGTTCTCACACAGCGTGACGTTCTCCGGTAAGTGATCGGCCAGCCCGCGCACCAGCGCGGCCGGATTCAGCAGTCGACAACCGGGTGTGTACACCGCACCCTTGAAATGCGAGGTTCCGATTCGCCGGGCCAGGTCATCTTTTTCGATCCAGGTGTAGGGTTCATTCAAGGCGTCGAGCTCGCGCATGAATGGCTCCAGAAACTCCTGCACCCCCTCTTCCGAGCTCGCGGTCTGATACTTGCCGGGCTGGGTCCAGTCACAGTCAATGGCGTAACGCTCGATCTGCGCTTCGTGATAAGCAATCGCCGAGCGCGCCAGGGCCATGTACCGGTGTGATCCCTCGAGTTCGTCCTGGTTGCTGCCGATAACATGCGGCAGGTCAATGGCAAACCCGGAATTACGCCCCGAGGCATTTTCCCCGACCTCACCTGATTCGAGCAGCAGGATGCTGTCATCCGGTCGATTCTCGGCCAGGCGCCGGGCGGCCGCGAGACCCACGTAACCGGCTCCAATCACGACCCAGTTGACCCGGTGCTGTCCCGAAAGGGCCGGCTGCGGGTGACGCGCCGGCAGGATCCGGCTCCAGCCATTGGTGCTGTCATTGACCGGAAAATGTTTGATCTGCTTCATGTTCATAAGTTATCGGTCAGTCGGGAGTTTCCTGCCAGTTGGCGGGATGGATAGCAAAATACACCAGCGCCGATGTTGCCTCATAGACCAGCTCCGTGCCAGCAGGCAACCAGATACAGTCACGTTCTTTCAATACGTGCTCCTCAGCCCCGGTGTGCACACACAATTCGCCCTCAAACACCGTCAGCACTTCATCGTAGCGAAGCGTCCAGGGAATGCGCGCGTTGCTGAAGCGCCCCCAGCCCGTGCCCAGCTCAGTGCCGTCCTCGGTCCCGCAAACGCCGCAAACCCGGGCCATTTCGCCATATTCAAATCTTGCTGAAAACACAAGATCGTCGAAACGCATAACGCGTAAAGGGGCCTTCACAGTGCTCATGAAAAATCACCGGTTGCATCACGGATACAGATCTGTATATTAAACCATACACATCTGTATGGTAGCAACAATGTCCGATAACAGCCTGCTACGGGCCGTCGCCGAGCGTGGCACCCCTGCCGCGGAACGCAATCAGTTGCAGCGCTTCGACTGGTTGCAACAGGCCCTGGAAATCTTCGTCGCCGAGGGCATCGACGCGATCCGCATTACGCGTGTCGCCGAAGATCTCGGCGTAACCCGCGGCAGTTTTTACTGGCACTTCAAAAATCGCAGGGATTTGATTGACAGCCTGGTGGCCTACTGGAAGGACAAGAATACCGCTGCCATAACCGCATCGGTAGCACAGGCCTCGAGCCTCGCGGATGGCATCTTCCGTTTTTTCGAAACCTGTATCGATGCCACCATGTTCGATCCGCGGCTCGACCTCGCGCTGCGCGAATGGGCACGGCGCTCGACCTCAATTCACCAGCTGGTCGATGCTGAGGATGCCGCGCGCATCGAGGCACTGTGCCAGTTTTACCAGCGCTTTGACTACCCGATGCCGCATGCCCTGATCCGCGCACGCGTGCTCTATTTTGCACAGATCGGGTTTTATGCACTTGGTACCAGCGAATCCCTGCAAACCCGAATCGATTTTACCGAGGCTTATTTCGAAGCCTTTACCGGCCAGCAGTTAACTCGACAGCAGGCGGACGAATTCCGCAACTACATACTTGCCAACTACGGAGGACACTAGCGTGAGCAGACGATCCCGTCGCGGCCGACACCACGGTGTCGCCGATACTTCGCATCAACGCGTCGTCAATTACAGCAGGCTGCGCAATCCGCTGATTCGCCAACCCGCGTTCAGCCAGGATCGACTCGAGGCCATTCATGACACCGCGCTACGGGTCATCGAGGAGCTCGGCATCAAGGTGCTGAATGACGAGGCACGCGCTATCTTTCGTGACGCCGGTGCCCGGGTCAACGAGGAAACGCTGATGGTCAACATCGACCGCGAACTGGTAGCCAACGCGCTGCAATCGGCGCCGAGTGAATTCGTACTGCATGGGCGTAGCGCAGATCGCGATGTCACCCTGGGTGGAGACCACGTTGCCTTCGTCAGCGTGGGTGGCGCGCCGCACATTTCCGATCTTGATCGTGGCAAACGACCGGCAACCCTTGAAGATACGCGCAATATCATTCGCCTGAGCGAACACTTCGATGTCATCCACCTGCAGTCACCCAACGTCGAATCGCAGGACATCCCGGTGCATCTGCGCCACTACCGGGTGACCGAGAGTCAGTTGACCCTCAGCCGCAAACCGTTTTTCATCTATGCCCGCGGTAGCGCACAGGTCGAGGATGCATTCGCGATGACGCGCATCGCCTATGGATTGAGCCAGCAGGAATTCGAGGCAAAGCCCTGGTGTTACACCATCATCAACACCAACTCACCGCGTCAGCTAGACGTCCCCATGTGCCAGGGCATCATTGACTTTGCCCGTGCCGGGCAGGTTGCGGTGATCACGCCCTTCACCCTCGCCGGTGCCATGGCGCCGGTCACCATGCCCGGTGCCCTGGTGCTGCAGCATGCCGAGGCGTTGGCCGGCATTGTCCTGTCGCAGAGCGTGCGCCCGGGAGCGCCAGTGGTATATGGTTCATTCACCTCAAACGTCGACATGAAGTCGGGGTCGCCTGCCTTCGGCACACCCGAATTTGTGCAGGCAGCCTTTGGTGCCGGCCAGCTGGCGCGCCATATCGGCCTGCCCTGGCGCGGGTCAGCGGCAACGGCATCCAATGCAGCGGACGAACAGTCGGTTTATGAATACCTGATGTCGGCCTGGGGCAGTATCCTCGGCGGGGTCAACATGATGGTGCACGCGGCCGGCTGGCTCGAAGGCGGTCTCACCGGTTCGATGGAAAAATTTATTCTCGATATCGAAATGTTGCAAACCTTCGCCGAAATCTTCGAACCCCTGGCGAGCGAAGATGCAGAACTGGCTTTCGACGCCATCGCGGCGGTCGAACCCGGCAGTCACTTTTTCGGCTGCGAACACACCATGGAAAGATACCAGACCGCGTTCTACGAACCGCTGGTTTCGGACTGGAGCAATTTCGGCCAATGGAGTGACAACGGCAGCCTCACCGCAACCCAGCGCGCCAATGGCATCTGGAAACAGATTCTGCAGGATTTCGAAGCACCGGCGCTGGATCAGGCACGCAGCGAGGAGTTACAGGCGTTTATCGAACGCCGTAGCGCCGAGGGTGGCGCTCCAATGATCTAGAGTCGAAACACTACCCGACGCAACCCGGGCCCTGCAATCATCGCTTGCAGGCTTCCCGTCAGACCGGGATAGATAATGCCAACCTCGACAGCCTGGCGCAGTCGATAAATATGACGGTGCAACGCAAGGCTGCCGGCAACGAGCCGACGTTTATGTGCAGGCAGTGCTGCCTATTTCTTTTTTTCGAGCATTGACGCGAGGTCAGCAAACGGATTGTGGGTGGCCTCGGCCTTTTCGGTTTCACCGGAGAGATGACCAAAGCCGGCGTCGGTGTAACGCGAGTGTTCATTGTCGTGACAGTAAACGCACAACAGCTCCCAGTTGCTGCCATCCAGCGGATTATTATCGTGATTGTGGTCGCGGTGATGAACGGTTAATTCCTGCAGGTTTTTTGCATTGAACTCGCGCGCGCAGCGACCGCATACCCAGGGGTACATCTTCAGGGCACGACTGCGGTATCCCTGCTCACGGGTTTCACTGGCGACCCGTGCCTCGGAAACAATACGATCAAGCTTGTCGGTGGAATTCTCTGATGGCATTAAATTTAGCGTCAATTCTGTTCGGCCCTCATCCTATAACAAATAGATTTCTGCACCAAGCGGGGGATTGATCCGCATATCGAACCCGGAGCTGCAAGAATCCGCAAATACCGCTTTATTCACCGATTGCATGATCAATCAAACCTCGCGGAGCGCCAGAATGGACACTAACGGTATTTACCGGGAACTCGCTGAAATACGTCGATTTATAAATCCCCACTCACAAACTGGTTATCGCCGTTTTTCCGTCTATACTCAGTGACATGCGCTTAATACTCACCATGGCTTCGCTACTGATCGTGTCTCTCGTGATCTTCAATGGATATGCGAATGATCAGGGTAATGGCGGCGGTCACATCGACGCACAGATACTGGGGCCGATAAGCAGGGCTGGTGACATCAACACGCTGATTCAGGACACCGCAAGTATTCAGCGCCTGGCGCTGGAACAACAGATACAGAAATAGCGGTACCGCCCGGTGCCAGCCGGAACCGTCACTGGCGACAGATCATGCTTCACCAATGCCGAACAGATAATCCACTCAAATAATTGAATCGCAACAGAGCGACGGTCATTCGTTGATTCGATACTTGACGATACGATCGTTACCAGAGTCGGAAAGCCACAGGGTGGCATCCCTCAATTCGACACCTTCCGGCGTGGTAAAGCGATTCGGGCCCCTGCCCGCCCGACCATCACCGAGCACCAGTAGCAGCTTGCCCGCGGCATCGATGAATTTGACCACATGATTGTTTTTATCGGCGGCAACAATGGTTCCCTGCGAGGTCAGGTCGAGATAGCGCACGCCGTTAAAGGCATAGTCACCGCGGCCGAGCTCAAGCTTGATATCGAGATTCGGTGACAGCAGCAACAGACGATCGTTACCCGCGTCTGCCAGCCAGATATCGCCATCACGACCGAGCTCCAGATCGTGCGGAGAAGACAGCCCGCCCAGTTCGGCAACCACCTCCCCATTCTCATAGGCCACGACATTACCGGACCAGGCACCGGCCACGTACACCCGTCCGTTGCTGTGCACCAGCACGCCTTCCGGACCGCGAATGCGTGCATCCAGCTGTCCCACACGCTCGGCCTGCAGGCCATCGACCTCGTAGATCAACACCCGGTTATTGTGCGTGTCGGCTACATAGGCCCGCCCGTGATTGTCAAAATCGATATCGTGGGTACCGGACTGGTGGTCCGCGCCGAATTCACCGCGCAACGCAAGCGTCTGTGGATCGAGAATGGCAACCCGGTTATTACCGACATCGGCGACATACAGATAGCGACCATCGGGTGACAGCTTGAGATCGTGCGGGTTATCGAGCGCCACGTTGCTCGCGGCAATATAGCTTACCGAAAACCCGGCCGCTGCGGCCGGCCCTGTAGCCAGCAGACCTGCAATCAGAAACAGCAGCCGCAACATGCGGGCAGCGTCAGGCCAGAGGCAGGTCGTAGAGCGAACCGAAGTGTCCCATTTTGTCTTCGATTCCCGCGAGCCTGAGCGCGTGCCAGCCCATGGCATGGTTCGAGGAAGTCAGCGGGATACCGAGATTTTTTTCCAGTTCCGCACAGGCCTGCATCAAACGCACCGAGGTGCAGGAGACGAAAACCGCATCGACCTCGGCGTGGCTGATAATTTCACGCACGGCACGCTCAATCGACTGCGGCGTGATGCGCGCAACCGTGGTATCCCGATCCGAATTAAAGGAACCGAAAACTGGCACCTGGTACCCACGTGCGGCGATGTAATCGCTGACGATGCGGTTGACATCGGCAGGATAGGGAGTCAGCACACCAATACGACGTGCCTTGAAAGCATCGAAGGCGGCGAAGGCGGCGGTGATCGGCGTGGTGCAGCGCACATCGGGCTTGGCCTCGCGAATGCGGGCAAACACATTTTCTTCGCCGATCGCCATCGATGCCGAGGTGCAACCGTAGGCCATGACATCGACCGGCGTATCCGGTGTTATCACGCGCGTGCATTCGACAATGCGTGGCTCCATGGCGCGCAGGGTTTCCGGCGTGATGCGGTCCTCGTTATGAATGCGACTTTGATACAGCGCCACACCGTCAACCTCGGCAAACAGCTGTCGCCATTCATGCTCGATGGTGTAGTCAGTGGCGAGCACGATCAAACCGATCGCCGCACGACTGGCGATACCGCCGTCGACATCGTAGGGTAAATGCTCGATCAACTTGGTCTCGACCATCGAGACATCGTTTGCTTTGCTGGCAGGCTGGCTCATAATTCACTCCGGGCACGGTAATTTGCGCGCCTACTTTACCATTAAATAATTTCAGGGGAAGTAGCAATTGGCCGACACCACCCACTGTGATTACCTGGTCATCGGCGGCGGTGCTGCGGGCTGCATTGTCGCGCGACGCCTGGCTGAACACAGCAGCAACCGCGTCATCCTGCTGGAAGCCGGCAGAGTAGATGAAGGTGACCCGATAGCCACCGATCTGTCACGCCTGGAAGAGCAGGACGACAGTTATGACTGGGGCTACCGCGCGCGTCCGCTGGCTGATTCGTCGCAACAGATTTTCTATAACCGGGCAAAAATGCTCGGTGGCTGTGCGAATCACAACGATTGCGCCTTCCTGGTGCCGCCGGCAAGCGACTTCGAGCGCTGGGTCGAGCTCGGCGCAACCGGCTGGGACTACGCGGCGAACAAAACTGCTTTCGAGCGCATCGAACAGCGGCTGCACATCGAATCCAGCCCCGTGGGGAATCGATTGAGTCGTGCCTTTATCGATGCCTGTCGCAACAAAGGCTTACCCGAGCTCAACCTGCGTAAGACGATGGCCGCAGGTACCGGCTGGTTTCCACTCAATGTAAAGGGCTCGCTGCGGCAGTCATCATCGATTGCCTATCTGCACCCGCTTGGCAGCCTGCCTGCCAACCTCGAGGTCCGCTGTGAAACAATGGCAACGCAATTGCTGATAGAACAGGGGCGCGTGGTCGGGGCCACTACCGAAAGCGGTACGATTCGTGCCGCTGCCGAGGTTGTTCTCTGCGGAGGTAGCATCAACACACCGCAGCTGCTGATGCTGTCGGGAATAGGCCCGGCCCGGGAATTACAGGAGCTGGGGATCGAGTCACAGCTTGATTTGCCTGGCGTCGGCCGCAACCTGCTGGATCACGTTGCCGCCAACCTAGCCTGTGAACTGCAGCAACCCGCCCCGGACTGGAAACTGACTCCCTGTGAAGCGACTGCACTGATACGTATCGACGCCGATGCGCCTGCGCCGGACGTATTGTTTCACTACGTTTTAATGCTGCGCGACAAATACACCGATGGCGATCAATTCAGTGGCATAGAACACGGCATCAAGCTCTCGCCGAACGTGGCACGCCCGCGCAGTCGCGGCAGCCTGCGACTGGCCAGCAACGATTATCATGACACTCCGTTGATCGACCTGAACTATTTTTCCGATGCCGGGGGCTACGACCAGCGAATCCTGATCGCCGGCCTGCGCTATGCGCGCGAGCTGGCCGCGACGCCGGCACTCGCCACCTTCATTCGCAGGGAGGTATTACCCGGCCCTGACGTCATCCACGATGACGACTGGCTCGCCTACATACGCGCCGGTGCCGAAACGGTTTACCACCCGAGCGGCACCTGCCGTATGGGCCGGGCCAATGATCCACTCGCGGTGGTTACGCCCGACCTGCGCGTCAGGGGTATCGATGGATTACGTATCGCCGATGCTTCGGTTTTCCCCGATATGGTCAGCGTCAATATCTGCAATACGGTGATGATGA
>Ga0075467_10003827_pt1 | contig 11417 bp, 9 predicted proteins | sample DEB08_DNA_9_FD_75067 | JGI IMG/M metagenome (GOLD analysis project Ga0075467, IMG submission 75067) | Aqueous microbial communities from the Delaware River and Bay under freshwater to marine salinity gradient to study organic matter... | ecosystem: Environmental > Aquatic > Marine > Coastal ...
ATTAGCAACTGCACCATTATTTGATGTGGTTATTGAAAATGATAATCTTGACAAAGCCCTTAATGAAGCATATTCATTAGTAAATGATTTTACAAATAAATCTCCTGATTGCTAATGAAAATCGGACTTTACTTTGGCACTTTTAACCCAATCCATGTTGGTCATTTAACCATTGCCAATCACATGGCAGAATACAGTGACTTAGATCAGGTTTGGTTTGTAGTAACACCTCATAGTCCTTTCAAGAAAAAAAATTCTTTGCTTGACAATAATCATCGTTTTCAAATGGTAGATCGTGCAGTTGAAGATTATTCAAAATTACGTGCAAGCGATATTGAATTCAAATTACCTCAACCAAATTACACCATTAATACGCTTACTTATTTGGAAGAAAAATACCCTGATTATGAATTTGCGCTTATAATGGGAGAAGATAATCTTAAGAGTTTCCATAAATGGAAAAACTATGAGCTCATTTTAGAGCGTCATCATATTTATGTTTATCCAAGAATTTCCAAAGGGACAGTTGAAACTCGTTTTGATAATCATCCTAAAATTCACTTTATAGATTCTCCAATTATGCAGTTATCTTCAACTTTTATTCGTAATGCAATTAAAGAAGGCAAGAATATTAGGCCAATGTTACCTGAACACGTTTGGAGTTATTTGGATGAAATGAACTTTTACAAATAAATTATTATCACCCTATATTTATATTAAACACCAAGAGTAAAGTGATTTGGAAAAAATAAACCACATAGCCAGTTTACTAGGTAAACAGTTTTTATTAGCAAATATATTATTGCTAATTCTCTGGTTTGGTGTTATCTGCTCATTAATTAAAAATCGTGTTTTACGATTTGTCTTAGCATCAGTTTTTAGTATTTTCTCAGTACTTCAAATAAGTTCTTTATATTTTGTAAGAACATTTATTGGTTACAATTTCATTGTTCACTTTAATAAAAGAGATGTACAAGGTATGTTAGGTCTTTTTACTTATGAGGCTATCCTTTTTATTGTTTCAGTAATCTGTTTTTTCTTTATTTATTTTCACTCAAAATTAATCATAGAAATAATTGTCAATTTCTTTAATAAAAAACTTCCTTTTTTATTAAAGTTTCAAAATAAATCATCATTCACATTTTATAAAATAGTTTTTATAATACTCCCTTTATTTGTTATGTCATTAAACAATGGTGTTATTAATGATAGCTATGCTTTACTAAAAACATTACGTGTAGACGAATCTAGTTTTAATGAAAATCTTTCAAAATTAGGGATGGAGGATTACGTAACTCCAGAAAATTTAGTTGCTTCAAGTGCTAATAAAAATATTATAGTTATTTCACTCGAATCTTTTGAAAGTGCATTTTTGAGTGATAAATATGCTCATTTAACCCCATATTTGAGATCATTAAGAGATAGTTCTGAGTGGACCTATTATAACATGAAGGAAAATGAAGGAAGTAAATGGACAAGTGGTTCTCTTTACTCCTATTTAACGGGATTTCCAGCTTATTTTGGCACTTACCACAATGAAATATTTCAATCGAGTTATCATTCCAAAATTACCGGAATTAGCCATGTTTTAAAAAAAGCGGGATACAAATCCTTGCACTTAAGTTCAGATGCCACAATATCAGGAACTGATGATATGCTTTATGCTCTTGAAGTTGATAACATTATTGATAAAACTCAGTTAAAAGATAAGATTCAAGATAAGGATCTATTTGACAAAGCTAAGCAGGAAATACTTGAAATATCTAAAGACAAAAAGCCTTTTGCTTTTTTTATGGCTACAATGAGTACTCATTTTCCAAATGGTGTTTATGATAAACGTATGGAAAAATTTATATCACCAAAGAATTCCGACTTAGAATTTATGTTAGCGTCAGTTGATTATATGCTCAAAGAGTTTATGAGTTATTTAAAAGAAATTAATCAACTTTCAAATAGCGTTATATATATATTTCCAGATCATTTAAAAATGGGTGATGATCGCATGTTTTCTGAGACTGGTGATCGTAGTCTTTATGTACTAACTAATGCTAAGAAAAATGATGTAAAGACTGTTGAAAATAGGCATTTATATCAAATAGATTTGCCTAAATTAATTCTTGATGGGGCAAAAGTTAATCATAATGCTAAGTTTCTAACGGACTATATAAATGGTGATAAAAATGAATTCATCAAAAACCATATAACTGAAATTACTTCACTCAATGTTTCGGGTTTTTCAAGATTAAAGACACAGCCTTACATTATTCCTAAAGAAACAATTCATTATAACAATTACAAAAAAGACAAAAGTCGTTTTATTGCTCATGCTGGAGGAATGATAGATAATCTTATTTATACTAATTCATTAGAAGCACTTGATAAAAATTATGAAAATGGTTTTAGATTATTTGAATTAGATATTCAAAAAACTTCTGATGGGAAATATGTTGCTGCACATTATTGGAATGAATGGGCAACAATTGCAAATTATCAAAAAGAGACTCCAGTTTCTCATAATGAGTTTATGAAACATAAAATATACAATTTATACACGCCTTTAGATATGGATGCTATTAACAATTGGTTTAAAGAGCATAAAGATGCCATACTGATTACTGATAAAGTTAATGAGCCTAAACAATTCTCAGAATTATTTATTGACAAAAATAGACTCATCATGGAATTATTTACTTGGGAAGCGATTTTAGAAGGGATAGATGCCAATATTAAATCTGCAATGGTTTCTCAACGAGTTTTAAATAGTATAAGAGGTAACAAAGTTGAAAAACTTGTTAAGCATAATATTACTGATGTAGCAATTTCAAGAAATATCATTGCCTCAAATATCGAACTTTTAAAAGCACTAAAAAAGAATGATATTAGAGTATTTGTTTACAACGTAAATGATAGAATTGATAGAGACGAAGACTATGTTGTCAAGTACGAAATGGATTATGTTTTTGGGGTTTATGCTGATAAATGGGATTTCCAATAAATAAAAAAACCCAACACTTCCATGTTGGGTTTTTTCTATATATAATTTGATAGATTTAGTCAAGGGCTGGAATACGTAATACTTGCCCAGGATAAATTAGGTCTGGATCTTTAAGCATTGGTTTGTTAGCTTCAAAGATTACAGTGTACTTCATAGCATTCCCATAATAATTTTTAGCAATTTTTCCTAACGTGTCTCCACTTACAACTGTATGAAATTGAGCTTCTGGTTCAACATGCTCTACTGTCATTTGATCATCAACAGTAGCAATACCTTGTGAGTTTCCTACCACTAATACTACTTTTTCCTTTGTTGCTTGATCATAAGCCATTCCAGAAATGGTTGCCTTATCTCCTGCAATATGCACATTTAAGTTTTCTACTTTTAACTGTAAATCTCCAATTGTTTCTGCTAATTGCGCTGCAGCTGTAGCTTCAGCTTTAATTTTTGCAGCAGCAGCTTCAGCAGCTTCTTCTGCATCTGTTCTTCCAATACCAAATACTTTGGCTCCTGCGTTTTTAATAAATGAAAATAATCCCATTGTGTTTTTTGTTTTTAAATTAATGTTCGATTCGTTGTAAATTTCACCAAATTTTATTTCAAATCCAATAAATGTTAACAACTAACAGATTTTGTCTGTTATACTTTTAGACACCAAAAAAGAAAAAAGTCACTAAAAAAAGAAAACTGCCTAAAGCAAGTGCTTTAAGCAGTTTTAAACTAAAATAACCAACCAAAATTTTAGCTTATCTTATTATCTTTTACTAACCCTTGGGTTCTCTTTTTTCTCTGTTTTTTGAGTTCTTAATTTCCCATTAAGTGTTGTTGCCTTTCCTGAAGCTCCATCATTTGGTGCTAAAAATTGAATATACCATCTTCCTCTAAACTCATAATATGTTCCAGATGAAGGATGATACAATTCTATCAGTTCATCGTTAATAACGCTTAATTCGAAATATTCATTGTCAAAATAATCATAATCTAGTGTTAAAGTTTTTAGATACCTGTTTCCACTTATATCACCAATGCCATAATCACCAATAAAATCCCAATACAGATTATTAATATTGATTCCTACTTCATCTTGCGAGCTTCTAAACGTGCTGTCATTTCCTCCAGCTATAAACTGTAAGAAGTTTTCGTTATCAAACTCATTAAGTGCACCAACATCACTTGTATATGTTTTCTCCCAAGCTTTATATTCTTGCATGAAATAGTGAATGTTATCATAAAACACAAAGTCATAATCAAAATTACTGCGTTGGTAACCATCTAAAAAGTATGAGGTATCAGTGTATGGGTTATATAATTCGATGGTATTACTATCTATTTGATAGACATCGAAAGTAGAAAAACCATCCAAATCATGATCTATATCTAAAATCATATCATAAGCATCATAATATCCTATAGAAATTCCTAAACCATTACCTTGGCTACCAATTCCAACCAAATTATTATTAGCATACACATTGCCTCCTAAAAATGAGACTGTAAACGCTTTTTGTAAAAATGGTATTTCTCCATAGCCAATGGTTTTATTAATATCAACATACCATAAATCGTATGAATTCAATAACTGATTTAAAGACAATAAAGGTGTATCGTGATAATCATCATTTATGACATCTACTTGGCATGATGAAAATAATATTGCAACTAATGCAAATCCTGAAAGTAATTTAATTGTTTTCATAGTCTTCGTTTTTATTGATTAAATACTAGTGTTGATTGATACTGGCTAAGTTTCAAATTACGTGCCAAAGTACTAAGTGTCTAATTTACAGCTTGCTGCAAAACGTGATATTTTACGTATTTTTGATTTTACAAAATTTACTTATTTATGGCAACAGAATTAAAATATGCGGTTTTTGGAGGAGGAAGTTGGGCAACTGCCATTGTAAAAATGTTATGCGAAAATTTACAAGAAGTTGGCTGGTACATGCGAAGTGAACAAGCTGTTGAGCATATAAAAACGCACCAACATAATCCTAGTTATTTAAGTTCGGTTGAGTTTAATTTATCGCAACTCAAATTGAGTAATGATATTAACGAAACTGCAATATATGCAGATGTATTAATTTTTGTTATTCCGTCGGCATTTGTTTTTGACGAACTTAAAAAACTAACGGTCGATGTTTCTAAAAAAACAATTGTTTCGGCTGTAAAAGGAATCATTCCAGAGACTGGCTTATTGGTTGGAGAGCATTTTCATGATAATTATAAAATCCCTTTTGAAAATATTGCAGTTATTGCTGGACCTTGTCATGCCGAAGAAGTTGCATTGGAACGTTTATCGTATTTAACCATTTCTTGTGCTGATGCTAAAAAGGCTCAAAATATTGCTGATGCTTTGAGTAGTGATTATATAAAAACCAAAATTAGTGACGATATTATTGGTACTGAATATGCCGTTATGCTGAAAAATATTTATGCCATTGCTGCAGGAATTGCACATGGTTTAGGTTATGGAGATAACTTTCAAAGTGTATTAATGAGCAATGCTATACGTGAAATGAAACGGTTTATAAAGAAGATGCATAAAATGAAACGTAACATTAATAACTCTGCTTATTTAGGAGATTTATTGGTAACTGGATACTCTGTGTTTTCTAGAAATAGAATGTTTGGAAACATGATAGGCAAAGGTTACACCGTAAAATCTGCCCAAATGGAAATGAGTATGGTTGCTGAAGGTTACTACGCCACAAAATCTGCACATTTACTCAACGAGAAAAACAAAAAGAAAACAAAACTACCTATTATAGATACAGTTTATGCCATTTTATACGAAGGTAAAGATGCTAAAAAAGAGTTTAAAAAATTAACAGATAAGTTAGATTAATAGTATAATACAAAATGTCAATAAAAATTATAGGTGCTGGATTTCCAAGAACTGGAACAACAACATTAAAAAAAGCATTAGAGACTTTAGGATATAAAGACACGTATCATTTTAAAGATCTAATTGCGAATCCAAAAAAGCTAAAATATTGGAAAGAATTAGAAAATAGTGGTGACACAAATTTTGAAGAACTATTCGAAGGGTTTAAGGCCACTGTGGATTTTCCTGGTTATCCTTATTACAAAATATTACTCGAAAAATATCCCGATGCTAAAATAATTTTAACAAAAAGAGATTTTGAAAAATGGTATGAAAGCACCTTAAAAACAGTTTGGAAAGCTGGCCCACAAACAGTTTTGGCTAAAATAGCATTGTTATCAAAAATGATATTTAATTCTAAGCTTAGAGATACATTTAAATGCATCAAGTTTATGAAAAATACGTATTTAATAAAACAGTTTGATAATAATTTTACATCAAAAGATAAAGCAAAAGAGGTATTCTTCAAGCATATTGAAGACGTAAAAAAGCATGTTCCTGAGAATAAATTACTTGTTTATGATGTAGCCGAAGGTTGGCAATCTTTATGTGATTTTTTAGACCTTCCTTTACCTAAGGAAAATTTTCCTCACCTTAATAAAAAAGAAAATTTCCACGAAATGGTTAAAGGCATGATTAAAGAAGCAGCTAAAAGTTAATTTAGTATTTTAATTCCATACGTTCAGATCGATATAAAATATCAGACTGTCCCCAAGCTCCTGTTTTATTTCCTCTAAGCGTTTTATAAATAAGTGTCGCTTCAAAAATTTCTTCACCAGTTTCGTAATTAACCTCTACTATCTTAGCTGAATAATTAGTGTCTGGTAATAAAAATCCTGATGTCACTAAAATATTATTTGTGCTTGAAAGAAAATCGACATCACATACAATTTCCGAATAAAATTCTTCACCTCGCTCCTTTCCATACTGCCAGATTTGTTCTACTGTTTTATTGTTTTCATCAATCTTATATTCAACAGCTCTAGAGTAATTGTTTTCTTTATTAAAATTTCTATACGACCCATTATCAAATACTATTAAATTCCCATTTGGTAATAATTTAGGTGCATGTGATCCCCAGGCATAATCAAAATCGGGAGCGCTTTCATTACCTAATTGAACAGCATTATTATAAGCCTTCCCATAAGAATTAACTGCAGTTAACAGAAAAGGTTTTGTGCTTATTCCGTTATTATTTCTTCCTGATTTTCCCCAGTTTTTTTTCGGAGCCATAATCCATTTAAGTTCATCATTCCATGAGATTTTCACAAGCCCTTGGTTTTTACCAGAAACCACAATAGTGCTATCTTTTTTATCAAATGCAAGTCCATTCATATGAAGCCAATCGCCTTTTCTTAAAAAGTTCACATCATTTCTAGTTACATCAAGATGTTTGGCTAAATCCCATTTTTTGGCGATTTTATAGTTTGTTCTATCATAATGCATTATAAAATCACTATCAGATTGAATAGTTTCACCATCCAAATTAATATAAGAATCTCTAGTGCCAATACAAACCAATAAATCTCCATTAGGAAGCTCAACAACATCATGATGCATTCCGTAATTATTGTCAATTTTTGTTTGCCTTAATAATTTGCCAAGCATGTTAAATTCATAGATTGTAAATCTATCAACCATTAAAAGATTTCCGTCTTTAAGTCGTTGAAAAGGGCTTACCATAGATCCGCTAAAACTCAAATCTAAATACCAACGTACTTTTCCTTGATCGTCAAAAATCATTGGAATAGAATTAAATTTTCCATTGTTAGCATAATGAATATCACAACCATGTAAACCTGGCTCCATTTTGCTTCGGTCTATTTTATTAATTTCTATTTCTGGAAACCCAATAGGAATATTGTTTGTTTTAATCTTAACAGTGTCAATTACTTCTTTAGTAGCATACTTTAGCGTTACTACAACATTGTTCTCAGTATTTGGATATAAACCTAAAACAGGAACAGTAACACTATCTGTTTTTATTTCAAAAGCATGTTCAATTGGTGTTTCTCCTAACACCTTTATATGTCCAGTACAAGGCTCTTCAGATTTTATGTTTAAAACTGCAGTTAATGGTGCAATTCTATACGGATTAAGAACTGCTTCAATGCTATGTTGAGCTTTTGGTTTTGGTTCGCTGCAATTTGTCAAAAAAGTTAAAACAAAAATTACGCTAAAAAAATGTATAAAAAATTGATTGGTTTTGAAGTACATCATCACTTTAATTAACGGATATAATTATTATTTTACAAGGCTTAATATACTTAATTTTTAAAAACAAAAACAATAAAACAGACACAACTATTTCACCAAAACACCTCTCGCCTCCATTAACGGAATTGGTTGCAATGCATTTTTATTAATCGTATTTTTTCTAAACAAATAGGTTTTGTCAAACATGGTATTACCTTCAAAAAAGGTAATTTTAAATTGATTATTAAGCGCAAAGAGTTCTTCTTGCATTAATTCAATTTTCGCATAACTTTTAGCTGGTAATTTGTCTATCTTTTTTCTAAAAGTAGACGTTATTTTGTCATCAGAATAACCAGTTGTGACAATAAGAACCACTTCCAAATCAACATCTTTATCATTGATGATGTAGGCATTCCAATCTTGTGTTTTATAAATATCATTATACTCATTTACAACAGCCACATATACATCCTTTACTTCCGGAATGTTTATATCTTCTTTCATTTCTTACTTAGGCTAAAAACCTTTAAATTAGAAGCAAAAATAAACCTTTTGTACTTTCAAAAACAAATTCTGATGAAACAACCTTTTTTATGGCTTCTATGTATTGCCACAACATTTAGCTTTGCTCAAAACAACAATCAATCTCAACTTACTATAGATCAAATCATGCAAGGCGATGATTTTGTAGGTTATTTACCAACTAATATTGATTGGTCTGAAAATAATAAAGACATTTATTTTAGCTGGAATCCAGATAAGGATACTATTCGTTCTACTTATAAAGTGAACATCAATTCCAAAAAAATTGATAAAGTGTCTTTTGATGAATTAAGACTAAAAATGAATCCTAGCGATGTTTCCAGAGATGGCAAATGGAGTGTTTATGATAAAGAAGGTGATTTGTTTTTAAAGGATAATACCTCAAATACCTTAAAGCGTCTTACCAATACCAATGCGTATGAAACCAGTCCGCAATTTTCTGGCGACCAAAAATCAATCATTTATCAAGAAAGCAATAATTTATTTCAATGGCATTTAACTGATGGGACAATACTACAACTTACCAATTTTAAATCTGGAAATGATCGTCCTGAGCGACCACTTAGTGAAGAAGATCAATGGCTAAAAGATGATCAATTAAAATACTTCAACATTCTTGAAAAACGCAAAAATGAAGATAACGCACAAGCATATAGACGTGAACAAAATAGATTTGAGCGACCAGAAACCATATTCTTAGGAGATAAAAACTTATTTGGTTTAAGTATTTCTCCTGATATGAACTATGTTGTATATCGTTTATTTGAACGCGCAAATAGTAAAAACACCATTGTTCCAGATTACGTTACAGAAAGTGGTTATACTACAGATTTAAATACACGCTCCAAAGTTGGAGGACCACAAAGTAGTTTCGAAACCTGGATATTAAATTTAAAAACTGGTGAACATTATCAAATAAAAGCTGATGATATTGAAGGTATTAAAGATAAACCTAGCTTCTTAAAAGATTATGCTGACAACGCATCAGAATATCAAGATACGTATGAAAACCCAAGAGATGTTAATGTTAGTAACCCAATATTTTCTGGTGATGGCAATGCCATTGTAAATGTTACTTCTGCTGATAATAAAGATCGTTGGATTATGCTATTGAATTTGGCAGATGGAAACTTAAAAAATATTGATAGACAACATGACGATGCTTGGATTGGTGGTCCTGGAGTAGGATGGTTTGCTGAATCTAAAATGGGTTGGTTAACCAATGAAACTATTTGGTTTATGTCTGAAAAAACGGGATACACACATCTTTATACTGCGAACGTTAATACAGGAAAAAAAGAGGCATTAACACAAGGTGATTTTGAAATTTTAGATGTAAAACTCTCTAACAGCAACAAAACGTTTTATATTACTAGCAATAAAGTGAGTCCGCACGAACATCATTTTTATCACTTGCCTACCAAAGGCGGAAAAATGACTCAAATTACCTCTAAAAAAGGAGGTCATGAAGTCACCATGTCACCAGATGAAAAACAACTTGCAATTAGATATTCATACTCCAACAAACCATGGGAATTGTACATTATGCCTAATAAGGCTGGAGCAGATATGGTTAAACTTACTACCTCAACAACAAAAGCATTCAATTCATATAAGTGGATGGATCCTGAAATTGTAAACTTTACTGCAGAAGATGGCGTAAGTGTTCCTGCAACACTTTACAAACCTACTGCTGCAAAGAAAAATGGTGCAGCAGTGATATTTGTTCATGGTGCTGGATATCTTCAAAATGTACATTATTGGTGGCCATCATATTTTAGAGAATTTATGTTTCATAACTTCTTAGTTGATAATGGTTACACAGTTTTAGCAGTTGATTTTAGAGCAAGTGCTGGTTATGGTCGTGATTGGCGAACTGCTATTTACAGACACATGGGAGGAAAAGATTTGGACGATCAAGTTGATGGTGCTAAATACTTAGTAAATTCACAAGGAATAGATAAAGATAGAATAGGAATTTATGGTGGATCTTATGGTGGATTCATAACATTAATGGCTTTATTTAATAGTCCTGATACTTTTAAAAGTGGAGCTGCTTTGCGCTCTGTAACAGATTGGGCACATTACAATCATGGATATACTGCCAATATTTTAAACACACCTGTTGAAGATCCTATTGCTTATCAAAAAAGCTCTCCTTTGTATTTTGCTGAAGGCTTAAAAAGTAACTTAGTAATGCTTCATGGTATGATTGATACTAACGTGCATTTTCAGGATGTGGTAAGATTATCACAACGCCTTATTGAATTGAAAAAGGAAAATTGGGAACTCGCAGTATTTCCTTTAGAAGGCCATGGCTTTGTAGAGTCTTCTAGTTGGTCTGATGAATACAGACGCATTTATAAATTGTTTGAGGAAACTTTAAAGAAATAAATTTACTGATATAAAAAAAGCGCTATTTAAATATCGCTTTTTTATTTTTCTGATTTACAATGCACTCTTAAACTGATCTAAGAAACGAACATCGTTTTCACTTAGTAAACGAATATCACCTATTTGATGTAATAGCATCGCAATTCTATCTATTCCCATTCCAAAAGCGAAACCAGAATACACTTCAGGATCTATACCACAATTTTGAAGCACATTTGGATCTACCATACCACAACCCATAATCTCTAACCAGCCTGTTCCTTTCGTAATCCGATAATCAATTTCAGTCTCAAGTCCCCAATACACATCAACCTCAGCACTTGGTTCTGTAAACGGAAAATAAGATGGACGTAATCTGATTTTCGACTTACCAAACATTTCAGTGGTAAAGTATTGAAGTGTTTG
>Ga0075467_10003830_pt1 | contig 11415 bp, 12 predicted proteins | sample DEB08_DNA_9_FD_75067 | JGI IMG/M metagenome (GOLD analysis project Ga0075467, IMG submission 75067) | Aqueous microbial communities from the Delaware River and Bay under freshwater to marine salinity gradient to study organic matter... | ecosystem: Environmental > Aquatic > Marine > Coastal ...
GAGTTCAGCGGTGGACGAATCTCTCAAGAGTTTCAGTACTGACCTCATGACGATGGCTAACATGGCAAGTGAAATGAACGAAAATCTTCAAACAGCAAGTGGCTTCTTCTACGCCTTGATTGCGATCAGCATCGTAATCGTTGTGCTCATCTGCATCATGTTGGCTGTGACGTTCTTTTCTGCGAAAGACATTTCCAACTGCTTCACAAAATGTGTCACATGCGCTCTCATCTGGCCGGTTTTCATCTTCTTTTTGACTCTATCATGGATTTTTACCACCTTGTTTCTGGTATTCTCTCTCGCTGGTAGTGACTTCTGCTTCAAGCCAGATGACATTGTGCTTGCCTTCCTCAATAAGAACAAGGACAACTTTGACTCATTGATCTCTGCCATGTTGATTTATTACGTTAGTGGCTGCAATATTGTTCCTGAAAATCTTAATGATATAACGCAGTTAATTGCGATGGTCAAATCAATGCTGGCTGCAGCAAACGATCTTGCTGACAACATTGCAAGTGATGGTGTCGATGATGTGGCAACTAGTTGCGGTCTTGACAAGGCTGCAGCCACTGCTCTCCAGAATGGTGTCCAGGTGATTTCCGTAGTCTCGCAAGATCTCGAGAAGTTATTGGGCAGCTTTAAGGGAATCATCTCATGTCAAAACATCAACCCGATCTACACTTCTTTAGTTCATGATGCGACATGTACGGAAGCTGTAAACGGGTTTAACTGGTTGTATGGATCGTGTTTCGCTCTGTGTATTTGTGCCATGACAATGATCACATTCAGGGCTGCACTCTATCCTGTAAAGCGTCCAGAACTAGACCTAGACCAAACTGGATTGAGCGCTCCTCTCTTGAGTAGTAAGAATGGCGGGCATTAGATGTAGTGATGTGAAACGAATAGTAAACAAATTATTGTATAGAATAGAAATCTCCATGCCTCTCTCATTGAAATTATTCATGAGAGTATCTGACTTTTCCTGAGTCGCGCTGTCAATGCACCGCCATGGTTGAAGCGGGCGTTTTGGATTTTTGCTCACTTTTCCTCCCTCATTCAGCTCATACTCCTTCGATTTTCCACCTCATTCTTCTGATAAAAAACATGAGGGCACTGCTAACAGGTCTACTATTCTGTGCCACAATGCACGGCGAATGTTCAGCGTTCGCTGGCGAGGCTGCTGCCGCTGCTCAGGGAGCAGCATGCCGTTCATCACGAAGACAATCGATAGTACTGTCAGCAGAGCAGCAAGAGACTGACACTACAAAATCAAACGGACTCGATGATGATTCAACAGATACTGATAATTCAGGTGCTGGAACCTGGAATCCCTTGTCTTTGGCAGTGCTAAGACTTGGCTTTACGGAGCCAGCTTGGACCTCTCCACTCAACTACCAAAAAGCTGAAGGAGTATACAAATGTGCCAGTTGTGGGACTGCTTTGTTTTCTTCTAATGGAAAGTTTGACTCGGGTAGTGGATGGCCTTCATTTTGGAAAACCGTATCATCTGGTCGTGTTGAACTGAAGAAAGAGTGGGATGGCCGCATTGAGTGCAAATGCCAAAAATGCAAAGGTCACCTAGGGCATGTATTCCCAGACGGGCCGCAGAGAGGCTCTTTAGATGCAATGGAGTTAGCCACCATACCCGAAACAGATCCTCAAATTGGTTACAAGGATCAAAATGATAGTGATTCATCCTTCTCGAGGATGCCAAGATACTGTGTGAATGGTGCGGCCATGAAGTTTGAGAAAGAGTCATGAGCAAGCATGAGTGATCTTTTCTTTCCAATCAGAGATTCTATTTAATCATTTTATTATTCTGTAACTTGATCTCCACCAACAACTAATTTACACACAAACAAATGTCAACTGTGACAAACAAGAGAAAACCGCGGTCCATTCTCATCATTCATTGTTCAAGATCTCGGCAATTGCATCTGGAAGCATTGACAACCTCGAAACTCTCTTATCAACCATGCTTTCGGCCTCATCGTTCATGGCCTTTCTGTGGGCAATCTCGTCATTAGAAGCAGTGTTCCATGCAGGTATGTTATTGTATGGAGGAAATCTCAGTTTGGCCGTCTGGTGATACTCATCATCTAAATCCAAGAGAATCGTCTTGGCCCCACAGGATGCGGACCCACCTACATCATAGGCCAAGTCATCACCAACATGTATCCAGACAGGTGGTGCGTCGTCCATATCAATATCTTTCTTCAGCTCTTTCTTTGCGTCTGCAATTTCTTTCCCCTTTTCAATTGCAGCCTTGTAGATCCATTGCAAATCAGCATTGCCATCAACATTTCCTAGCTCTTTGTAGAATTCAGTGCGACCCGCTGCATCGTCCTCCCAACTCATACAAAAATCAAAGTACGGTGCGAGACTAAAGACCATGAGCATAGGATTGGCCTTGCCATCAGTGACTGCGCCAATAACGACATCGGGATGCTCTTCACGAATTTTCTGAAGTGCTGTAATGATCTCAGGATATAAATGCCTCTCAGCAGAATGGTGGCGTTCTCTCTCCCAAGCAGAGTATATACTCTCCACGACAGTCTCAGATACCGCACTCTTGGCCCACTTCTTTGCACTCGCCTTGAGTGGCGCTGTTAGATCTTTCACTTCTGTAGCCCAATCCTCAGCGCATTCGGCAAGCTTCTTTTCTAACATGTTGCGCTCCATTTCAGAGCGGATTGCTTCAAGGCGCACTTCTGTATGTGACATGGCGACGCCATTCTTTCCTGCAGATTCACGAATACGTTTTCCGGCTTCGACAATGTCCTGAGGATTGATGGAGTAGCCGTACTGGGCCATTTTTTGGACGAACACGTTGTTGGCGTCGTTGAGGACTGGGTCGATTGGATAGAGAGTATCATCAAGGTCAAATGTGAGCAAGCCAAGTGTGCCCTGCTTCGTTTCTGATGTTGTTGGTGACGTTTGAAGCACATCGGTTGCAGTTGAAGCGAGGCGGAGCGAAAGAACTGATTTTGGGGGCGGCTGAAATCTAAGCAGCGACGATGGGGGCGGGCCGCTCGCTACAGCTCGAAATGGAGGCGGGATACCATCGCTGCTGCTACCGATGGGTTTGGCGTTCATTTGAAGAGAAAAGGCCTCTACATGGTGGCGGATGGACAAAGTCCCGACCAGGGCAGTGACTAATAGGATTCGCATTGTTAGTTGTATCTGCGCAAGATTTGTTTCGTTACAATTATGGCAGATCCAGCAGCCATGGTGAGATAAGAAGATGTCATCGTGTTCTCAGAACCCGAATTTTTTCAGCCAAGAAATAACAGCCGCCGCTGAAAGCTGAATTCCGTAACGGACAAAACGATGATACTAATTCCTCTGTAGATCTAAAATTTCTCTGGAGAAAAGGAGAGATGGAGATGCGAGTGGAGAGTCTCTCGACTCTCGATGCCCAAAGATCACGTCAACAAATCTTACTTCTTGCATGCAATTTTCATCATCGCATCCGACTGTTGTTGTCACCATCGGCGCAAAGAAAACAAAGCAAAGCAATAACATGAGAGTATCACCAACCACCGTCGCCCTGTTGGCGTCGTTATCATTACAAGCCCCATCATTTTCAGTGGGTTTTCACGTGTCTCCTTCGGGAGGAGGAAGCGTAGCGGCCTCTACCAATAGCAACGTCAGTGGCCATCAACGGCTGCGGATTGGAGCACTCTTCTCTACAACCACTGAAGATAATGAAACAACATCAGCTACTGCCACAAAGAAGAAGAAGAAGCTTGGCCTTCTTACATTCGATCTGGGTAAGAATAATCATCGCATCATTTGCTTGTACATATCATGTTACCTAAATAATAATCTTGCTCACAAAAATATATTATGCGTTGCATAACATCAGACGACACACTCTATCCAATTGCACCAGTCCTCGACGAGGCCAACACTGCATTTTCTACCGCCATGTCCAACTTTGGATACGTAGGCATCCAACCAAGTGATATTGTCGCGGCGGGAAAGAAAATCCGTATCAACATCGCTGAAGATACACAAGTTGACGTTTCAGCTGATAAGGCCGAAGATCCACTGAAACCAACTACCGTTAATCATAAGGAAATTCGTTTGCTGCAATTCGGAAGAAAATGGAAGAGTTTATTCTGCAGACTAAGTTGAAACAAACTGCTGATGATTGGGCTACTGATGTTGATGATTTAACTGCGCCAGTTATTAAGTCGGCGGAAAAGTGAGTAAAATGTGTGTTGTAGCATGTTGTCATGCTATTTGTGTATATGGTATATCTGTGCATCGATAGGCATTGTCCTCTAACTCATAATGCATCATCATCATCTTCTTCTCATTTCCATGAATACCACAATTTAAATCCTTCCTTCGAAAACACACATGCACACAACAACAAAACCAAATTTGATCAAACTACAATAATAATAGGTGGGCACGAACCACTGTCCACTCCAGTGTCGTTCAAGCAGTCTACAACGCCTGGGAAATGGAACGCCATCACGCCGCGGAACGTCACCTTTTTCCTGATGCAATTTCTGCCATTAAACAAATCCAATCGGACAATCCCAACGTTATTATTGGCGCAGTCACCGACGGAAGTGCCAATCCTATGCTCATGGTGTTCAGTCTCATGCCTCTGTTTGATTTCACAGTCAGTTGGGAGGATGATATTGCCAATGTCCAACAGATGGAACAGTTTCAGGAACTGAGTGCAGTTGATCAGAGTGATGAATTGAGTTGGATTTATCGATTGGCAGTGCAGAAGGGAAAAGAGATGAGTGCTCTCACAAATGAAATCAAAAAGAAGAATGACGAAGAAGAAGATGAAGATATTGAATGGTGCTGGGTACATGTGGGAGATGACTTGGCCTATGACGTGGGAGGCGCTGCAACGTGTGGTGCGAAGACAGTATTGGTAGACCTTTCACCCGAATACGGGCAGACTGCCCGACTTAGATTGGAAGGGAAAGTCCCAGAATGGTCTACTGAAACTGAGGATGAATTGGGAGCTCATAAGAAGATGTCAGCGAATGCAATGGATAAAGTGGATGCAAGGATTCAAACTTTGAGTCAGTTACCTGAGGTAATTGCTGAGCTTTTGAATGGCAAATCTGATGAGTAGGTGAAAAGGACGAATGGCGATGGATGCACCTTATTTTCCTCTCGAGAGAAGTATGGAAATGTTGATGATAGGATAAATGATGTTACAAACTAATGAATAGCACTTATTATTCATTGTATTGAAGTATTCCTCAAAATTATGTGCTGCATCATTTTTTGATGGGATGGGAAATGAAAATGATGTGCGTGACCGACCCACAATTTTGTAGGATGATCGTCCCAACACGACTCCTTCAGATACCTATGGTATGAAGCAGCAGCTTGCTGACGGCTGACATGGAATTTCGACGCTGCCATCCAGCATTCCTTGCGTCAAGTTGATGTCACTCAAAAGCAAGATTTGGTCTTAGTTCAACGCGTTCCCAACATCTACTTACGAAGGAATTCAATAGAAACGACGGACAGGACTGAACACGTACGTTGTTACCATTCCTTTGTGTAACAAAATCCATGCAGATGGTGATGGACCAATTCTACCACCACATCTTCTTGCCAACCAGCATGCTAATTGCAATTGTTCTGCACTGCACGCTAATCGTACAAACCATATGCTGACTCCATCCTCGCATAAAACAATATCCACTCTTCCTCATTAAAGAGTATCTTACATCCATCCGCGGCTCTTCCTTCCGTCTTCGTTTGATGCCACAACAAAACTTCCATTATTTTGAGGTATCTTCCCAACATAACACATTTGCTCTCTCGACACTCAAGTTTCTCCCATCGTCATGACGCGTTGTACAACACTTTCACTCGCAGCTTTCCTTTCCATCCAATCTGTGGGTGCCTTTGCCCCTGCGGCCACGACCAACGCGGCCGCACGAGCATCTTCAACAACTGCTGTCAACCTCGTCCCTGAACAGAGTAGGCAGCTCGTAGCTTTTTCTCAAGATTATTTCGCGAAGAAGGCAAAGGAAAGTGCCTCCAAGGCCTCACAACTGTCTTCCTCGCGACGCAGCAGTAGCAGCTTCACTGCTGTAGCGACCAATTTGGTTACCCGCCTTGTTGGGAAGGAGTCTCGCAGCAACGATGAGATTTCTCCTACCCTAACACACGCTCATCATGCAGAAGGTGAAGTAGTCTATCCCATTGTTGGTAGCTGCTTGGTTGAGGGTCGCGCATTGCCCAGTGCTGACCAAGTGACCGCGTGCAACCTCCCCTTGGTGGCCCCGGAGGAGGAAGAGGTGTTTGGGTTCTGGACAAGCGCACAAGGTGCTGACTCCCTCTGGATGTAAAGAAGACTTCATGTTTTGAAGACATGAACTTTTCAAGTAAAGAAGTGATCAAGTTCCATCTAACTGCCTGTGTAGGAGAGACTGGTACAAAAAGTAATATGGTAGGGGTCAAGGCCGAAACAAGTCTCCACGAGCGCCAAGAGTATGTGCATCCTTCTGCGAGATGAAAGCTAAGCAAGACAAGGTAATAATGTATGAGTAGTCTTTAAATTGTAATATATCAACTGTTAAACATTCTCCTGTTAATATCAAAAGTACATTCCTTTCCAATCAATTGTTTGTTTCAAAAGCAATGAAGCTAAATAACTTCATTCTCATCTTGACTAACATCAGCTTCAACTTTCTCGCCAACTTCCTCTTCCTTGAACTTCAAATCATTCGTGTCTCCATTCGTAGAACTCTCCCCGTCCTCGCTGCCATGTTCAGTAATCTTTTCTTTTTGTCCTCCTCGAATGTGAAGGATCAGTTTATACAACGAACCTCCAAGAATGATGCTTCCCCACAATAACACCAATACACCCAACACAATATAATATACGGAAGTACTTTTGCCGTATCTTTCACCATACATGCTTAGGCCAGTGTACAATTGAAACACGCCCATACAAAACAATGTAACTCCCAAAAGATGATGAATATTTTCCCATGTCTTTCTAAGAGTTGACTTCACTTTCTTCGATGGGCGTAACAACCCACCCAAGACTTGAAAGGATACCAATATGAAAATAGACAGTCCCATCCGAGGATGTGAATGGTCAAAGTGATCGTGCATCTCACGTGACGAAGTGTTTACAGCGACTGAGAATGCAACCAAGGTAAGCAGGTAATTGAGACAATTCAACCCAGCATGTATGTGCAACCAAAACTTTCCAAGGAACTCTTTGAAAGGAAGTCTGTTCCAGTCCAAGTCCCGCAATACTGCTGCTGAAATTGCCATTGGGGCAAGTACTCCCCAAGCTAGGAAAGCAAGAATACCGTGCGCCTTCCATGCATTTTTTGTTGATTTAGTCTGACTCATTTTCATCTTACTAGCACTTGCATCGTTATCATCGGCCTGTGCGGCATCTGGATTGATTAGATTCTCAAAGGTTCTAGAACCTTTGTTGTTACCATGATAATCAAGTTCGAGATTTCCTTCATTTCCGTGAGCATAAATGAAATAGGTTGGGTTTTTCAAAGACATACCCACTCGATATTCATCATCCTCTTCTGTTACACCAAAGGTATTGAACGGCGTTGTGAACTCCATGATAGTTTGTGCTTCCCCTTCGTTGTATTTAACAGAGGCATTTTCCAAGTTAAACCCATTAATAGGTCGTACACGCAACTTCATCTTGCCCTGAAGCTCATAAATCATTGGCTGTTCTTCAGAAGGCCGGCCAATGACAACGGTGGACCCAACCATGCCGCCGTTAGGGCTTACTCCGTATCCAAGCCAAGTGTAGCCATTATAAATGAGTTGGACTGTAATCTCGCACTTTGCACACATGTCATCATTGGGGTCATAATCAGAAGGTACGTGAATGTGCCACCTTTTCCAGAGATCATCGGAGAGCTGCGTCTTGCAAAAGTTAGCTGTGCAGTCTACATCTTCGTGTTCATGCTCATGATATCCTTCGTTGCCATGGGAGTGACCGCCTCCGCCGTATGTTTCCCCTACAAGTGTCGCTAGAGTAGCTAGGAGAGTTACCAGTGCTGGAGATCTCATTGTATAAGGCAACGTTGGCTATTGATGCTATTAGCTTTGCTTTGGCTGTGTCGCGACCGGCCAAAGAATGAGCGAGCGGCGGAGAGTGTGTGGTTATTTTGTTGGTTTTGGATCGGAAGGTGGATTTTGAATTTTGAGACACGGGTTTGAGGCGCCGATCGCCAATGAGCGAGCGAGCTGCTGCACACAGAGCTCAGAGCTCCGACACAACAGCATAATATTATCACCATGTTCCTTTCACCTGCTGCCACCGTCCTGCTCTTGTTACCCACTGTATTATGTTTCACATCATCGCCTACAAGTAGAAACTCTGTAGGGAACACTGTCGGTTTGGATAACTACTCTGTCAACGAAAATGCATCATCAACTTCTTCACTAATTCCTGAACTCAACGATGCAAGTCGATCGATATCAAGTAATGAACAACTATTGCCGTCCTCACCATTTGGAGTAATTTTTGATATGGACGGTACACTCATCAAACATTCCATAAACTTTGCCGAGATGCGTCAGCGCATCTATGAAGTAGTTGATGCTGACCCGATTGGAAAGGATCTCGAAAAGGATTGTGTCCTAGAAATGCCTCAAAGGTTGACTGAGGAGGGGCAGCGGAAATGTCATGAAGTCTTTGTGGATATTGAACAACGTGCAGTTGATAACATGCAATTGCAAGATGGTGGTGCTGAACTGGTACAATTCCTGATAGAGTCTGGACTGAAAACTGCTGTTTTGACGAGGAATATGGAGAAGAATGTTGCACATATGATGGAACTATACAAGAATGAAATGAGCATAAATGATGATGTGACAATCTTTGAGCCAATTGTTGCCAGAAATACAAAAGCTAATCCTGATGATGATGAACCACTTAAAAGCAAACCGAATCCTGATGGAATTCTCCACATTTGTAAATTATGGGGCTGTGAACCTAGCGAGGTTATTTTCGTCGGTGACTCGGCGAATGATGATATGTCGGCTGCCAATCGTGCTGGTTGTGGAGGTGCTGTGTTGCTACAGCCAGGAGGATGCCAATTAGATACAGATTCAGGTTATGCCGTTGGTGACACGGAAGCAGAGATAATGGAGCGAACACCTAGCCTTTGCGTAGAGTCATTGTCGGATCTAAAATTGTGTATAGAGTCCGTGCTTGACGAACAAGAGAAAAATGGCGTTGTACAATCTGAAGTGAGTGGTGAAGAAGATAATTACGTCTACTCCTCTGACAGCTTTTCGGTTACTATCCCGTCGATTGGTGTAAAAGGTGTTTAGCAAAGTGGAATGAGATTTTGGAATATGGTTTGCTTTGGACATTGCAAGGACACAATGGCAGTACAATGATATTTCACCAACTAGTTTACAATTTGTACATACAAATACCATGTGCTTCGAAGAATGTTGCTAGTTTGCAGCATAGTTTGGCCATGGTGTTCATTGTGTTCTTCTTCATTCGACCAATAGTACCTTCAAGAGCTTCTTCACCTTGCCAGCAACGCCGATACCACGCTCTGATTCTGGTGATTCGTCTTGATTCATGGTCCATCTGCTCAAAACTTCGTCCCAATTTATATCATCACTCTCAGTTGCTTTGAAAAGGAACATGGTCCATTGCTCGGGGATATACCCTGTTCTGTTGTGCATAAACCCTTCGCAAATTAATGCTGCTGATTCCAAACCAGTCGTAACGTCAAACTTCATCGTAACTTGTTTGTTTACAAATTCTACACATATTAATGTTTTACCGTTTTGAAGCGGAGCGGTTATCTTTAGAGCATCACGTTGACCCGCGGCCATAGATGGGCTATGGAAATAGAGGAAGAATGGCGATCTTCGATCCGCTGGAATCGATTGTAATATGATTTCTCTTGCTAGATCTGCTGCAGCCATTGTATCTCTATCTTGTGCACATATCTTGTGCAATATTTTGGGAAGCCCAGAGATTCAGCGTTTCTCCAGTGTATGAAGATGGATCTCCGCCCGATCGATGACGTCCAAAGATGCCACAGTGGTTTGGTGTTGTGCAAGGATGAAGATGATGGGAATAAGTAGCGTCGGATCCAGTCGAGCTGGGATCAGCCTTTTCTGTTCACACCAAACAGAACCTAAAAAATTTGAACCTAAATACCGTCAACGTAGGAATTGATATGATCAATTTCGCGACAAAAATTAGTTTTCAACTGTGTTGATTGTGCAATAAAAGATCATTGTGAGCGGAGCAATAATCATTGTGGGTGACAAATAGAAGGAAATACCTCATCTTCATCATGAGCAATATATTGAAGCCAAAGGCTATCCCTCTCTCGGCTGCTACACAGTCAGAGCCAAACCCTTTCCTTGACAGCCCATCGGAGATTGTTGTCTACGCCAGCGACTCGAAACCAAACCCATTCTTCGACAGCCCTATCTCCGACGAGTACAGCAGATTTTCCTCCCAGGATAGTCCACTAGATGTCATGAGAACTCCTGGTTCAGCAACTGGATCGGCGTTCACTCCTGTCAAGCCATCAGTACATATCGATGGATGGGATACACCTGTGACACCCAAGTCCGACAAAGAAAACCCTACGTCAATTCCAACATCCACAAATATCCCTGTCTTGGAAGAGAATCCTCAAGCATCGAGTGACAAGGTAAAGGGTATGTTTGGAGAAAAGACTGCCATGTTTCGAGAGCAAATGAGAAAAAATGTGCCATCGGTGAACTCCAACAAGGTAAAAGAAGCGTTGGAAGAGAGAAAGGCTAAGCTTCGAAAGAATATGGAGCAAGTGAAGAAGAGTGTACCAAATATGGAACAAGTAAAGAAGAGTGTACCAACGCCGATGAACATGAAGCCACTCATCCGATCGTCCAAAAAAAATTACGTTGACCTATCTCATCTATCTGTTGTAACAATTAGTGTTGTTCCGAGGTTGGGCACTGGTATGCGGAGCGGACGGATGCCATTCGAGAGGATGAGAACAAGCTTGATGCTTCATTTGATGCAAGAGATCAAAACGAAGTCATGGACAAAGCATGAAGTTGCTGCTGGAGAGAAGGGCAAGCTTGATCAGGAGGAAGTGGTTTCCAAATTGAACAACATGTTGTTTGATTGTATTGCAAATGGGGAATCGACTTTTGTTGATAAATCTCAAGATATTGTCAAAGTTGCACGTGAAACGGTTGAGGTAAGTTGTATGTGCAAATTACATGTCATAGCTGCAATCATGTTATCAAGTAAAGCCTAACATTGGATGCGTCGTTTGAATGAGCAGGAGATCAAAGATAGCACTGATAAATCGTTTGCAAAAACTGAAGTTGGCCGACGTAATTTCCTCTCCGCCAAGTTTCTCAGTTCTGGATATCGTGAGATTATTGCTGATGAAAAGC
>Ga0075467_10003834_pt1 | contig 11408 bp, 7 predicted proteins | sample DEB08_DNA_9_FD_75067 | JGI IMG/M metagenome (GOLD analysis project Ga0075467, IMG submission 75067) | Aqueous microbial communities from the Delaware River and Bay under freshwater to marine salinity gradient to study organic matter... | ecosystem: Environmental > Aquatic > Marine > Coastal ...
AGGCAAGTGCTCACCGTAAAGTCCGACTGCCATAAAAGTCAGCGGATTCATTGCCTCATCCATCCGCAGCCCCTCACGATAAGGCCATCGGACGATTGCAAAGCGCGAGCGTATACCCGGCATCGATTCGTCATCGACAATCGTCTCGAACTCAATAAATTTTGCTTTGGACGTTGGTTCGAACCGCTTAATGAGATCGGCTAGGGGAAACCCTATCCACGGGATAACCATCGACCAGGCTTCGACGCAGCGCAGACGATAGATGCGCTCTTCAAGATCATGCGGCTTTAGGATGTCTTCGAGCGCGTAGACCCCAGGCTTACCAACCTCCCCCGCGATTTCGACCGACCAAGGATCGGATTTAAACTCGTCAGAATTAGACGAAGGGTCGGCTTTGTCCATGCCGAATTCGTAAAAATTATTATAACGAGTTACATCCTCGTAGGGCGTGAGCGCCTCGTCTGTAAAATAAGGGGCAACATCGGGCGCACGAGCGATCGAAGTGAATTTATCCTGAAGCCACGGTGCTGCAGGCGAGGTTTTGAGGCCTGCGGGCGCTCGCGCTTTTAATGCATCCCCAGACTGCGCACCCGCGAGATTTGGCAGGAGTGACCCGCCGACGAGCAACCCCGCTCCTTTCATGAATTCGCGCCGCTGCTTATAAACACTGTGCGGCGTGATTTCCGAACCTGCTATATCGCTTGGCTTCTTGATTAGCATGTGTGCATTCCTTCTCTTTAGTGCGAGTAAATGAGGTTGACCGCAATGACTCTCAATCACTGCCCCCCCCTTGTTATTTGCTCCGTAAACTCTGCTGTTTGCGATAGAGCCACATGAGTGGCCCCGTTGTCGCATAGGCAAGGGCCATCAAAAGCAGCGTCTCATGCGGATTCTGTGCAATAACTACAAGCAACACGACTGCCGCCACAAAAAACAAATAAGGCACGGTGCCTTTGAAGTCGATTTCTTTGAAACTTATATAACGGTAGTTCGAGATCATCAGCATACCTATGAATACGGTCCCAATCGCAAGCCCGATCGCTAGGGGCTGTGTCATAGCAACCTCATATTTATGCCCAACCCACGGTATAAAGGTAACAACAGCAGCAGCGAGTGGCGACTGCAGCCCGACGAAGAAGCGCTTATCTGTAGTCCCGAGCTGCACATTAAAGCGCGCAAGACGCAGCGCTGCACAAGACATATAGATAAAGCTCGCTGCCCAGCCAAAGCGTCCTATATCTTCGAACGCCCAACTGAACATGATCAGCGACGGTGCTACGCCGAAGGATACCAGGTCCGAGAGGCTGTCGAACTGGGCGCCAAACGCACTCTGAGTATTTGTCAGACGCGCGATTCGGCCATCGAGCCCATCAAGCACTCCCGCGATGAAAATCGCCCAGCCCGCCTCATTGAAGTCCCCGGCCATTCCCGCGATGATGGCATAGAAGCCAGAAAACATAGCCCCGAGCGTTAATAAGTTTGGGAGTAAGAAAATCCCGCGGCGGATTATTGTTTTACCCCCTTCGGACACAATCTCCTCGTGCTCATCTATAGGCAATAGAGTCTCGAGTCCGTCCTCCATAGTCGTCTCTTCAGCCGCTGCTGCGGATTGATCCAAACTGGCCTCTTCTTCAATCGGCCCTTCAGTCGGCACTGCGCTTGACGACCTTTCGTCCACACGTGCTGAATCTGGGCTGCCGACGTTGCTATCCTCTAGGGCTTCGTCCTTAGCCGACGATTGGATTTCTTCTGACATAGTCTTAAAACCTTTTGTGGTACGTTGAGAGCAATCCGGTCCCCATACCCATGATGACAGGCCAAAGCTGCAATTAGGCGATTATAGCGCTCATCTAATCAGGCTCTAGCCCTATTTGATACAAAGGCGTGTTTAATCTTCATTTTACGCCTGAATGTAGATGCTATATTATCGCGCCTCACCTCGGTGAGCATCACACTTATCACTTCTTCCATGAAGTGTAAGTGCGCGCTCACCTCAATGCCTTAGAATTAAACCAAGTGAATACCGGAGTCTAATCCATGAATTACTTTAATACGCTGCCTTTACGCCTGCAGTTAGACCAACTGGGCAAATGCCGCTTTATGGATGCTAGCGAGTTCAGCGATGGCGTGACCAAGCTGCTTGGTAAAAAAGTCGTGATCGTGGGATGCGGCGCCCAAGGCTTAAACCAGGGCCTCAACATGCGCGATAGCGGTCTCGACGTGTCCTACACGCTCCGCGCAGCGGCGATCGCCGAAAAACGCGATTCGTGGAAAAATGCGACCGAGAACGGCTTCACCGTTGGCACCTACGAGGAACTCATTCCGACAGCTGATTTAGTGCTTAACCTAACACCCGACAAGCAGCATACGCAGGTTGTCGAGCAGGTCATGCCTCTGATGAAGCACGGCGCTTGCCTCGCCTACTCTCATGGCTTCAATATTGTCGAAGAAGGCATGCAGGTGCGTGACGACCTCACAGTCGTCATGGTTGCACCTAAGTCACCCGGTTCTGAAGTGCGCGAAGAATATAAGCGCGGCTTCGGTGTGCCCACTCTGATAGCGGTTCACGCCGAAAACGATCCGAATGGTGACGGCATGGCTATTGCGAAGGCTTACGCAGCAGCCACGGGAGGCGACCGTGCTGGCGTGTTGCAGTCATCGTTTATTGCTGAGGTTAAATCCGACCTCATGGGCGAGCAGACTATCCTCTGCGGCATGCTGCAAACAGGTTCGATCCTCTGCTTCGAAAAAATGGTCGAGAAAGGCATCGACGCGGGTTACGCGTCAAAACTCCTCCAGCACTGCTGGGAAGTCATCGCAGAGGGCTTAAAGCACGGCGGCATCACCACAATGATGGATCGCCTGAGCAATCCTGCTAAGTTAGTCGCAAACGAGCTAGCGGATGAGTTAAAAGACATTATGCGTCCGCTTTTCGAAAAGCATATGGATGACATTATCACTGGCGCGTTCTCAGCAGGCATGATGGAAGACTGGGCCAACGACGACATAAAACTCCTCACTTGGCGCGAAGCCACTACCGAGACTGCGTTTGAGAAAACGCCCGCAGGCGATATGACCATTGCCGAGCAAGAGTATTATGAAAATGGGATCGTCTTAGTTGCGATGGTTAAGGCAGGCGTAGAGCTCGCCTTCGAGACAATGACAGCCAGCGGCATTATCGAAGAGTCTGCCTACTACGAATCTCTCCATGAGGTTCCTCTCATCGCGAACCTGATCGGCCGCAAGAAACTTTATGAAATGAACAAAGTAATCTCTGACACAGCGGAATACGGGTGTTATTTATTCTCCCACGCCTGTATGCCAATGCTTGAAGACTTCATGAAGAAAATCGACGTAAATGTGATTGGCCGCGGTCTCAACGCCAGCGACAACGGTGTCGACAATGCTGCTCTCATCGAAGTTAACGATAGCATTCGTAGCCACCCAATCGAAGTAGTTGGCAAGCGTCTTCGCCGCTACATGACCGCAATGAAGCGCGCGATCTAACTAATAAGAAACAGTCTCTGCGATAGCGCAGCGCAAGTAAAAAAAGGCCCCATCCAACCGCAGTAGCGAGTAGATGGGGCCTTTTTTTACGTCCGAAAAACTCTATAGCGTAAGCACCTTGTCGCCACGTGAAATTCCACACACACCGGTGCGCGCTACCTCAAGCACTGTATTCTCGGCTTGCGCCGCAATAAAGGCGTCTAACTTGTCGCTTGTTCCGGTCACCTGAATGCTTAACGCCGTCGCAGTGATGTCCACAATTTGTCCGCGGAAAATATCGGCTATACGCTGAACTTCTGCGCGCTGAGCGCCCACTGCTTTGACTTTAATGAGCATGAGCTCGCGTTCGATATGCGCACTCTCAGAGAGATCGACAAGCTTTACCACGTCGATCAACTTATTGAGGTGCTTAGTAATCTGCTCGATTTTGCGCTCGTCGCCACTTGTCATGACAGTCAGGCGCGACAGAGAATTATCTTCGGTTGGCGCCACCGTAAGCGAGTCGATGTTGTAGCTCCGCTGAGAGAAAAGCCCGACAACGCGAGAGAGAGCTCCAGGCTCATTTTCCATTAATAGCGATATAATTCGGCGCATCTTATGTTCTCTCCGTCTTGCTCAAAATCATGTCTTTCATCGCCCCACCCTTAATGGCCATGGGGTAGACGTGCTCTTCGGGGTCGACCATAACGTCAACGAAGACGAGCCTGTCTTTTAGTGCAAAGGCTTCTTCTAACTTGGAATCCAATTCACTTAAATTTTCAACTCGAATACCGACATGCCCGTAGGCTTCGGCAAGCTTGACGAAATCGGGCAACGACTCTGCGTAGGTGCTATGCGAATAGCGACCACCGTATTGCATGTCCTGCCATTGCCGCACCATGCCAAGCGATTGGTTGTTCAAACAAATGATCTTCACCGGCAGGTTGTACTGCATACAGGTCGCGAATTCTTGCAGATTCATCTGAAAGCTACCCTCACCGGTGATACACACCGAGATAGCATCTGGAAACGCCAATTGCACGCCCATCGCCGCCGGGAAACCAAAGCCCATAGTGCCGAGACCACCAGAATTAATCCAACGTCGTGGCTTATCGAAGCCATAGTACTGAGCCGCAAACATTTGGTGCTGGCCCACGTCGGTAGAGATATAAGCGTCTCCTTTCGTAATGCGATGGACAGCCTGCACGACTTGTTGTGGTTTGATGACACCGTCAGTGTGCGGAGTCACGCCGAGAGAATCCTTCTCGCGCCACTTCGCGATTTGCTGCCACCACGTCTCAAGCCCTTCTGCATCGCACGCTTGCTGCGCCTGTTCTAGGCAGTCGATCATCTCTTCGAGAACAGCGGTCACCGAGCCGACGATCGGCACATCTGCCGCGACGGTTTTTGAAATAGACGCAGGGTCAATATCAACATGCAAAATAGTCGCATCGGGACAAAACTTACTGGTGTCGGAATTGGTCACACGGTCGTCAAACCGCACGCCAATGCCCAGCAACACGTCGCAATAGTGCATCGCCATATTGGCTTCATAGGTCCCGTGCATACCCAACATGCCGAGGAACTGCGGGTCGGATGCAGGATAAGCACCGAGGCCCATAAGCGTGTTAGTGATTGGATAGCCGAGCTTTTGTGTAAGCTTGGTTAGCAGGGCCGCGCCCTCACCCTGAATGACACCGCCTCCGGCATAGATCATAGGTCGCTTTGCGCCTAACAGGGCATCGACTGCTTTCTTAATCTGCCCACTGTGTCCTTTGCCAGGCACAGTATAGGAGCGCATTTTTATATCCTTCGGATATTCATAGGGATTTTTCACCTTGGGATCAGTGACGTCTTTTGGAATATCGATAACCACAGGCCCCGGACGACCTGTTGTCGCAATATGAAAGGCCTTCTTCACAATCATAGGGATATCAGCGGGGTCTTCGACCATGAAGCTGTGTTTTACGATAGGCCGCGAGATGCCCACCATGTCGGTCTCTTGAAAACCGTCGGTGCCAATGAGGCGACTCTCGACCTGCCCCGACAGAATCACCATAGGAATCGAATCCATATAGGCTGTTGCGATGCCGGTTATGGCATTGGTTGCTCCCGGACCCGAGGTCACAAGTACAACGCCGGGCTTGCCCGTCGCCCGCGCATAGCCGTCAGCGGCATGCGTTGCCGCTTGCTCATGCCGAACCAGAATATGCTCGATTTTGTCTTGTCTAAAGATCGCGTCGTAAATATGGAGTACTGCGCCACCGGGGTAGCCAAAAATAAGGTCTACGCCCTCGTCATGTAACGCACGAGTGAGCATGTCGCCACCGGATAGTTGTTCCACTTGTTTCGCCTCTTAGTTTGCATCTGCATTATTGCAGTCATTGGGTTAACGCTAGAATAGTTTGAGCTGATCACCTACCCAGTCCCGCGGCAGCAGCGCCACGTTGCACATTCGCTTGAAGGACAACCGCCTAGAGGACATGCGAACGCAGTGAATCCTCGCATAGCGAATAAGCCGAATTGATTAGGTTTAGGCGCGAGTGCTCGAATACTCGCTATTTAGTCGGCCTCATACGCGATAACGTGATAGAGACCTTAGGTGGCTGTTTTTAACACCTAGGGGTCGATCTGCAGCTTAGCCGGGTGCGGCAAGCAGATCGAGTCGATGGAAGCAGGGTTTCGCCTGTTTCCATGACGTAATAGGCGAAGTCTGACATCTCGCCTAGGAAAGTCAAGTGACTGAAAGGGATTTAGGCTCCAAGAAGGCAGAAAATGCTGCGCATTGGCTTCTAACAAATCTTCGAGACCTCAATGCACCGCCGAGGCCTCGAAACTGAGGCCACCGGCAGGATTAGCATCCACAAGGATCACGCTGCCCGGCGCGAAGGAACCCTTAAGCACCTCCTGTGCCAGCGGATTCTCGATGTGGTTCTGAATAGCGCGCTTCAGCGGTCGCGCGCCGTAGACAGGGTCATAGCCCGCCTCTGCCAGTTTATCGAGCGCCGCACTCGATACCTCTAAAACTAAGTCTCGCTCGCGTAACCGATCATTAAGCAGTTCAATCTGTATCTCAGCAATTGCACGGATCTGACAAGACTGAAGCGGCTGAAACACGACAGTTTCATCTATGCGATTCACAAATTCTGGCGAAAAGTGTTTGACGACATCCTGTAGTACTGTTTCCTTCATCGCCGAGTAAGCCGCCTCTTCACCGATCGCCCCCGGAATCGCCCCCTTTAGCATCGCTTCTTGAATGTGGTCTGAGCCGAGGTTCGAGGTCATTACGATCACTGTATTGCGAAAGTCAACTGTACGGCCATGCCCATCGGTTAGCCGACCATCGTCCATGACCTGCAAAAGAATATTGAACACGTCGGGATGCGCTTTCTCGATCTCATCCAATAGCAGAACAGAATAAGGTCTGCGCCTCACCGCTTCGGTTAAATAGCCGCCCTCCTCATAGCCAACATAGCCAGGAGGGGCACCGATCAACCGCGCAACTGAATGGCGCTCCATGAATTCCGACATATCGATCCGCACCATGGCGTCTTCGGTATCGAACAAAAACTCTGCTAAAGCCTTACACAATTCAGTCTTTCCGACCCCAGTCGGGCCAAGAAATAGAAACGACCCATTCGGCCGATTCGGATCCGAAAGGCCCGAACGAGAGCGACGCACGGCATTAGACACAGCGGAAACCGCCTCGTTCTGGCCTATAACTCGCTCGTGCAAACTGCCCTCCATCTGCAAAAGTTTTTCGCGATCGCCTTCAAGCATTTTGCTCACCGGAATTCCCGTTGCCCGGGCAACCACTTCGGCGATCTCTTCATCTGTTACGCGACTGCGCAGCAGTTGCTTCTCCTGCGCCTCAACCGTAGTGGCAGACTCGAGTTTCGCTTCGAGTTCGGGAATAATGCCGTATTGAATTTCGGACATGCGCCCCAGATCGCCTGCGCGCCGAGCATGTTCCATATCGCTTCGCGCCTGCTCTAGCGAGCTTTTAATGGTTTGCACACCCTGCACTGAGGCTTTCTCAGCTTTCCAAATTTCTTCGAGGTCGGAGAATTCTCGCTCTAATTCCTCAATCGATTCGGCCAGCTTTTCTTTGCGTTTTTGCGTAGCGGGATCTTCGTCTTTCTTGAGTGCCTCTCGCTCTATTTTAAGCTGAATGAGACGCCGCTCGAGTCTGTCCATTTCCTCAGGTTTAGAGTCAATTTCCATCCGAATAAGGCTTGCCGCTTCATCAATTAAATCGATCGCTTTGTCGGGCAACTGCCTGTCTGTAATGTAACGTTGTGACAGCTTAGTCGCCGCGATAATCGCGCCATCGGAAATCGCAACGCCGTGGTGAACCTCGTAACGCTCTTTAAGCCCTCGCAGTATTGCGATCGTATCTTCCTCGGAAGGCTCATCGACCAGTACCTTCTGAAAGCGGCGCTCCAACGCTGCATCTTTCTCGATATACTGACGATATTCATCAAGCGTTGTAGCACCGACACAGTGCAGTTCACCTCTCGCGAGCGCCGGTTTCAGCATATTGCCCGCATCCATTGCACCCTCGGCTTTGCCTGCCCCAACCATCGTATGTAGCTCATCGATAAAAAGAATAACGTTACCCTCAAGCTTCGCGATCTCGGCAAGTACCGACTTGAGCCTTTCCTCAAACTCACCTCGAAATTTCGCGCCGGCGATAAGCGCGCCCATGTCCAAGGAGAGAATTTTTTTCTCTTTTAGGCCTTCGGGAACTTCGCCATTAATAATGCGCTGTGCCAGCCCTTCAATGATTGCCGTTTTGCCAACACCAGGTTCGCCAATCAGCACAGGATTGTTTTTAGTGCGGCGTTGCAAAACCTGAATCGTCCGCCTAATTTCGGCATCGCGTCCGATCACAGGATCCAGTTTGTCCTCGGCGGCGCGCGCAGTGAGGTCGACACAGAATTTCGACAGCGCCTGCCAGCTATCCTCGGCATTAGCACCATCGACATTCGCACCACCGCGAAGGTTTTGTGCGGCAGTTTCTAATGCCTGCGCTGACACCCCAAAACTATTGAGCAGTTTGCCAAGCGCACCGCTCTCGTGCATTGCTGCTAGCAATACCAACTCGCTAGAGACAAAACTATCGCCCTTAGTTTGAGCAAGTTTGTCGGCCTGATTTAACAACTTGGACATTTCTGGAGAAATGCCTACCTCGCCGCCGTTGTCTGCTACGCGCGGCAAATCATCGATGAGTGTTGCTAGGCCTTGCTCTAGTTGACTCAGATTAAACCCTGTCTGCGATAGCAATGGACGCACTGAACCGTCTCGCTGTTGCACGAGGGCATGCATCAAATGCGCAGGGGCAATCATGTTGTTCTCTTTACCAAGCGCTAAAGACTGCGCGTCGGCAAGTGCCGACTGCAATTTGCTTGTGAGTCTGTCCATTCGCATACCCGTGCCCTCTGCATTGAGTTGAGCGGTGTATCAACCGCCAAATTATTCAGCTTGTAGTCTCTAAATTGGGGCGCTGCGAGAAAAAACAAAGGGGGGGATACTCTAAATAGAGGAGGCAGAAGATCTTACTTGATAAATATCAAGCTTAAGAGCCTGCCGGATTCGGCTTCTCGCCTGAAAGAATAAAAACGCTCGGGCTCGCAAAAAGTGCATAGCCCTGCCCCAGAGATGGCCCGAATACCGAGGGTTTTGAGCCTTATCACGGCTAATGCATAGATATCTGCCATAAATTTCCCTGCATTCTTACTCGGCGTGAAAGCAGCGTGAACCGCTGTTAAGCTTTCCGCTGACTCGCTTGCCGCAGAGAATTGGTTACGAACCTCAGCACCAACCTCAAAGTGGCAAGGGCCTATTGCAGGACCGAACCATACCTGAATAGCCGATGCCTCCCCGCCCATAGCTCGAACCGTCGCCTCAAGCACGCCTTCGGCTAGTCCACGCCATCCTGCATGGGCAAGCGCTACTTGAGACGTTGTGGGATTATAGAAAAACACGGGGAGGCAATCTGCGGTCAAAATGCAGCACACCTGCCGCGGAATGCGGGTAACGACTGCATCCGCTTCGGGGCACTCACCCACAGACACCTGCGGGATTCTGTCAATTTCGTGAACAGCCGTTCCATGAACTTGATTTAACCAGTGCCACGAAAGCCCATGCTCAGCAGTACCCCTGCGACGCTGCAGGTCAACGCTAGGTGCTTCTTTCTGAATCTGAGACAGAGTCTTAGGCGCCGACTTCAAATTATTAAAGACTTGATTGGCAATAAGCGTGCGATGCTGCGCAACTCGCTCGACATTATCGCCAACATGATCAGCAAAATTAAAACCAGTAAAGCCGCTCTTTCCGGCCGACTCGCCGCGAAGCGTGACACCAGCAAACACTTGGCCATCGTCATTCCACGGCGATTCAATCAATTCAACGGTGGGCATCGCCGGCACTCCTGGTACACAAATTAGGCTCAGCTATTTTCCGCAGCACTGCCGCGTTCAGACAGCGCGGACATCGTCATCAAGAACGGTCAATAAATCCTTAAAATCCTGTGGCAACTGCGCCTCCCAAACCATCGTCTCGCCCGTTGCTGGGTGCTGCAAGGTGAGCCTGCGGGCATGCAGGGCTTGGCGCTTAAAGCTGCGCAGACACGCAGCTAACACTGGCGAGCATCCGGCCGGCATCTGTAACCTGCCAGAATAAAGAGGATCGCCAACCAGCGGTATATTGATATGCGATAGATGCGCACGAATCTGATGCGTCCTCCCCGTCTCGAGTTGAACGTGAATATGCGTGTGAGAACGATAGCGATTGAGAACTCGGTAGTGAGTCACCGCTTCCTGCCCGTCTTCGACAACGGCGCGTCGCTTTCGATTAACAGGGTGCCGTCCTAGAGGTGCATCAACTTTGCCGCCTCCGGTTAATACACCTTGTGCGACCGCTTCGTACTCGCGCTTGACCTCTCTCAGCCGCAGCTGTTCGACAAGTTGCACATGAGACTCTAGTGTCTTGGCTACCATCAGTAACCCGGTCGTGTCCTTGTCGAGACGGTGGATTATACCCGCCCGCGGCACCTCTTTAAGCGAGGGGCAGTGACTCAGCAAGCCATTTAACAACGTCCCATCCCGGTGACCTGCCGCGGGGTGAACCACCACATCGGTCGCCTTATTTACAATAATGAGATGTTCATCTTCAAACACTATATCGATGGGCATAGCCTGCGCTTCCCATTCGCGCTCGGCTTGCAGCACTACATCGACACTTAGTTCGTCGCCAAGGTAGACCGTGTCTCGAGGTCGCGCGGCGCTCGAATTCACCTTGAGCTGCCCCTCTTTTATCCATGTCTGGAGGCGAGCACGCGAATAATCAGGAAACAATTGCGCTGCGACGAGGTCTAAGCGTTGATTCGCGAACGTTTCGGGCACTTGTGCACTAAGTACAATATGAGTCATGGCTTTCAGCTTTTACAACGATTGAGGGTTTAAGCCGTGCATAATACTCGATATTCGCAGTCTACACAGGCCAAACCTCGCCGCGCTCCGTGAGCTGTGGTTAAATAGCGCGCATTATCCAAGATAGAGCTTAACTCATGAAATTACGCACCATAGCCCTCTGGCTCGTACTGAGCTCATTTCTCTCAGGTTGCGGCCTGTTTGGAGGAGATGAGGAAAGAGATGAATTCGCTGGTTTAACCAACGAAGAGCAGTTCTATCGCCGTGCGTTAGATCAGCTTAATGGGCAAAATTTTACAGGGGCGATCGCAACGTATCAGGGGCTCGAGTCGCGCTTTCCGTTCGGGCGCTTTGCTGAGCAATCGCAGATAGAAATTGTCTACGCTTATTACCGCAACAGTGATGTGGAGGCCGCGCGCGCCGCTGCCGACCGTTTCATTCGCTTACATCCAGACAGTGACAATATCGACTATGCCTATTACATGAAAG
>Ga0075467_10003835_pt1 | contig 11403 bp, 9 predicted proteins | sample DEB08_DNA_9_FD_75067 | JGI IMG/M metagenome (GOLD analysis project Ga0075467, IMG submission 75067) | Aqueous microbial communities from the Delaware River and Bay under freshwater to marine salinity gradient to study organic matter... | ecosystem: Environmental > Aquatic > Marine > Coastal ...
ATATATTATTAACCATAGCTATAAGCGTTTCGCTTACGGCTTTTGGACAGGATTTTAAAAACTCATTACTATGAAAAATATTTGGCAAATTCTAATTTTAAGCAGCGTACTTTTTATAATCAGTTGTGATTGCGATGCTCCGACAGATCCAAAATGTAGTAACTACGACCCTTGCTATGAAGTAACAGAAGTTAAGGCAGTCTTCAATTTTTATGAAGGAATCGGTGATACTTTAATACAAAGTGATACCGTACTTAACCTTTTTGTAACCTTCAAAGCAGAAGGAGAGTACGACAAAGTCAAATGGAAAATCGGTGACGATGCTCGGGAGTTTACAGAAGAGCAGTTTTCTTTAGCTTTTCGAGATACAGGAACGTATAAGGTAACACTTATGGTAGAACGTGAACCGAATAAAGCCTGTTTTCCTAATGATGATGGCTTAGATACTTTGGTGAAGTATTTTACACGAGTAAAAGGTTTAGGTGACAATCATCCAATTATTGGAGATTATCATGGTTATTTGGAGTCTAATCCTGATGATACTTTTACTGTGAATATCAAATATGAATTAGAATGGCAAGGTGATCCGACTGATCCTACAGATAAACATTTTTTCGTGTTTAATATCAACAAGGGCTGCAAAGATATTGATTATCAAAGAGGTGTGCGAGTATCAGACTCATACCGAGCTTTATACATCAATGGCTTAGGTTATACAGGTGATGGTTGTAAACAAGTTGAAGGTTATGTGCTTGCTCATAAAGATTTTAATGAAGTTACCATACCATTTACTTATGTTGATCCAAACTCTACATGGCCAGACTATGTATTTATTCATGAAGTATTTCATGGGATTCGTCAATGATAATTTATTAACAAATAAAAATTAAAATAAATGAAATATATATTATTAACCATAGCTTTAAGTATTTCGCTTATGGCTTATGGGCAGGATTGTAATGAATATACTTTTTCAACACATCCTACTACAGCAGTTAATACACAAGATCCAGCACATCTTAATCTTGATTTTGATTGGACAAGTCAGGTCTTTGATTTTTATAATTTAGGAAATTGGGGAACAGGTAGCTCTCCATTTTTCCAGACAAATGGAAATCCTTATATGACACATCTTCATGAATCTCAAGATAAAAATTCTGAGGATGGTTGGGAATTATTATTTTATGATTTTGGAACACAAATCGAATTAGATGAGTTAACAGAAGAACCTGTAGTTGATAATAATACGGGAGCTTATAAAATAGAACCTACACCTGATACAGAGGCTAATAACCCATTTTTTGTATTGTATAATCGTTATACAGGTATTGCCAGAGTTTTTGCACGAGTTGAACAACAATTTGGAGGTTATACAATGGCACGTATCAAATTATATTTCATAAGTGCAGGAGGACAAATACAAACATCCTTAATAAATGATCATAATACTTTATTACCTTTAGATCAGTTTTTTGCTGGTCCTTCCTATAACTCTCCTGTAGCCTTTATTAATACAAAGGGGAAATGGTTTTATACCGATTTTTTCATGAATTATGATCCATGTACTTGTGACTTCGAATCAGAATTACGATTAGAGGTTAGGTTAATAGAAGAAGCAACAATAGATTTGAAGGGATAAACAAATGGTGATATTGTATCTGTTCAAAACAAAGCAACGATAAATGATAAGGCAGGTAATGCTTTTTCAATGGGAGGGAAGGCTTTATTAAGTGGCAATGCTGACTTTCAAAAAACTTTGAAGGGATTTAAGGATATAGATGATTTTCGAGCAAAACAATTTAAAGAGATTAATAAACACTTACCCACTCAAACACAGCAGGATTATAAGGATAAAGTAACCTTATTTCAACAAGCATTAATTGATAATGAATTTATGCGAGATGCTTTAGAGATTGTTCCTTATGTTTCTACCGCTTTAGCATTTGTTGATTTATTTGTAGGAGGTGGTAAAAAAGATAATGGCTCGGGTCCAATTGAACTACATCCTTTAACGATGCAATCAATAAGTGAATATTATGGAACAATAACTTCTAATCAACTTTATATCGCTCAAGATTTCTGGTTACCAGGTTCTGATAATGTAAATAGACCAGTACGAAAACGACCATGGTACAATAATACTTTAGGTATTTTTAACTTGGTAAAGACACCAAGTATAAGATATGACTACGAAGAAAGATGTCACAGAGAAGATAGAGAAGAAATCTGTATTGGTAATCACTGGATTGAGTTTAATGATGAATTGGATTATGTGATTAATTATGCAGCAGGTTTTGATAATTCTAATTTTCCTGATGTTGAAGGTGAATTAGTGTTAGAGTTTAATGGTTTACTTGATGACTTTGAGCTAACAGATTATGATGGCTTAATCGCTCAAAAAGTAGGAAATAGATTGATTACTCGACGACTTCCTGTAAGTTGTTTGAATGATGTATTAAACTTACATTTTGATTTAGAAAATATTGACCATACTATACCTGTACCAACATTACCAAATATAAATACTATAAAAATTAAATTATATGCGAATCTAAAACGGTCTGATGCTGATGCCTCTACACAAAATGTACTCTTTGTTGGAGCATATCCTTTAAATATTGTATTTGATGATAATTTAGAAAATACATTTACACCAAGTCCTTATGCGAATATTCCAAATGTCGTTAACTTAGAAAATACAACAGTAACTTCGGATGTATTAGCATGGGAAACGGTCAACATTGGCGAAAATGTGATTATTCAACCACAAAATGGTAATTTATTGAATATCACAGCAGGAAGAGAAGTCAATATTTTAGGAGGTGCTAATAGCACATATATTTTTCAAAATACAAGGATTAAAACAGAAAGTCTATTTGCAAACACCTGCAAAGGCACGAATCCTCCTCAAACTGAATCGCAAATTCGTACATTCTGTGGTAGCAATACGTATCAAAAAGAAGAAAGAGGATTTTTGAAAAATGCGACCATTATAGATGGTGAAAAATTAAAAGTAACAGCACAATTCAGTATTTCCCCCAATCCTACAACGACTTTTGTTAATATTGAAACGGAACAATCCTATCATTTAAGTGTATTCAATATGCTTGGGCAGCAAGTTGGACAGCAAAATGGAACGATGGGAACACAACGTTTTAATATGATGGATTTAGAATCAGGGATTTATTTCTTCGCTCTTGAGTTTGAAGATGGAACAAAAGAAACTGTAAAAGTGATGAAGCAATAAAATACAAAGCCGTCCCGACTCCTTCCCGAGATTTGGGGACAAGCGGGACGGCTTTCCATTGCTACAACTTCCAAGTCGTCAATCCTTTATTCGTAAATTGATAGCGTTTAAAAACGCCGCCGTAAGGTGCTAAAGCTTTCATCACATCGTAGCGCGTATTTTTTGGACAATAGAAAATCATATATCCTCCGCCACCAGCACCAGAGATTTTTCCGCCTGTTGCACCAGCTTTTCGGGCGGTGTCGTAGATTTCGTCTATCACAGGATTGGAGATGCCTGCTGCCATTTGTTTTTTGTAGTGCCAACCAAAATCCAAAATATCGCCTAATTTATCAAACTGACCAGTCAACAAAGCTTCCTTCATCATGATAGCTTGTTCTTTCAGTTTATGTGCCGCTTCTACGGATTTATTGGCTTTTTTCTGACCAAAATTTTGAGCTTGTTTCTCAATAATTTTTGCCGAAAGGCGAGAAGTACCTGTGTGAAAAAGCAAGAGATTTAAACCTAATTCGTTGCTGTAATCTTCTTTGATACGAAGCGGATTGACGATAACTTTGTCGTCAGCGTAAAACTCCATGAAATTAAATCCACCGAAAGTCGCAGCGTATTGATCCTGTTTTCCACCAGCCATCGCTAAGTCAACTCGTTCGATTTCATAAGCTAATTGTGCCATATCGTATTCGCCTAAAGGCAAATTTAACCATTCAGCGAAAGCTCCGATAATAGCGACCGTAATCGTCGAAGACGTTCCCAAACCAGAACCAAAAGGCGAATCAACAAAAGTTGTTAACTTAAAACTCAATGGTTCTTTGGTGAAATCTTTAACGATTCGATTATAAACGCCTTTTAGTAATTCTAATGTGCCATCTATTTCTAAAAACTCGGTAGCGTCTAAAACTTGCTTTTCGTCTATGTCAGCCGCATACAGGGTGATTTTGCCATCGTTGGTCGGTTCGATATTCGCATAAGCGTACAGACTTACGGTAGCGTTCAGTATTGCACCACCATAAATATCCGAATATGGACTGACATCTGTTCCGCCTCCTGCTAAACCTAATCGTAAAGGTGCTTTTGAGCGTATGATCATTTTTTTATTTTTGATTAATAGTACCGATTCATGGGCGTCCCAAATCTCGGTGATTAGATTCTTATTTATGACAATTTTTAAAATATTATCAAAAGTAAACAAAAAAACAGCACAACCGAAAAAATCAATTGTGCTGTTTCTATCTAATTTCTATCGAAAAAATCATCTTCCTTTATCGGCATCTAAGCGAATCAAAACGCCTAATAAAATGGTGAAAGCTAATAAGGAAGAACCTCCATAACTGATAAATGGTAGCGGAATACCGATAACCGGCATGATGCCTAACGTCATTCCGATATTTACCAAAAGGTGGAAAAATAAAATACTGGCGACCCCATACGCATAAACTCTTGTAAATCGAGAACGTTGCCGTTCTGCGATTAATACAATCCGTAACAGCAAGATTAAAAATAGAGTAATCAAAGCTAACGAACCGATAAATCCGTGTTCTTCTCCAACGGTACAAAATATGAAATCGGTTGCTTGTTCGGGAACATAATCTAATTTTGTAATCGTACCATTCAAAAATCCCTTTCCTGCTAAGCCTCCTGAACCGATGGCTAATTTTGACCATGTGACATTATACAAAGCCCCTAAGGGGTCGCATTCACTCGGTTTTAGCCAGACTTTGATCCTGTCTTGTTGATGCGGTTGTAGGATTTCGTTAAAGCCGTAATTGACGACAGTCGTATATAAGCCACCGACAACCATGGTAATCATTAAGGCATAAAGTGTTTGTCGTTTTTTGACTTTTAGAACACGATAAATCCAATATACTACAAATAAAAGGCCTAAGCCGATTGCAGTTTCTACAATATAGCCTTCTCTTGCTAAGAAAACTGAACCAATTACTAAAGCCAAATAACCTAAAAATAACCTATTATTACCTGCTTGTGCTATTAATATACCTGTTCCCAGAATGATCATTCCCATATGGATAGAAATGATTTCAAACATTAATGCAACGATAGAAAAAATGGTAACTGTTATTCCGAAAATATACAAAGGCGGCGGCATACCTTCTCGATACAATACAATAAGTAAAGACGAAAAGACGAGTGCAGAACCTGCATCGCCTTGTAATAATATTAAAAACATCGGCAGCCCAATGATTCCTAAGGCAATGGCTTGATTTCGAAAATTCTGTAAAGAAACATTATAAGAACCTAAGTAACTGGCTAAAGCCAGACAGGTCGCAGCTTTTGCCGGTTCTGACGGTTGAATACGGATTGGCCCCAAAACTAACCATGATTTTGAGCCGGCAATCACAGTTCCTCCGAGCAGCACACTGAGCAGCAGCACAATTGCAATACCAAAGAAGATGTAAGCAAAGGTTTTATAAAAGCTACTTTCTATAATTAGCATAATAATACCTGCGAATACTGAAATGCCAATCCAAACTAACTGAACTCCATGACGAGCCGACATATCGAATATGTCAGGATTGTCACCTGAACCGACGGCATATATCATTAACCAGCCTATCAGGACTAAGCCTAAATAAATAGATACAGTGATCCAATCTATCTCCCTTGCTGATGTTTCTGTTCTTGCACTCATTTTTCTATTCGTTTTTCAGACCTTTGGTTAATAGATTAGAATTAAACATTCGTTCTTCTAAATATTTTCGCTTATCGCTAATTTCGCCATTAAGATATTGCTCAATCATCAGACTGGCAATCGGGGCAGCGTGTGTCGCACCGTATCGACCATTTTCTACAAATACCGCAATGGCAATTTTAGGATTGTCTTTAGGAGCGAAAGCGATAAAAACACTATGATCTGCTCCGTGTGGGTTTTCGGCGGTTCCGGTTTTTCCACAAACGTCAATTCCTTCAATTTGTGCGACTCTCGCCGTACCAGCCAAAACGACATCGTGCATACCTTGAATAACAGGAGCGAAATGTCGTCTGTCCACCATTGTGTAATTCTTGGTTCGATATTTTAGTGGGATTTTAGTAGTGTCGTTTTTAAACTCTTTTGATAAATGCGGCACGTAATACCAACCTCGATTTGCAATAATAGCTGTAAGGTTTGCCATTTGTAAAGGTGTGACTAAAAACTCCCCTTGACCGATTCCTAATGAAATAATCGTTGGCGATTTCCAAGCGCCTTCCCGATATATTTTATTATAATAAGTTGTTGTTGGAACGTTTCCAGATGTTTCGTGTGGTAAATCAATTCCCAGTTTTCTACCCATTCCGAAAGCGTAGAGGTGTTGCACCAAAGTATCTAAGCCTTTGTCGGCATTAGAAAAACCATTTTTATCAATTGTTTCTCTAAAAATTTGACAGTAGTACGCATTACAAGAATATTGAATTGCCCGAGATACGTTGTTGACTGGTGCGTGACCATGACAACCGACTCTCAATCCTCGATAAATATAACCTCCACGACAAACGACTCCTCTGTTGGGCGTAATGACACCTTCTTGTAAAGCAATCAAAGACATAATCGGTTTAAAAATAGACCCTGGAGGATATTGTGCCGAAATCGCTCGATTGAATAATGGCTGTGTTTTATCTTGTAATAAATCGGAATATGCTTTTCCTCTATCTCTATTGATTGTCAATAGGTTCGGGTCATAAGTCGGAGCAGAAACTAAGGCTAAAATCTCACCCGATGATGGTTCGATAGCCACGATACTTCCCCGTTTATTTTTCATTAATTCCTCGCCATAAGCCTGCAAGTCAATATCTAACGAACTGACTAAGTCTAACCCCGACAAAGCAGCCGTATCTCGCTCCCCATTTTTGAAACTTCCTCTTGCGATGCCTAACTTATCTCGTAAGACATAACTCACCCCACGTTGGCCTCGAAGCTGTTTTTCATAAGCCAATTCAATTCCATTGATACCGATATAATCACCCGATTTGTAATATCGTTCTTTGTTGTTATCAATTTGTGTTTGGTTCACTTCTCCGATATATCCTAAAACGTGCGCTCCATTAGGATAAGAATATCCACGGACGTTTCTTAACTCCACATAAAAGCCGGGAAACTCATACATACTCTCTTGAAATCGAGCAAATACTTTTGGTGAAATCGCTTTTAGAAATACAAAGGGCTTGTATTTTCGATAACGATAGCCCCAATCTTTATTGATATTTTTTTCGAACGTCTCAACACTAATATTTAACAGGTCACATAATTTGGCGGTATCAATATCTGCTTTAGCGACTTGATTATAGGTTACCCATAGGTCATAAATTCCATTATTATTGACCAAGAGTTTTCCATTACGATCTAAGACTGTTCCTCTCGAAGCATAAATTGTTTCTTTTTTCACCCCTCCGTCTTGCGATTCGCTGAGGACTTGTAGCTGAAAACATTTTAATAATAAAATAGCAGCTACAGTGATGAAGATTCCCTGTATGACGTATCTTTTATTTTGATTATTATCTTGCTGCATAATTTTTGAAGTGTAAAATGTGAGCTGTAAAGTGTAAGAATCATTTATCAATAATACGTCTCACTTGCCGCCTCACATTTTTTACAATAATTCTTTTTCTATCGTTTTATTAAAACTAACCTATCGTCATTTATCAGTAAACTGCTTATTTTTGATGACGACACTTATCATAATTCCTTCAAATATATAGCCATATCGTTTTGCATCTCATAGGCTATACTCTAAAATAGGAGTGTTGTTGTGCTACACTTTTGGATTAAACAAATAGGTGTAGATAATAATCAACAACATAGATAAAATAAAACTTAAAATAGTCTTGAGCAACAGTAAGCCAAAACCCACGACAGTGAAGGCTTCTAATATAAAGACTATGAATAAATGAATAAACAACAGAATAGCAACGTATTGAAAAAACCAAGCTGCACCAAACTGATTTTTGGTCGGTTTATGATTTGGCTCGTATCCACCACGAGGCTCAATAACCGCCAAAATACCTGAACGAATATAGGCAATAAAAACACAGGTCGCTGCATGTACGCCAGCCGTATCATAAAACATATCTACACTGATGCCGACCACAAAAGCAATGACTAACAAAGCTACTTTTTGTATCCGAATCGGTAACAACAACAGGAATAAAGGATAAATATATAGGTTTACATAACTATTATTGATTTCGACATTTATCAAAATCAAGACCTGTACTAGAAACAATCCCAAAAATCTTAATACATTAGCTACTATAACGTCACTCATCTTCTAACTTTACGGCTTCTTCTAAGGCTTCTTGTTCCTCTTTTAATAAATTATTCACCACAAAAACATGGTTCAAATTATTCATATCGCTACTTAAACGCACCTTGATTTCATAAAAATTACTTCCATCAATAATTTTGGCTTTGCTTACTGTTCCTATCATGATACCTTCGGGGAACATCGTCGAAAAACCACTGGTGATTATCGTATCGCCCTTTTCGAGTTCTGCATGTTTCGGTATCGCATCTAAGTACATGTATCGTGCATCGTTTTTCTTCCAAACCAGTGACCCGAAGTAATCGCTTGATTTTAGCTTTGCACTGATTCGAGTATTATGATGCAATATAGACATCACGCCAGCATAGTTTTTAGAAACTTTCTGAACGACGCCCACAATTCCGTTATTCGTAATCACACCAGTATTGGACTTAATACCGTGAGATTTCCCTCTATTTAAGGTCAAATAATTATTGTAACGATTGACAGAATTATTAACAACTTTGGCAGGAATATATTCGTATTGCTGTAAGTATTGAGTATCTACCACTTCGACCGTATCCACATTATCATCAAAATAAGCATTGGGTAATTGTTCCATCAAACGCTTATTATCATTGGCTAACTCGGCATTCACATCACCTAGGTTCCAATAACTCACGATTTTGTCGTATCGCTCGTAGAAGCTGCCCGTCATTTGATTTGCAGAACTTACGAATACTTGGTTTTGCTTTTCATTATTATTAACTACCAGGTAGAAACTGATAATTTCTAATAGAATGAAAACAAAGAAAGCATTATACTTTATAAAAAATAAAACTAAATTCCGCATGACATTTGATACTCTGTTCGGAAGGTTAAAACATCAATAGCAGACGCTCATAGAAAGGGTCTGCTATCGTTAATTTTCTTTACTGATGAAAGCTAAACAAAGCTTTTGCTATAGCATCAGATTGTTCTACTTGATTAAACGCTTCGACGATCAATCAAGAAAGTGAACTTATTTGTATTCTTCAAGGCAATTCCGGTACCTCGTACAACTGCACGAAGTGGATCGTCTGCTACATGAACCGGTAATTTTGTTTTCTTACGTAAACGCTTGTCCAAGCCACGAATCAATGCTCCTCCACCTGTCAAATATAAGCCTCGTTTGTAAATATCAGCTGCCAACTCTGGTGGCGTACTTTCCAATGCTTTCAGTACCGCTTCCTCAATTTTTGAAATCGATTTGTCTAAACAAACAGCAATCTCTGGATAACTAATCATGATTTGTTTCGGAATACCAGTCATCAAGTCACGCCCATTAACAGAAAAATCCTCAGGCGGATTATCTAACTCTGTTAATGCCGAGCCAATATGAATCTTGATTTGCTCCGCTGTTCTTTCACCGATTAGGATGTTATGTTGGCGTTTCATATGATTCATAATATCATTCGTGAACTCATCGCCAGCGATGCGGATAGATTGATCACAAACAATCCCTGAAAGAGCAATGACTGCAATCTCTGTCGTTCCGCCTCCAATATCAATAATCATATTACCAATCGGCTCTTCTACATCTAAACCAATACCTAAAGCGGCTGCCATCGGTTCGTAAATAAGGTAAGTCTCCTTAGAGTCAACATGGTCAGCAGAGTCAAAAACGGCACGTTTCTCTACCTCCGTGATACCTGAAGGAATACAAATGACCATTTTCATCTGATTCAGAAAGTGTCTTTTGATTCCGGACATATTAATTAGTCCCTCAATCATGCTTTCTGCTGCCTGAAAATCTGCAATGACACCATCTTTTAAAGGACGAATTGTTTTAATGTGTTCATGCGTTTTCTCATGCATCTGCATCGCCTTATTACCTACGGCGATAGTCTCTCCTGTTCTTCTATTTATAGCTACGATAGACGGTTCATCTACCACTACTTGATCATCTCGGATTATTAGGGTATTAGCCGTTCCGAGGTCAATTGCTAATTCTTGTGTAAAAAAATTGAAAAATTTCATTGACGCTGCTAAAAATTTACGATTTTGATGGGTGTTTAATACCTCAAAATCTCCTCTCAAAATAGTGTTTCGCTTTGGTTTAATTTCCGTGAGGTTAGAACAAGGATGACTATATTTATTGATCCTAAAAAGATAAATAAATATAGTGAATAGTTTTGATTCAGAAATTCTTATGGAATGATTAAATCTTCGTCCTTTTTCCTCCTAAAGTAACATAATTTGTCAAATCAAATTATGTACGTATTACAGACGACAAATATAGTTAAAAATAACTGTGAATAATAACTAATATTTAGAGTTTTATTAGAATAAAATGATAACAATTTGATTTTTTTATAATCTCTAATCATTTCATACCATAATCATAATGAAATTCATTGATCTGATTCTTTCGCCTTGCTACTTCAAAAAGTCAATTGTATGATGGATTAATTTTTTGGTATTAATTGGCAGCATTTCACCAGTGAAAGGATGTCGGCCATCAAAAACATGGTCTGCATTTTCAATCAAAACGAAAGTCGCCTTCGGATTCCACCTTTTATGTAATTCAGCCGAAGCAATTGGAATCGCAGGGTCATTAGTTCCTTGTAGGATTAAGTGCGGTTTATTGATTTTGTTTAAGGCTTTTTCGGTACTAAATCGCTCTTCATTTTGTTTAAAATTTTCATACAACTGATAATATAAAGGCATTTCTTGTTTCGTTCGGCCATTGACGATAATATGCACACCGTTTTCCTTCCATTTTTTGACCATTTCGGGCTTAAACATCCAGTCCAAAGTACCGACTGAAGCCCAAGTAATTAGGCTCGAAATTCGAGTGTCTTCCGCTGCTTTTATAATCGCAACGCCACCGCCACGGCTGTGACCGATTAGGTGGATTTTATCAGGGTTTATTTCTGGTTTTGG
>Ga0075467_10003836_pt1 | contig 11403 bp, 10 predicted proteins | sample DEB08_DNA_9_FD_75067 | JGI IMG/M metagenome (GOLD analysis project Ga0075467, IMG submission 75067) | Aqueous microbial communities from the Delaware River and Bay under freshwater to marine salinity gradient to study organic matter... | ecosystem: Environmental > Aquatic > Marine > Coastal ...
CAATAGAAAATAGAGGAAGCACCTTTGAAGGTAGACCGCTTTTATTACTAACCATCACATCTCCAAAAAACCACCAAAATATTGATGCCATTCAAAAAGCTCATTTTGATGCTACTGAAAGTAATGATGCCAATGTTACTAACAGGCCTATTGTTGTTTACCAAGGATTTTCAATTCATGGAAATGAACCAAGTGGTGCAAATGCAGGACTTTTAGCTGCTTATTACTTAGCTGCTGCCGAAGGCAATGAGATAAACCAAATGCTAGACAATACAGTTATTTTATTTGATCCTTCATTCAATCCTGACGGTTTACAACGTTTTGCGTATTGGGCAAATACCAATAAGAGCATTAACTTAAATCCAGATCCTAACGATAGAGAATATGATGAAGTTTGGCCTGGAGGAAGAACCAATCATTATTGGTTTGACATGAACAGAGATTGGTTGCCTGTACAACTTCCTGAGTCTCGCGCAAGATTAGAAACTTTCCATAACTGGTATCCAAATATCTTGACAGACCATCATGAAATGGGAACCAACTCAAGTTTCTTTTTCCAACCAGGAATTGCTTCAAGAACGCATCCATTAACGCCAAAATTGAATCAAGAGTTAACCGCAAAAATTGGTAATTATCATGCCAAAGCATTAGATAAAATAGGTTCGTTTTACTACACAGAAGAGAATTATGATGATTTCTATTATGGAAAAGGTTCAACATTCCCAGATATCAATGGAAGTATTGGAATTTTATTTGAACAAGGAAGCTCACGTGGACATATTCAAGAAAGTGATAATGGATTATTAACGTTTCCATTCACAATCCGAAATCAGTTTACGGCTGCATTATCAACACTAGAAGCAGCTCAAAATATGAAAGAGGAACTTTTAACATATCAAAATGATTTCTTTAAAAATGCACGAAATGAAGCAGCAAAAGAAGCCAATAAAGGTATCGTGTTTGGAGATGAAAAAGATGCTGCTAAAACGTTTCACCTAGCTGAAATATTAAAACGCCACAAAATAAAGTTTCATGAAATAAAGGATGATTTTACAGCTAATGGAAAACGTTTTAAAAAAGGATACAGTTATATAGTTCCGAAAAACCAAAAAAATACACGCTTGATCAATGCGATGTTTGAAAAACGTACGACGTTTCAAGATAGCTTGTTTTATGATATTTCTGCTTGGACATTTCCATTAGCATTCAATGTAGATTATGCCGAAGGTGTTTCAACTAGTAATGCAGGAAATGAAATTACAGACTTACAACATAAAACTGGAAGCGTCTCTGGAATGAGTAATTACGCTTACCTTATGGAGTGGCATGAATACTACACTCCAAAATTGTTAAATAAGCTGCTTAATGATGATCTAAGAGCAAAAGTTGGAATGCAACCGTTTAGCCTAAATGGTATCAACTACGATTATGGAACCATTATGATTCCTGTTCAAAATCAAAAAATAAATGCATCAGATTTACATGCTTATTTAACAAAACTTGCTAAAGAAAGTCATGTTTCAATAAATGCTGTTGGAACTGGTTTAACTCAAGGAATCGACTTAGGCAGTAACCAATTTAGAGCATTAACTGCTCCAAAAATTGCCTTATTAGTTGGAGAAGGTATATCATCATCGGATTCTGGAGAAATTTGGCATTTGTTTGATACAAGATATGATATTACTGTAACTAAACTTGATACTAAAAGCATTGATCGTGCTGATTTGAGCAGATACAACACCATTATAGTACCAAGTGGAAGTTTAGATGATGGTGCATCTAAAAAGATGAAAGAATGGATTGAAAATGGTGGCACTTTAATTGCTTTTAGAAGTGCATTAAATTGGTTAAAATCAAAAGAAATAGCAAAGCTTGACTTTAAGAAGATGGAGCTGATTGGAAAGAACACAACATTTGAGCAACGAGGAGATTTTAGAGGGGCACAAGTAATTGGTGGTGCTATTTTTGAAGCAACAACAGACCGATCGCATCCAATAAACTTTGGTTATAAAAATGATAAAATTTCGCTATTCAGGAATACTACACTTTTTATGAAGCCAGATAAGAACAGTTATAACAATCCTATTAAATACACCCAACGACCAATTGTGAGTGGCTATATTTCCAAACAAAATTTAGATAGTATAGGTAGTACAGTGCCATTACAGATTAAAGGTTTAGGTCGTGGAAGCGTTGTTGCGTTTACAGACAATACAAATTTTAGAGCGTTTTGGTATGGTACAAATAAGCTGTTAATGAATGCTATTTTCTTCAGAGAAGAATTATAGTTTTACTGCTAACAATGATATAAGTATCACTATAATTAAATAAATAAAACTAGCTGATAAAGAGATTGTTATTGCGCCTATAATAACAATAAATATTAAGTAAATTGGAACCAGAGTTAAGGCCATTGCAAATCTAAAGGTCGCTATAAACTCTGGTTCTTTTATTTTAGGCTTTACAATAAATTTCCATATCAAATAAGGCACAAAAATATTAAGGATTAACAAATTCTTGAAAAACGATTTCATAAATTTATTGGAAGGCTTTACTACCTTACTACATTTTTCAAAATTAGATTGAATGCAGGTATTAACGTCTTTTGGGTTCAAATAATCTATATGAAGCGAATCTAAGGTCTTCAAAGTTACATCGTAATTATCCTCAGGAATATTAGTGGTTAATTTTTCTAAGGCTTCTTTAATTGTTTCTTTTAAACTTAATACAGATTCATTTCTGTTTTCAGACACAAAGGGTTTTGCCGAAATAGGTTCACCAAAATATATAGCTGTACTGTCAGGGAAATTAGTTGCATTTACAAAATTTAAACCAACAGGTACAAGTTGTAAATCCAAGTCAGGATAATTATCCAGTGTATCAAACACAATTCTTGTAAACCCCTTACTTAATAGTCTTACGCGTCTTGCCAAATTATGATTGCCTTCAGGAAAAATAACTACAGCTTCCTTTTTAGAAAGTACATCAACACATGTTTCAAAAATTGAATTGTTATTTGATAAATTGCTCCAACCATCTCGAATACGATATACTGGAAGCATTTGTAAACTCTTCAATAATTTACTAACCAATGGCTTTTTAAAAACGGAAGCGCGAGTTAAAAAATATGATAACCTGCCACATTTAGTAGCAATAAGAAAGGCATCCAATAAAGCGTTTTGATGATTACCTAAAAGTATTACAGGCTTATCTTTTGGTACATTCTCAACGCCATGGATGTCTATGCGCTTGAAATAAAAGAACATACCAATACGCACATAAGTTGTTACACTATATAGCCAAAGTTTTTTCAATAGATGATTTTTTTTGCTTCGACCAGTATGTTGCCAATAATAATCCTGTTATTATATGCCAAATTCCCCAAAATGCAGCCAAAATAGCCATACCTCCAAGTCCATTAAAAAATGTAAATATAAGCAAGAGTCCTAATCCGGAATTTTGAATACCAGTTTCAATAGCCAAGGTTTTTTGGTTTCTTAATGATAATCCAAAGCTTTTAGCAACGAAGAAACCAAGCAAAATAGCTAATATATTATGACCAATACCAATATATAAGACGTGATGAATATAATCATTAAATACGTCTAAATTATTAGATAAGGCTATGATAACAATAACTACAAATACTAAAATTGACAAAGGCTTTAATAGTTTTGAAAGCTTAATAGCCAGTGCTTCGTTTTTATATCTTAAAAGCATTCCTAAAGCTAAAGGCACTCCTAAAATCATTAATACAACTTTTACTAATTCTAAAGGTTCTATAGCTACTGTTTTTAAAATTTCAGAAGTTGGTTCATACAAATTTCCATAAAACTGAAAATTAAAAGGCGTCATAAACATGGCTAAAAAGGTTGCAAAAGCAGTTAAACTAACTGACAAAGCCGTATTTCCCTTTGCTAAGTGCGTCATGAAATTTGAAATATTACCTCCAGGACAAGCAGCCACCATCATCATTCCTAAAGCAATACTTGGTTGCGGTTTAATAAGCATTACTATGCCAAAGGTCAGCATTGGTAATAAAATAAATTGTGAGAGTAAGCCAACCAACACTAATTTTGGCTGTTTCAGTAATATTCTAAAATCATCTGTTTTAATGCCTAAAGCTACTCCAAACATAACGACAGCCAAAGCTACATTGAGAACCCAAAGCCCATTGCTATCAAAATTTATTTGAACATTATCTAATTCTTGCATACGTATTAAGATACTATTGAACCATTTTTAACCTTTTGTTCTGGCTTTAACAAAATAACGTCTTTACCATCTACTGCTCCCATTATTAAGCATTCACTTATAAAATTGGCAATTTGCTTTTTTGGAAAATTTATTGTGGCAACAATTTGTTTGCCTGTAAGATCGTCTTTGGTATACAAGGTAGTTATTTGTGCTGATGATTTTTTAATTCCCAAATCGCCAAAATCAATAGTTAATTGATATGAAGGATTTCTAGCTTGTGGAAAATCATTAACCTCTATAATAGTCCCTACTCGTAAATCTACTTTTGTAAAATCCTCAAAATTTATGGTGTTACTCATTTGTTTTTGTAGTTAGTTAGCTGTTGAATATATAAATTTTAATTTATAATAAAACAGTTATGCTTTTGATTCTTTATTTTTGACACCAATACTAAAATCTCAATATTTTGTCACTAACGCCATCAAATATGTTGCCTCTTGGCACCAAAGCTCCTGATTTTGAACTTATAAACACTATAAATGACGTTCGTATAAATCTTCAAGAGTATAAAGGTGAAAAAGGAACCGTTATCATGTTTATTTGTAACCATTGTCCTTTTGTAATACACGTCAATGATGCTTTAGTAGCTATTGCAAATCAATATCAAAAAGAGGGAATTAGTTTTATTGCAATTTCTAGTAATGATGCCGAAAATTATCCACAAGATGGACCTGACAAAATGAAAGTGCATGCATTAACCAACAAGTATCCATTTCCATATGTATATGATGAAACACAGGCTGTTGCAAGGGCTTATGATGCTGCCTGCACTCCAGATATATACGTGTTTGATGCAACGTTGGCGTTGGTCTATCGTGGTCAGTTAGACAATTCAAGACCAGGAAATAATATGCCAGTAACTGGGAATGATTTAAAACATGCTTTAGACCACTTGTTAAGTAATACTAAAAACACAAACGCTCAAAAACCAAGTATGGGCTGTAATATTAAATGGAAACATTTGAAATAATAAACTACTTTTCACTTTATTTGCAGCTCACAATTCACCTATGAAGCAAGACAAAAAGCAAGCAGCTGTTGGGTTTATATTTATCACCATGCTTCTTGACGTTATTGGTTGGGGAATTATCATTCCAGTAATTCCAGCACTTATTGAAGAACTTATTCAAGGTGATATCAGTGAGGCTGCCAAAGTTGGTGGTTGGCTTACGTTTGTTTATGCGATAACACAATTCATTTTTGCTCCTATTATTGGAAATCTTAGTGATAAATATGGCAGACGTCCCGTAATTTTAGCATCACTATTTGGCTTCTCTTTAGATTATATTCTTTTAGCCTTTTCACCAACTATAACATGGTTATTTATTGGGAGAATTATCGCTGGAATTACAGGAGCAAGCATTACAACAGCGAGTGCTTACATTGCAGATATTAGTACACCAGAAAATAGAGCTAAAAACTTTGGCTTAATTGGAGCTGCTTTTGGATTAGGTTTTATTATTGGGCCAGTTATTGGTGGCTTGTTAGGGCAATATGGTTCAAGAGTGCCTTTTTATGCGACTGCTATTTTATGCATGCTTAATTTTCTGTATGGCTATTTTATTCTACCTGAATCACTTTCAAAAGAAAACAGAAGACCCTTTAACATAAAAAGAGCAAATCCTATTGGTAGTTTTTTACATCTAAAAAAGTATCCTACTTTACTAGGATTGGTTTTAGCTGTTTTTATATTATACACCGCCTCACATGCCATACAAAGTAACTGGAGTTATTTTACCATGTTTCAATTTAATTGGGATGAAAAAATGGTAGGAATCTCTTTGGGTGCAATTGGCTTACTAGTTGGACTTGTACAAGGTGTGTTAATAAGATGGGTAAACCCTATTTTAGGTAACGAAAAAAGTATTTATGTTGGCATGGCTTTATATAGTATAGGAATGTTACTTTTTGCTTTTGCTACAGAAAGCTGGATGATGTTTGTTTTTCTAATTCCTTATTGTTTAGGAGGTATTGCAGGACCTGCTTTGCAAGCTGTAATTTCTAATCAAGTTCCAGCATCAGAACAAGGCGAAATTCAGGGCACACTCACAAGTGTTATGAGTGCTTCAGCTATTGTTGGACCTCCAATTATGACAGGAATTTTCTTTTACTTCACAAATAAAGACGCGAATATAATTTTTGCCGGAGCACCATTTTTATTAGCAGCTATTTTAATGGTAATTAGTACTGTTTTGGCATATAATGCACTTAGAAATAGAAAAAAATAATCATCAAGTTTTTGAGTATGATACATATTATTAAGACCAATTCAAAAAATGAAGAGTTCATTAATCTTGTAATTCAATTAGATACGGAGCTTGCTGTAAAAGATGGAGATGATCACGAATTCTACCATCAATTTAATGGGATTACAGATCTCAAATATGTTATTGTAGCTTATAAAAATGAACAAGCTCTTGGCTGTGGTGCTATAAAGCCTTTTGACAAGAATTCAATGGAAGTAAAAAGAATGTTTGTACCTGAAAGCAATCGTGGAATGGGAATAGCAACCAAAATTTTAACTGAGCTAGAAGTTTGGGCTGCGAGTTTAGGTTATAAAAATTGTGTTTTAGAAACAGGAAAAAAACTCGTTGAAGCCATTGCTTTATATGAAAAATGCGGTTATAAAATCATCCCAAACTATGGACAATACAAAGGTATAGAAAACAGCGTTTGCTTTTCAAAAGCCTTATAGCCAACCTTCGCGTTTCAGTAAATTTTCAATATGCGAATAATGATGGTTACTATGCCAAGCATAAATGCCAATATTTTGCTTTAAAAACACTTCATTATTATGTTCTGGATGGATAAAGCTTCTATTCAGTTGATCATCGCTTAATGACTTCAACAAGTAAACAAGCTTATTATGCACAGCCTGTAAGTGATCTAATGACATTTGTATTGGTGCTGTTTTTGCATCTGGTAATTCTGCCCATAATTGCTCATAATAATATTTAATAACTGGTTTATCTTCAGTTAAAGCCCATTTAAAACGAATGTAACTATGATGATGACTGTCCGAAACATGATGCACAACTTGTCTTATAGTCCAACCTTCAGGTCTATAAGGTGTGTCTAATTGTTTGTCAGATAGATTACTTACTAAATTTTTAAGTCTATTCGGGTAATGTTCTAAAATTGAAATCCAGTTATTTATCTGATCTTTTGAAATGTGACTTGGACATTCAAACATTCCAATAGGATATTTTAAGAGTTGCAATTCTTGTGTTGTCATGTTACAAATATAACAACAAGAATCCTTTATTTTTTTACAAATCTTAAAAAGTCTTCAACGCTTTCAGAATATATTCTGATAAAATAAACACCTTGAGGGAAGGCGCTTACATTTATCTTTTTGAGGGATGTTTGCTTTGTTTCATCAGAGAATAAAACACGTCCTCTAACATCAATAATTTCAAGTTTTAAATTTTCAATAGCATTATTAAATTCTAATGTAAGCTCATTTGACACTGGATTTGGATACAATTTTACACCATTCGGATTAAAGTCAGCAATTGATAAACTTACAGACGATGAAGCGCTACTAATTTCTTCACTGATAAGCGTACCATCAATAGATGTTCCAATCACTTTAAACCATACATCATCACCTTCAGAAATTGAAGGATTTGACCATAAAAATGACGTTTCTGCTATATCTTGAGCGATAACATTAAACGAATTTTGATTGTCTATACTATATTCTAAATCATAAGTTAAAGGTCTACCATCATCAGGATTATTTAAATTCCAACTAATTGGCAAGGCAGCATTATAAATTCCACCATTTGGACTTGATATACTTAAATCCGGATGCTCATAAGCATGCAATAATTCTGCAAAACCAACTCCTTGTACATTAACACCATCAATTGTCCCTTCAATATTTACAGAACCTTCAAAAAAGCGAAACGATAATTCAGTAATATCAACCTCTGATGTTGTATGATTAGAAGTAATTATTAAATCAATATTTTTTGATACTGACGTTAGCCTCCATTTTTTGGAGTAACTTTTTAGGTTATCTGGTGTGAAAAAGTATTCTAAACGTTCTATTTCAAAATCACTGATCGTATATTGGTTTGATTCATCAACATAAGCTGCTAGAATTTTATATTTAGGATCATTAGGAATCATTCTATCTGCTGTAAAAACATTCCAAAGGTTTAAATCGGTTCCATTGTCAAGCTGTAAACTAAACCATTCATATTTTTCTCCTGTAAAGGGATTAAAATCACCATATTGCCTATCAATCCACGCTGAACCAGTAACGTTTTCTGTATCACCATTTAAAGTTAATGATCCTGTTAATGTATTCGATGTTTGGGAATAGTAATAGGTGTAATTGGATAAACCTTGTTCAAAATAACCATCTCCATCTAAAATAAGAGGTCTTTTAGTCGTATCTAATTCAAAATTAATGCTAGCAATTGAACTAGACGCTGATATTTCATAATTAAAAGGTAAGGGATTACTACTACCATCTAATTTATTACGCCAATATTCTGAGCCACTAGGAAATAAATTTGCGACAATATCAAGACCTGTTGTTGATAAGGTACTATAAGTTAAAATAGGTTTAGTTTCTTGATAAAATGCGCCAGTCGCTTCATCTGTTATATTTAAAATTCTAAAACCTTCGAAATTAAATATAGAAACCGAAACTGGATAATAAAAGTAAGTTAACATGTAGCTGTATTCTTTTCCTGAAGTTTCCCCAATAAAATGACCTGAAGTATACCACCATTCTACGGGTTCACCAGTATGCCTACCTTCGTCTGCCGAAAATATAACTAAACTTCCTGGAGGCGTATATGGATATGTTTTCCAATCTTGAGCATGACATAAAAGCGTGGCAAGAATAAGAGCAATGAGGGAGATTTTAAGTTTCATATTAGAGGGATTAATAAAACTCTAATTTATAGGAAAAGCACATTCCACTCCAAAATAAAGTGATAAGAGGTTGCTTATGTACTATTAAAAACATGTTACTCTTTAAAGGGAATGTTTTATTGGGTAAAAAACTCTTGAAAAAAGATTAGTTTACTTTTTTACCATAAGCATCTACAAAATGTTTGGCTCTTTTATTGTTACTATCTAGACGTAGTGCTATTTTATAATTATTAAAGGCCTGTAGGCTATCACCTTGCCTTAAATATGCATCAGCTAAGCTATCATAAACATTACTACTTTCAGGAAATAAGGCCTCATTAATCCTAAATACGCTTATAGCGTTTGAATATTTTTTTTCTCTTAAATACGTATAACCAAGCCTATTAAATTCGCCTTCATCAATTAATATGCTAGTAGAATCCTGTTTTTTAATTTCTAAATATCCTGCTAGAGCTTTATCAAAATTTTCGTTCTTTAGATGCGAACTTGGTATGTCAAAAGAATCGGCTAGTTTTAAATAATCGTAGGTGATTAAATCTTCATTATCAGGATTTACAATAGATACATATTGTTCTTTTGTATTTGGACGCTGAACGAACCGAAGTTTTTTATACATATCTGCAACAAAAAAAGTGTGTTGATCTATGATAACTGGTTTAATTTTTTTTACACCTCTCCAATTTAAGAACAGCTTTTTATTTTCATAATAGATTTCAAAAACCTCATCTGGTGAATATAAATAACGTCCTGATGTTTGCTTTATGTATTCTGGAGAATAATCCACAGATTTAGAGCAGCTAGCAACTATGAGAAAACAACATATTATAGTTATGGATTTCATTTTAATTTAAATTATTAATTTGAATGTAGAATATAAGAAAAAAGAGTCTCATTTTTTAATGAGACTCTTTTTTTAATAATTTACGTTTTTTATAAAATAACGCTTTATTTTACATCCATCAATTCTACATCAAAAACAAGTGTTGCATCAGGTGGTATAACGCCTCCTGCACCTTGAGTCCCATAACCTAAATTACTAGGTATTACAAAACGCGCCTTATCTCCTACATGAAGCAAACTAATACCTTCATCCCAACCAGCAATTACTTGTCCCATTCCTAAAGGAAAATCAATGGGTTGATTGCGTTTGTATGAAGAATCAAATACGGTTCCATCTGGCAACTGACCTTTGTAATGTACAGAAACAGTTTTTCCTTTTTCAGCTTTTACTCCAGTTCCTTTTTGAATAATTTGATATCTTAATCCAGTATCTGTTGATTCAAAACCTGCAGCAATTTTATCTAAAGCGGCTTCTTTTGCCGCTTTTTCTGCTTCTATGTGTTTTGCTCTTGATCCTTCAAAAGTTCTAAAAGCCTCAACAGCATTAAAATTTTCAGCTTCTACGCCTACTCTTACAATTTCTAAAGAATCAATTGTATCGCCTTGTGTAATCGCATCAACGATGTCTTGTCCTTCTTGAACCTTTCCAAAAACAGTGTGATTATTATCTAACCAAGGTGTTGCTATATGTGTGATAAAAAACTGACTTCCGTTAGTTCCAGGTCCTGCATTTGCCATAGAAAGCACGCCAGGTGTATCATGTTTTAATTCTGGATGAAACTCATCGGCAAATTTATAACCAGGATTTCCTGTTCCTGTGCCTTGAGGACAACCACCTTGAATCATAAAATCTGGAATTACTCTATGAAATTGTAATCCATTGTAATATGGAGTTCCTTGAGGTTTTGCCGTATTTTCTAAATTACCTTCGGCTAAGGCAACAAAATTACCAACTGTTCCTGGTGTTTTTTTAAATTCTAAAGCGACTAATATGTCTCCTTTTGATGTATTGAATTTTGCGTATAAACCGTCTTGCATGACATTGTTTTTTTAATGAGGTGCAAAGATAGTAAGGATTTTAGAGTTTTGAATTACGAATTAAGAGTTTTTGACCTCATCAGTTTATAATTTGTTCATTATGTTTGTGAAAATTTTTAATAAATGAAGTTTTCAATAAATAAGGTTTTAGCAACGTTTGCTAATAAAAAAACCAAGGAACGTACTCTTAAAGATAATTACACAGAAAACATTGTAAATTCTATTGAAGATAAAGCTTTTGCCGTTTCTGAAAGAAATGTAATGTACGCTTCAACCAAAGAATTAGGAGGTTATTACTACTTGAAAACTATTATTGTTGGAGAATTTAAAATTAAAACAATGAAAGGTGCTAAACTTACCTTGAAAAATTCAGAA
>Ga0075467_10003838_pt1 | contig 11401 bp, 9 predicted proteins | sample DEB08_DNA_9_FD_75067 | JGI IMG/M metagenome (GOLD analysis project Ga0075467, IMG submission 75067) | Aqueous microbial communities from the Delaware River and Bay under freshwater to marine salinity gradient to study organic matter... | ecosystem: Environmental > Aquatic > Marine > Coastal ...
CTGGATGTGGTGGCTTTCTGTGAATCGTCTGCAGCTTTGCTTTCAGTTGCTGTTGCAGGAGCTTTCATTTTTGCAGCAAAGCTTGAGAACGATGCCGATATTTTTGATGGCCCTTCTTCTTTCGTGGAGGAGACCGTGGTCTCTGCGGCGGAGGCTTTCTCTGGATCGTCTATGACTTTGCTTCCAGTTGCTGCTGCAGAAGTTTTCATTTTTGCAGCAAAGCTTGAGAACGACGCTGATATTTTTGAAGGTCCTTCTTCTTTCAAAGTGGGGACCGAGGTCTCGACGGCGGAGGCTTTCTCTGGTCCATCTACAGCCTTACTTCCAGTTGCTGCAGCGGAAGTTTTCACTTTCGCAGCAAAGCTTGAGAACGAAGCTGATATTTTTGAAGGTCCTTCTTCTTTCGAAGAGGCAGGAGTGGTCTGGTCGGTGGATGCTTTCTCTTGTTCATCTACACTTCCAGTTGCTGTTGCAGGAGCTTTCATTTTCGCAGCAAAGTTTGAGAAAGATGCTGATATTTTTGAAGGTCCTTCTTCTTTCGCGGAGGCAGGAGTGGCCTCAGCGGCGGGGGCTTTCTCTGAATTATCTGCAGCTTTACTTTCGTCTGCAGAGTTACTTCCAGTTGCTGCTGCAGAAGTTTTCATTTTTGCAGCAAAGCTTGAGAAAGATGCCGATATTTTTGATGGTCCTTCTTCTTTCGCGGAGGCAGGCGTGGCTTCGGCAGGCTTTCCTTTGCTGTCTGCTGCTTTGATACGATTTGCAAAACTGGACAAAGAATTTTTCGCCAGGTCGAGCTGAAGTTTTGGTAGCTTACTTTCACCTGTTTCAACCTCCTTCGAGGAACTAGTGTGAGGGGCTTTTTCTCCCTCATCCTTCGCATTATGCTGCATTCGTTGAGCAAACGATGAGAATGCAGTTGAGAAGCTTGGCTGAGTATTGGAGGCATCTTTATCTGCTGTTTCTTGACTCTCTCCTTGTTGTTCAGTAGCAACAGGTGTAGCAGCTGATTTCTCGGCGTTGGCTTCACTAAGATCTCTTTCAGATGTTGTGTCTGATTTGAGAGAAGGTAATCTGAAATTCATTTTCTCTGTCAAAGTTGACTTGTCTTTTTTGTCTTCATTAGTTGTGGCCCTTTTTTGTTTATTACTTCCTTCTGCAATATGAGCTAACTTCTTCGACATGAACAGCGGCGGCGTTCTACCAAAAGAAACAGAAGGCATTTGTTTTGTCAAACCGCTGACGGACTGTTTTACTTTCACGACATTTTCTGGATTAGAAAGACCTGCTGCTGAACTATTAATCCGCATTTCAGCCATGGTCAGCCGCGTCATGGAGTTGTCGATGATTCGTTGAACAGCTCTCGCGGTCTTCTCGCGATTAGATGCGGACTTGAATCGCTCTTGCTCTTGGCGTGTGGTTTCCAATTGAGCGAATAAGGATGAATCAGGATCATAATCGACGAGAACGTCTGTTGGAGACAAACCTGACGGTCCACTTCTTGAGAGGAATGCATGAGCTGCAGCAAAGCCGCCTCTCAGCAGAGAAACAAATGGGAAGCCTTTCTTAAGGAAGAAGAGTGCGCAACTACTCGTTCTTGAAATATCATCCTCAAGTAGTTTCTGCTCTTCTTTCGAAAGAGGATGGTTATAAAGAACAGGGAAACTTGCGAAGCCTTCTCCCATGACGCAAATGTGCACAGCTCCTCGCAAAGACTCAAACATATCAATGAGACGTTGAAGCTCTTCTGGGTCTTGCAGTTTCTCTGGACTCATATTGATTGCCTTGGGAAAGCGGCCCTGCTCTCTGGCAATCGATTCTGGCCGGCAATCAATGAGATAAAAATTGAGGGTATCATCAGCATTCGGCAATCGAGTGTTCCTGTCACCAGCAACTTGTTTCTTGGAGCATATATGCGGTATGACTTCAGTTGGTGATACCTCGAGAGCGACTGAGACATGAGATTTGAGATTCGTATCATCCCTCACGTTCTTCTTCTTCCGCTCTTTGACTGACGCCGCAACATGTTTCTTGGTCTCGTTAATACTTTGGTTTACAGACATGAAGAAGTTTTTTGTTTGGTTGGATACCTGATTGATTGGCACTCCTTCGGGAAGGAATCCTGAGCCATACTAAAATACAGGAATGAGGGTCGCAAGCTATGACGTGAGCAAGCGCATCAATAGTATAAACTGGCGAAAATCAAAATGGCTTACCTTCTTCTTTAGCTTCTCGTTCAGCACTCCGATTCTTCCATCGAAAAGTTTTAGAATCTGATCAACTGTGTCTATCTTTTCGGGGTTGTGCTTTCTATAGTAGGCAGTAAGGCGAGCTTTGATCTCTGCCTTCTTTTCCTCGGCGTCTCTCTCATCACGTTCTTTCTTCAGTGCTGCCTCATGTGCATCAGCCTGGGCTTGCAATTCTTTTTCCATTTGGATTTGACGCAGTTTGATAGCATTGGCAACAGCTCTATCGTCAGCTGAGCGCAGCAACTCAATCACAGATGATGGTGTGCATTCAATGAGGGACTTCGACATTGAAAGCCACTCTGGTATCATGTGGTCGCCACTACCATCTGTTGATCCAACGAAAGAGTCGACTGGGGTCTCGTTGAAATGAAATAATTCCTCCAACTCTTTCCTCAGCTCTTCACCCGTCAGCATAAGTAACACATCTGAGCGTTTCTCGAGAACTGAAATGGCCAGAAAGAACTTCCAAGCAGAGTCACCTGTCGTCAAAATATGATCCCATAATGGCAACAGGTTGGCATGGTCCAAGCATGCATCGTCGCATTCTCCAGCAAAATTGGTTACGAACCAAGATTGTGGAATTAACCCATTGTTTTCTTCTTTTTTGGACTTATCATTTTCCATCACGCTTTCAGCTCCATCTTCTTTTGTTTCATGATCGTTGCTTGTGGTATCTTTCTCGTCGGGTGCCTCTTCTTCAACAACATTCACCTCTTGCTTTTTGGGCCAATACCAATCTTGACAGTTTCGATCCAAATGCATCATCAGTAGCGGCAAATGATAACAAGCCAGCAAATAAAAATCAGCGTGCAAGGCTTTTGCCGCCAAGAAGCGCTCCTCAGTTGACAATCGCATTAGAGGCATAGCTTTTGGTTCAATTTGAGATAGAACAACACTGGCAACACCAAGCGGCATTCCAGTTTGAAGGATGGCATGCGCGACAGGTGGCAGGAGGGTATCAGTTTTGGCTGATGAGCCCTTGCCCTGACTGTGAAAATTCAATACTGAGAGTAATTGTTCTTTCGTTGTCTGATACAGGTCATCGGTGTTGTCAATTGAAGAGGCTTTCGAGAGGAGTGCATCAAACATGGACATGCTCTCTCCATCAGAATCAACTGCAACATTGCTATTATATTGCCATTCACGAAAGGAATCCGCCAAGCTGCTGTTATCTACATCTTCCAATGCCTTTCCACAAATTACCTTCGTCCATAGATATGCCCTATCTTCAGACGATACACTACGAATTCCATTTGTGCCAATTTCACGGCTAAATAACAGCCGAACATCTTCAATTGTTGATTCATTTGACCGTATTGCTTCGGATAGAGAAGAAAAGACTGGTTTCTTTTTGACGGCAACTTCGTCGCCTGCTGCATTTCCTTCAGGTGTTTCGTTATCGTCTGTAATCTCTGCACTATCTTCCTCCGCATCATCATTCCATTGTTGATATGATAACTCATCTTCAACGGACGGTATGACTTGTAGCAGTGCTTCATCTACTGCATTGGTGTCGTTGGTCTCGTTCGGTTTGGTTGATGCTTCACTAGTGTTTGCCGCATCTGCCACTTCAGCGGTTTTAGTATTTTCCTCGAATTCATCTACTGATTCCATTACAAAATCATTTGCTGCATCCTCTAGGGCAGTGTTATCATCAATGTCTTTGGCCACTGATTCTGCTGGGGAGGTAGAATTATCATCAATGACTTTGGCCTCTGATTCTGTCGGCGGCGCATCAGCTTGCTGTTTGGGTGGTATTGTTGCTACTGCAGGTGCTGGTTTAACTTCGGTCGGTTTAACTTGTTTTGGTTCAATTTGATTTTGCTGCGGCGGCGGCGGCTGCTTTTGCTGTGGTTTCTGAGGCGGTGGGATTTGCTTGACCTGTGCCACCTCCTTCTTAGGAACAGCTTTTTCATTAGATTGGACCGGCGTTGGTACTGGCTTAGCTGCAGTAGGAGCAGTTGGTGTTGGTTTGGTATCATCAATTCCCACCTCAGAGAGCATTTGATCAAAGTCAAAGTCATCCTCGTCATCATTTTTTGCACCACCAACATCATCTTTGTCATTGCTACTCGGAATTTCATTTCCAGCATTTTTGGATGGTTCTTTCTTTCCTGCATCATCGTCCAACCAATCTAAAAAATCTTGTGTGCCCTCATCGTGAACCTGAAAGTCATCAAGTGCATCCGAACCCAAAAATGACGTTTCTGGATCCTCTTGTTGCTTGGTTGCTTCAGCACCAAATGATGATGTTGCAGCGGACTCCCGAGGAGGAGGGGTGCCAAATAAATCATCAAAGTCACTAGTTGACCCTGGTGTCGAGGGCATCATTGCACTGTTGGACGTAGTGCGAGCATTGTCTCCAGTAGCAGAGTCATCACTACTGTTATTATTTATCATGTCAAATTCGGAGCTTGTAGAGGGAGATGCTTTCTCAGTGGGCTGAGGCGACGCCGCCGCGAAGCTGAATAGCTCCTCGAAGTCTTCGTCGTCTTCCATGTTGCTTTGGTCGTCACTTTAGTCTTTGAATGAGTTTAAAAGTGGATCAACAGGGCCGTTGTAGCATAAAATGAACATGATCATTGCATCAAAGCGCGTGCAAAGCAACAGAGTCCAGCAATTCCGATTCGTGTGATCGTAGTTTCAGTTAGCTGTGAGTCCCCATTGAGGTGCAAACTTGAACACGCATCTTCCTCTTCGCTTCCCCGAACGTAAAACCACCAATCACAAGCGCCTCATCACCACGCACCACCATCTTGCAGTCTTGCTCGCCTAAAGAACCACTTGACTGCATGCTCGACACCTGCTTGATTTGCTGAAGTCCTGAACGGAACGCAGAATTGCTACATCTATCTCACAAATACAACGATGGAAATGGTGTCTTCTTCTCCACGAACCTCCACCTCCTCGAGGAGAGGAAGAAGCTTCTGCCTACGCAGTATGCTCATGGTAGCTTTCCACGTAGCAGCATCATCTGCGTTCTCCACTCCCATCTTTCAGGAGACGGCGACCTTGCAACGAACTGCTCCATCTAAAACTGTTGGTGTAGAGATTGAGCTTCCTGATTTCGATGAGATGTTCAGACGTATTCAAGCAGTGTCGCCGCTGGCTAGGCTGGCAGTGCAAGGGGGTGGGTCTGGAGAGGGAGGTGGCTTTGGAGCTGTCGATGATACCAGTGAGTACTTTTACTATACCTCATTATACATTTATGTACACAAATCTATTTCAAAATATGAACTTGCACTCATGTCATATGTTTCAACTGGTCTGTTGTTTCTTGCAACTATCTATAGTTCTTCCAGAGGGACAAAAGTGGAAGAACCTACAAAAGAGCAAGGGAAAGCTTGTTTCTCAAATTGATAGAATTGACAACTTCCAAAATCTAGGACCTCCTCTCCTACGTTGGCGAGCATCAATGAAGGGTCCTTGCCATGGAATGGCGTTTGCAGATTTCATTATGAATACAGATAAGAGACAAATGTGGGATCCACAGATTGAAAGCGTATGTGAACTTTATCCAATTTTTGATCTTGATGCGGCTAATATCGCCATGGGGTTTGGCAAATTCGGTGACTGCAAAAAGCTTGGTGTGGGATACACCAAAACCAAAGCCCACCCTATCGGTATTTCACCTCGGGAACAGCTTACACTTTGCGGTATCCAAGAAATGCATGATGGATCAGCTTTGATTTGGGGCACAGAGCTTGAGGATTGGCACGACCACCTCATGCCAGCTGGAGAACGCCAGACACGGGCACGATCACATTTGTTTTCGATTGCTCTTGTGCCAACTGGGGAAGATTCTTTCGATGCAGAGTACAGTTTGCAGCTTGACTTCGGCGGCAACCTTCCTCATTGGATGACTGCCCCACTAGTTCTTGACTCTGTCAAGAGTATGTTCGGCGTTGCTCAGCCATTCTTTGAGACTGATGGGTCTGAAGAAGTGCAAAAGAGGATTATGGAAGAAAAGATCCAGGGAGAAAAGTTTGTGGATCGTAACAGCATTTTGTTCACGCCTTAACAAAACTTGGAGGTTTTTGGTTGAAGAGATTTTGATCGTGAAGTTGTATTTTACTGATCAACTTTGTCGCCTTGCTGATAATACTATACTTGTAGGATTATGTTATCATTCTAGTCTTTCTTATCACTGTAATAGTTTGAACTTAGAGGGATGGGGAGTGGAAACACGACACATGTTGTGGTAAGTATTGTAGGCTCGATCTCAACTTCAGCTGGCGTCTTCTCCATCCTTTTGAGAGGAGGAAGTCTTAGAGTATTTTGATTGCACGAACCTCCTCCGATGAGTCGAGTCAATAATCCGGTCAATGGTTTTCTCTCTTCTCCGCAATCCTCTCCCATGCTTTAGAGACAAGATGGGTGTCCTTCTCCTGCTTTACCTCTTACTGAGTTCCAATCATACTAATTCCTACAGTGCTCTACGCAAATATTCATCTCCCATCCCCACCCCGACATCAAACAACAACATCGTGTAGGTGAGCACCATGGCGGCGTCTTGTAGCGGCAGCAGCAGGGCAGATATTACATTTACATCAACGACATAGTCGTCTGATGAAACTGGAAGAGCACTTATAATAATTGCTCTCCTTGTCGTCAGGGTGTTAGTGCGTCGATGGCTCTCTTGGGTGATATTTACCTCTGATACAATTTATCAGTGGCCGATACGTTTCATGCTTATTACAACTTGCTAACTCAACTTTTATTCCTTTCCTTTCCACAACTATTATTGGTTGCTTTGGCTCAATCATTACAATCTGACGAATACGCTATATGAACTTTTAGTCAATCAATTTACGTGAAAAAATGAAGTACTCCACAACAGTTTCATCCTCAAGGCGTAAGTGCCGTAAGGCTCACTTCACAGCCCATTCTGAGGCCCGCCGAACCATCATGTCTGCTAACCTCTCCAAGGAGCTTCAGGCACGTCACGGTGTTCGTTCCATGCCCATCCGTAAAGATGATGAGGTTCTTATCACACGAGGCATGTACAAGACCCGTGAGGGAAAGGTCACAGCATGCTTCCGTAAGAAGTTTGCCGTGCATGTTGAGAGAATCACACGCGAGAAGGCTAATGGTGCTACAGTAAATGTTGGAATCCCAGCAAGCAGTTTGACTATTACCAAATTGAAGATGGACAAGGATAGGAAAGCAGCTCTTGAGAGAAAGAACCGTAACAAGGGAAGTGATGTTGCCATGACCAATGTCGACTAAGCATCCAGTTGGGCGTCATAAATAATTAGAAAAATGTACACCAGTATTTGCATCTTGCTTATTCGACCATTTGTTATCTTTACCGCTGAAATTGAGTTGAAGAGTGGGGATATGCTTGAATGATTGGCGGACAATGGCTGCTACATCCGCCAGTGACGCATTCACTTTTTGTTTGCTTAGCTTACGCTCCATCCCTTTCATTTCAATTGAAAGCCTACATCTTACCATTGTCACTAAAGATTGGTTGGCGTGGGTTCTATTGTTTGACTGTGCATATCATGAGATAGTTAAGCTGGCTATGAGTATTCCTCTAACAGTCGTGTCGATTGTGCCGTTGCATATTTCCAATTTCCCAAGCTGTGCAACTTATCCTTGCAAGCTGAAGCTACACAGATGAAATAAGTAGTCAAAGCAGTGAATACAGATGTTGGCATGCGCTTTTGGTTGTACTTAGCAAACCAGCTGCCTCCTGTATCCTGCAGCTGTCTAAGATCTAGAATCTGGACAGAGGTAAGCAACTCAAAACAGCGATACTTCTGTTGTGCAAAATATGCATACGAGTGGCAATTGAAGTAGAAAGTGATCTCATATTTTGTTCTATTGACATACTTATAGCTATGAAATCTAGACCCAATATCTTTTCGAAGCTTCCTTAACATGACGTAGCTATTACGTCAAGATTGAGTGAAGTCGTATTGTTGTCTACCATCTTGTGGCAATCTTTGTTAGAAAGAAGATTTTCCACAAGAACATTGGTAGGTAGGATCGCAACAGCCACTATTGGGATTGTTATTTGCAGACAAATAGGTGGCTGCCTCAGGAGTGCAGGGTTGATGGGGGCGGTGGGGTAGTTCTAAGTGTTGTAGTAAGATGGAGACAAATCAAAGCCTATCTGTCATTCCAAAAGAAACAGAGCTGATTTAGTTGGCTCCAAGAAGATCCATGATAGGAACTGATCCAGGGATGCTCTTCATGGCGAAAAGACTGGCCATAGCGATCATAGCAGCTCTTCCATTCCTCTTCTCAACAGCCTTGTACTTCTCAACAGTAGCCTCTCCGTGTCCCATCCAGTTGAATCCCATATCTCCGGGAACCTTCTTGCTCAAGCCTCTGAAGTTGTCTCCAGCGTGACTGACACCCTCACCCTCAGCAATCATGATGAAAGCCAAGATAATTCCGAATCCACCGGGGTCCTCACGAGCCCAGACAGAAAGAGCGTTAGTCCAGTCGTCGGCAACGGGAGCACCAGGGAAGTGCAATCCAGAGCTGGTGGCCCAAACACCAGTCCAGGCAAGCATCGACATACGTCCGTGCTTGATTTCTGCCTCTTCCAAGAACTGAGGGTTGGGAAACATGTTTGGGAAAGCTCCCTTGATCTCGTGCATCTTGCTGAAGCCCATAGGATCCCAGTTTTCTCCGAGAGCGGCTTCAGGGTTCAAGTTAAGGGATGTGGAGGCCTTGCTGACGGGAGCAGGGGCGAAGGCGGCGGCAGAGCCGGCAAGAGCGGTAAGGAGAGCGAGCTTCATGGTGGTAATTGGTAGAGTTTACGGGCGGAATTTGCCATGGAGGTGCTAGCACTCGGCTCGGGTGACGAACGCAGCAGACTCCCATCTCATGATCAAAGATTTCCTCTTCAACTCTGTAAAGAGGGGGGAGCCCAAAATAGTTTGGGTGAGCACCGCTAAATGAGATCCCACCACAAAGGTTCCTTTTGATTTGACCAGCACGCAACTTCCAGAGTGGAAGCAAGCGCCGGCCGGAAACAAAAGCATTCCTCGGATCGGATCGAAAGATAGATAAGCTGTACACCATAAACATCAAACAATAGGCGTGAACCATCGGTAATTGCATTAAATTACTTCACAACAATTGATCATCATGAAATTCTCAACATCATCTGTCGTAGCCATTGCGGCGCTCGCTGGATCAGCAGCTGCATTTGCTCCATCTGCTCAAAGCCTCAACCGAATCACCTCGTCCCTATCCATGTCCACTGAGGTCGCGGAAGAGAGCAAAAAGAGAGTTACAAAGAAAGAAAAGCGTCTGCAGTTCATGAAGACTGAAACTTTCCACCGCAGGGGCTTCAAGGACGTACGAGAGGGCGTAGAAAAGTCGATGGAAGAACAATTCAAATCGCAATTGGTCGATGAGCTAACCTCCAATGATTTCGTGCTCGAGAGGGATGGTGTGAAAGTCTTCCTCGCCAAAGACTTTGGCTTCTGCTGGGGTGTTGAGCGCAGTATTGCTCTCGCCTATGAGGCCGTAGAGCATTTCCCTGGAAAGACCGTTCACATCACTAATGAACTTATTCACAACCCCGAGGTTAATGACAAATTGCACGATATGGATGTGCAATTTATTGAAAAGCTGGGAGAGGGAAAGAAGGATTTCTCCAACGTCAACGATGGAGATGTTGTCATCCTTCCCGCATTTGGAGCATCGTTCGAGGAAATGTCAATGATGAACGACAAGAATGTCGATATCATTGATACCACCTGTCCATGGGTGAGCAAGGTTTGGAACACTGTCGATCAACATCAGAAAAAGGGATTGACTTCTGTCATTCATGGAAAGTATGACCATGAAGAGACTGTAGCCACAATTTCCTTCTGCGAGGATTATATCTGTGTGAAGGACATGAAGGAGGCCGAAATGGTGGTTGATTACATTTTGAACGGGGGAGATAAAGAGGCATTTTTGAAGTATTTTGAGAATGCCGTATCCAAGGATTTTGATCCTGATACCATGTTGGACAAGGTGGGATTGGCCAATCAGACCACTATGTACAAGAAGGAGACCAGGGCTATCGGTCAGATGATGCAAAAGGCTATGATGAAGAAGTTTGGACCAGTTGATGCCAAGGATCATTACTGGGAATTCGATACTATCTGCGATGCTACTCAGGTGAGTTTATATAATTCGGTGAATACTTTGATGTATGCAATCTCCGCTGTTTCTAACCTTTGAACCAACTCCCCATTTGACTCGGTAATTATGACATAAAGGAGCGACAAGATGCGATCCACGAACTCGTAGAAAAGTCAGACGACCTTGGTCTGGACTTCATTCTCGTTGTTGGTGGATGGGACTCTTCCAACACCGCGCATCTTCTTGAAATCCCTCAAAAGGCTGGCGTTCGCTCTTTCCATATCAACAAGTCAGACTGTATTGGAGCTGACAACACCATCACCCACCGTACCATGGCCGGTGAAATTGTCACTGAGAAGTTCATTGAAGATTGGGGCAAGGATGTAGTTATGGGTGTCACTAGTGGGGCAAGTACACCAGATAAGGCCGTCCAGGATAGTTTGAGTAGCATATTTTTGTTGAAAAAAGTGCACGCTGGTGAGGACTAACTAACGTTGAGGCGTGCCGAACTTAACCATGTCACTGCTGACAAAAACAGTTCTACAGGCCTATGAGCAACTGTAGTAGAGATACGTCTTTTGTAAATTACTTAGTCAAAATTAATAGTAACAAAACTATTCGAAAAGACTAAAATTATTGAAGATAAAAATATTGTCTAAGACTGCGATTAAAAACGATTATCGAGATTGATAACTATTTAACAACATTACGTCACTGCACGTGCAAACAAAACATAAACAGCTTCTAAAGTAAAAGCCCATTATGATTGGTAACGATAGTATAAAAGGAGATGTGCCCCACTACTCAAGCTCTTTATATGCGTATCGACGTCGCTGCAAAATCGTAGGTGACCTGATGAGGCCCAAGTTGGGATGGCCGTGAGCAACACTCTAGCACTATATACGCTGTGAATGGAACAATCAACAGCTTGTAGCGGCCCATTATGATTGTTTACGATAGTATAGAAGCGATACATGCCCCTACTCAAGCTCTTTATATGTGAATCAGCCATGCTACAGCGTCGTAGGTGACCTGATGAGGCCCAATTTGGGGTGGCC
>Ga0075467_10003842_pt1 | contig 11397 bp, 8 predicted proteins | sample DEB08_DNA_9_FD_75067 | JGI IMG/M metagenome (GOLD analysis project Ga0075467, IMG submission 75067) | Aqueous microbial communities from the Delaware River and Bay under freshwater to marine salinity gradient to study organic matter... | ecosystem: Environmental > Aquatic > Marine > Coastal ...
AGATCGCTTCACAAAACTATTTATATATGAACCGGGAGGAATGTGGACGCATGGGCATAGAAGATGAAAGTTGGGTTTGGCTTGAATCGCATAACGGTAAAATTCGTGCACAGGTAAAGCACATGGATGGCGTTGAGGCCAATACCGTATGGACATGGAACGCAATCGCTAAAGCCTCAGGTACCTGGGGGCTAGATAAAGACGCCAACGAGAGCAAAGACGCATTTTTGTTAAATCACTTAATTTCTGAGTTGCTACCGCCGAAACAAAGCTTTGCTGACATAACAAATTCCGACCCAGTGACAGGGCAGGCCGCTTGGTACGATCTCTGCGTTAAGATCACTCCCGCGTTAGATGGCGAAAGTGGAGCATGGCCGCAATTTGAGTCGGTTGAACCGTTACCTAATCAGCCCTTGTCAGCAAAAGAAATTAGCTATAGTACGCATCAAAATGTGAATATTAAGCGCTCTCTGAAAGATATTTTGACGCGAGGAAAACGATAATGAAACTCGGTTTAGTGATTGACCTCGATACCTGTGTTGGCTGTCATGCTTGCGCAACCGCCTGTAAACAATGGAATACTTCGGGCACCATCGGGCCGTTATCTGATCAAAACCCGTATGGGAAAAACCCTATAGGCTCATGGTTAAATCGTATCCGCACCTATGAAGTTAAGGAGCCCTCAGCCGACCCAAAACTGTCAAAAGCTGATCAGAGGCTGCCTTCAGACAATCAAGAGTCTTCATGTGGTTCGCAGCAATTTGATTTATACGCACTCGCGACTAAAGGTGAATCTACGCTTAGCTTTGCTGGTATAAATTCTGCCACCGGCGCGCCTGCAAGTAAAACGGTTCATATGCCTATGTCGTGTATGCAATGCGAAGATGCTGATTGTGTCACCGTTTGCCCAACCGGTGCGTCTTACAAGCGTGCGGAAGATGGCATTGTACTTATCGATCAAGATAAATGCATGGGCTGTAACTTGTGTTCTTGGGCATGCCCTTATGGAGCGCGCGAGCTTGATGAAGAGCAGGGGGTAATGAAAAAATGTACCTTGTGTGTGGATCGTATCTATGACGAAAAGCTACCCGAATCTGAACGACAGCCCGCATGTGTATTAAGTTGCCCAACCAGTTCACGCGTGTTTGGCGACTTTGATGATCCAAGCTCAGATGTGAGTCGATTAACTATTGAGCGAGGCGGTAAAGGCTTGATGCCAGAGCTTGGCTATAAGCCGACAAATCGCTACCTGCCGCCAAGAGAGACGGCGCAAGTGCCTGCGATGGCAAAAACTAAGCAACCGGCGCTATCAAAGCTAAAGAAGTGGGCCAATCGAGTTATTGCTCGTTGAGTCGACACACCTTATCTAAAATTAAAAAGACCAAACAATGAAACCAGCCTTTTCAGTACTATTTTTCACCGTCACTTCGGGTATCGGCTATGGGCTGCTAATGTGGTTAGTGGCAATGCAACTAATAAGTGGTCAAGTTGGCGAGTTGCAGAACTTTCTTATGGTCGGTTTTATTGGCCTAACACTAGCAACCTTAGGCTTGTTATCGTCAACCTTGCACTTAGCAAACCCTAAAAATGCCTGGCGTGCGTTTAGTCGTTTTCGTACCTCGTGGCTATCTCGCGAGGGCGTATTTTCACTCTTGTATTACCCGGTTATATTAATTTATGCCTATGTTCTTTACGCTAACGGCGGAGAGCTGACTCTAGTTCTCAAGGTGATAGGTGCGGTGTCTCTATTGATCGCGTTAGCAACGGTGATTTGCACCGGAATGATTTACGCTAGCCTCAAGCCAATTCGCCAATGGCATAATCCATTAGTGACTCCTTTATATTTGTTGTTTAGTGTTACCAGCGGCGCCTTGGCCTACACTATGTTAAGTCTAGCCTTAGAGGCCAGCTTGTCTCCTTTGGCAACCAGCGCGTTTGTTATTTTGTTGTTTATTTCTCTGCTAATGAAGATTATTTATTTTAAATCTATTGGTAAGCCCGAAGGGTCAACCATAGGCAGCGCCACCGGGTTTACCCAAGCTCAAGTGCGGCTGCTTGATGCTGGCCATAATGCCGACACTTTTCTTACCAAGGAGTTTGTTTTTGACGCTGGCGCAATGAAGTTGTTGCGCTTACGTTGGTTGATGATTATCCTCCTCTTCATTGTGCCATTGCTGTTAGTTGTCGCGACCTATATGTTTGATGTCGCTCCTGCAGTCTACTTTGCCATGGTTTCGTTGTATTTTGGTTTATTCATAGAACGATGGTTGTTCTTTGCTGAAGCGCGCCATGTTGTGCGCTTGTATCACGGAGATCAACGAGCGTAGCGTTTCGAAATGGCTAAACGCTATCTTGGGCGCAGATAAGTTTCGGGCACTATTCTCTTTCATTGTTAATTAACAACTTTTATTAACCAACAGCCTTTTCTCACTAACGACAGAAGAACTATGACAGCAATCATTTTGGACGGCAAAGCCGTTGCTAAGAAAACCGAGCAAGAACTCTCAGTTAGAGTCGCCAAGCTAAAGCAAGCGGCCGATGGCGCGACGCCAATTCTGGCGACCATCTTAGTGGGTGCCGACCCAGCATCGGCGACTTATGTGAAAATGAAAGGTAACGCCTGTGCTCGTATCGGCATGGAGTCGATTCGGGTCGAGATGAGCGAGAAAACCACCACAGAAGAGTTGCTGGCCAAGATTGGTGAATTAAACGCTAACCCCGATGTGCACGGAATTTTGTTACAGCACCCGGTGCCAAGCCAAGTTGATGAGCGCGCCTGTTTCGATGCGATTGACTTGAGCAAAGATGTCGATGGCGTCACCTGCCTAGGCTTCGGTCGAATGGCGATGCAAGAATCAGCCTATGGCAGTGCTACGCCGCAAGGGATTATGCGCCTACTCGACGCTTATGATATTGAGCTCCAAGGTAAGCATGCGGTGGTTATTGGGCGTAGCCCGATATTAGGCAAGCCGATGGCATTGATGTTATTAAACGCCAATGCAACGGTAACTATTTGTCATTCACGCACCAAAAATTTAAAAGAATTAGTTAGTCAAGGCGACATAATTGTTGGCGCGGTAGGTGTGCCAGAGCTAATTAAAGCGGATTGGATTAAAGAGGGCGCTGTCGTGGTTGATGCCGGTTATCACCCTGGTGGAATCGGCGATATTGAACTTGCGCCATTGATGAAAAAAGCCAGCGCAGTCACACCTGTTCCTGGTGGTGTCGGCCCAATGACCATTAATACCCTTATTTATCAATGTGTTGACGCTGCTGAGAAAAAGTTATTGTGTTAGCCGACGGTATTATGGGGTAACGTGAACACCATTCCATGCTTGGTGTTACCTTAACTAGCAAATGGGTAGTCCGATCGTTGCATCTGGCTCGGACATACTTATAAGAAATACATACCTTAGGCTGGGTTTCGAATAACTTTTTGTGATTTCATCTGTTTCTATGTTTTTAAACGTCAATTCGATACACTACATAGATAACTATTTCACATTGCGCTTCGCCTGTGATGTTTTAACTCGGGAATAAATCAATAATGAAAAAGGCCTTAATTACAGGTATCACCGGCCAAGATGGGTCTTATCTTGCCGAGTTTCTATTAGAAAAAGGTTATGAGGTTCATGGTATTAAACGACGAGCTTCGTCATTCAATACAGAAAGAATTGATCACTTATATCAAGATCCTCATGTCCGCAATCAAAAGTTATTTTTGCATTACGGTGACTTGAGCGATACCTCGAACCTAACTCGGATAATTCAAGAGGTTCGTCCTGACGAAGTGTATAACCTTGCTGCGCAAAGTCATGTGGCGGTGTCATTTGAGGTGCCAGAATACACCGCTGATGTAGATGCATTGGGAACCCTTCGTCTGCTTGAAGCGATTCGGTTTCTGGGGCTAGAAAAGACAACCAAATTCTATCAAGCTGCGACCTCTGAATTGTACGGCTTGGTGCAAGAGACGCCGCAAAGAGAAACTACGCCATTTTACCCTCGCTCGCCATATGCGGTTGCTAAACTATATGCCTACTGGATAACGGTAAATTATCGTGAGTCATACGGCATGTTTGCCTGTAATGGTATTTTATTTAATCATGAGTCGCCACGTCGGGGCGAAACGTTTGTAACCCGAAAAATTACCCGAGCCTTGGCCAATATTGCACACGGTTTAGAACCTGTTGTCTACCTTGGGAATATGGATGCACTGCGAGATTGGGGGCATGCCAAAGATTACGTTCGTATGCAATGGCTGATGTTGCAGCAAGAGCAAGCTGATGATTTTGTTATTGCTACTGGTAACCAAATATCCGTCAGAGAGTTTGTCCGCTTGGCTGCTGCTGAAATCGGTGTCGAACTAGAATTTAACGGCGAGGGTGTTGATGAGGTTGGCGTTGTCGCCTCGGTAGATGTCGAGCGTGCACCGGCTTTAAGTGTTGGTGATCAAATAGTTAAAGTTGACCCCCGATACTTTCGACCCGCAGAAGTTGAGACGCTCCTGGGTGACCCGACCAAGGCTCGTGAGAAGATGGGGTGGAAGGCCGAAATTACGGTTGAGCAGATGTGCGCCGAAATGGTTGCAAACGATGTGGAAGTCGCAAAGCGAAATTCGCTACTTAAAAAACATGGTTTTGATGTCGCTACGACGTATGAGTGAGTTTGTTGGTAATGACTAATAAAATATTTGTCGCGGGCCACCGCGGTATGGTGGGGTCTTCATTATTGAGGCTACTTAAGAAGCAGCCTAATGTAGAGCTGCTTACCCGCTCGCACGCAGAATTAGATTTAATTAATCAGGCTGATGTCGAAGCATTTTTCGCCGAACATGCGATTGATCAAGTTTACCTCGCGGCAGCGAAAGTGGGTGGTATACACGCAAACAACACCTACCCCGCAGACTTTATTTATGACAACTTAATGATGCAGTCAAACGTTATCAATGCGGCCAATAAAGCAGGCGTGAAAAAACTGCTGCTGTTGGGCTCGTCTTGTATTTATCCTAGGCTGTCTAATCAGCCAATAGGCGAGAGTTCACTGTTAACTGGCGAACTAGAACCGACCAACGAGCCGTACGCGATTGCCAAAATAGCGGGAATAAAATTATGCGAAAGTTATAACCGCCAGTACGGTGTCGACTACCGCAGTGTGATGCCAACCAACCTTTACGGAGAGAACGACAATTTCCACCCTCAAAATAGCCACGTAATACCGGCCATGCTGCGCCGATTTCATAACGCAAAGCTGGCTAAGGAAAGTGTCGTGACGGTATGGGGCACTGGCAGGCCTATGCGTGAGTTCTTGTATGTGGATGACATGGCTCAGGCATCGCTTCATGTTATGGATATGCCAGTTTCTGACTATCAAAAAGTGACTCACGAGCGGCTATCTCATATCAATATAGGATCAGGATTAGACTGCACTATTGCCGAGCTTGCTGACATCATTAAGACGGTTGTCGGATTTGAGGGTGGGATACAGTTCGATACCAGTAAACCAGATGGAGCACCTAGAAAACTGCTTGATGTGTCACGCTTGAAACAACTAGGCTGGCAAGCGCAAGTTGATTTAGAAAGTGGTCTTAAACGAACTTACGCATGGTTTTTAGAGCACCAAAATACAGTCAGAGGAGTCGACACATGATACCCGTAATTTTGTCAGGTGGTGTGGGGTCTAGGCTTTGGCCTTTGTCTCGAGGCATGTACCCGAAACAATTCTTATGTCTGGCTGATCCAGACTTGAGTATGTTACAGCAAACCGTCGGCCGCTCTGTCGGCATAGACGACATTGGGCCTAGCGTAATTGTATGCAATCAAGAGCATCGATTTATCGTTGGTGAGCAACTTCAGCAAATCGGCATCACAGATGCAAAAATACTGCTTGAGCCTAAGGGCCGAAATACCGCCCCAGCCATAGCATTGGCGGCATTTTCTGTTGCCGAAAAAGATCGCGACGAAGTAATGCTGGTTATGCCGGCAGACCATGTTATTGCTGATTTAGGTGAGTTTCATCGCGCTATTGATCTTGCTTTTCATCTAGCGGAACAGGGCAGTTTAGTGACCTTCGGCATTGTTCCGCAAGGGCCAGAGACCGGTTATGGCTATATTAAGGCAGGTTCCCCTGTCGATGGCGGCGGCTTTAGCGTGGCAGAATTTAAAGAGAAGCCTGATCAACGGACCGCCCAAGAGTATATCGATAGCGGCAATTACTATTGGAACGGAGGTATATTTGTATTTACCGCATCGGCTTATTTGGAGGAGTTGAAGCGTTTCGAGCCAGAAGTCTATAAAGCGGCTGAATCTGCGATGTCTAAGGCGCAGCCAGATCTCGATTTTATACGCATCGATGAAGCGGCGTTTATCGCGAGCCCGTCAATTTCTATAGACTACGGGGTCATGGAGAGAACTAGCAAAGCTGTAGTAGTGTCTCTGAATGCTGGTTGGAATGATGTGGGTTCTTGGTCGGCGCTATGGGATGTTTCTGAAAAAGATGAAAACGGAAACGCCATAAGCGGAGACGTGATTGTTGTTGATACCAAAAATTCTCATATCTACTCTGAGAATAAATTAGTTTCGGTGGTGGGGGTAGATGGCTTAGTGGTTGTAGAAACTGACGACGCAATTCTAGTCTGTGATCGACAGCGAGCGCAAAACGTTAAAGCTATCGTCGAGAAGCTTGAATCGCTCGAACGCACACAAATAAGCCATCATCGTAAGGTGTATCGCCCATGGGGTTGGTACGACTCGATTGATGAGGGTGATCGCTTTCAAGTAAAACGAATTCAAGTGAAGCCTGGGGCAAGGCTATCGGTTCAAATGCACCATTATCGCGCAGAACATTGGGTTGTTGTTAAAGGGGTGGCTGAGGTACGAAATGGTGACAATGTAATGACCCTGGTCGAGAATGAGTCGACTTATATCCCCATTGGAGCAATTCATTATTTATCTAACCCAAGCAAAACCGACCTGCTGGAAATTATCGAAGTGCAAACAGGAAGCTACCTTGGTGAGGACGATATTGTTCGATTTGACGATCAGTATGGTCGAATTACTAAGGCATAGAAACTGAGTTTTTCAAAACTGCGTGTTGTATACCCGGTGATGGATCACCAAAATTTACACTAAATCATTGTATTTACTGTATTGTATTTATCAATTGGGATCACATGGAGCGTGGAAGTTGTAAGGGAAAGGAGATAAATTTCATTAGAACTATGTAATCGATATTTATAGGGTTCAGACATGTTTTTAAGAAGTTATAGCAAACAAATTTTCAGTACTCGTAATGTGTTTCTTACATTGTCGATTTTTTTAGCTGGTCTTTTTCTGCAGTCAATGCTCAGGCTCCTGGTGATACAGCGAATGATCCGTTTTGGACAACAGGGTCTAATCAAGTAGGTAACTGCGGCAGTTCGTATAACTTTGGCAGTTGCACCGCAAACGATTTTAGGATTACAAGCTTAACACTCAGTAATGTAGTGGATGCGTGTTCGTCCGATACCGACTATATGCAGGCTGATCTGACCGTATCTTTCTCGAAGGCTCAACCAATTCGATATGATGTAATGGCTTACTTCTATCGTGGAGAAGAACCCGGCACGGCCTTTGGTTTAGCGCCTGACGCAGCGGTTAGCGGCGACTGGTGCACACGAATTGGCATAGGTGACGGTCTAGAGATCTTTAACCCCGGAGCGACCGGTAGCTTCACTAATGATATTGACGGCGATGAAACATCACCGGGTTCAGGCGTCGCCGCCTGTTTTGACGTTCCAAGTGCTAATTCAAATGGTACGATCTCGCAAACCGAACTCGGTATTGTTCTGCCTTGCCGCGATGGTGACGCAAATGGAATCGTAGATATTTCTGCTTGTACCGGGTGGAGTCAAAGTGCAGACCCTGCCAATTGTTCTGGGCCCGAATATGACGGTGTAACAGAGCCGTCAAATGGCACTGGCTCAAAATGTAATTGTGCTTCATTTGATACTGACCCAGCAGTTACCATTCCTGATATTTCTGTGTCTAAGGTATGTGTCGGCGATGATTCCGCCGGTAACGGCACTAATAGCCCTGACGTTGATGGTAAATATTTTAATGGTGATGTAGTGCAGTGCACAATCACGATTAGTAACGCGGCGGGGGCGGGGGTATTAGACGGGGCCACCAATGCGACAACTGAAGGTTTTTTCTATATTGACGATTATGATGAAAGTACTGGGTCAGTAGGCACAGTCAACATTACTAACCCAGGTGGCGGTAGCCCGACATCTACTGACGACACGCCTACGGCGGGTATGCTTTCTATATACCCTGACGACATCGCTGCTGGTGACGACGTGATCGTTACCTATCTATATACAATTGGTGATAATGCTACCGCTGGTCAAGCTGAGGTAGATATTAGCAATACTGTATGTTTAAACTATTATGATACAGCCAACGGTGGCACCACTACTGCATATGCCGACCCCGCTTCAGGCGATTGCGCAACTGAAACCATTACCACAACACCGGTAACCTTAGCCGAATTTAATGCTTATCGATACGCTGGTGGCTTTCAATTTAATTGGGTGACCGCTACCGAGACCAATAATCTTGGCTTCAATATCTATGCCGCTTTAGGTCAATCTTTGTTTAAAATTAATGCTGATTTAATTCCGTCTCAAATGGTCAGCACTCTTGAAGCATCAGAATATACAAACTGGTTTGATTTGGGGCAATTTGCTCTAGCAGACGAATTTTATCTTGAAGATATTGATATTGAGGGCAAAGTGGCACGGCACGGACTATTTAAATTGTCCAAGAAACCCGCTTTTAACGCAAAGTCTAAATACGTTGCTGCGCCGCAAATTAACTGGGGCGAAGTTAAATCTAAAAATGCACGCGCACGAGCAAAACGATACATCTAACAAAGGCCAGTCTAAAAAGAGTAATGAACTCGACGATTCGATAAGTGTTGTTAATGTAAGCGTACAAGAAGCTGGCTTACAGCGGATTAGCTTGAGTGATTTAAATGGCGTTGGCTTCCGCGCACCTGATATGGCTAAAGGACGGTATCTATTAACTAATAGTGCGGGTGATCTAGTTCCTTCTAGGATTGTGAGTTCCAACAATGGTGATTATTTAGAGTTTGTTGCAGCGATCGTTAGGAGTTTTTATTCTGATAAAGCCGTTTATCAATTGCGCCATGCGCAAAAACCACGTTCAGCTAATGAAATACCAACGGTGAGTAGCGGGCTCAGTGGTGTTGGATCGGAGTACTATCTACATACGCAGACATTAGATGACGACAACCGCTATATATTCACTTCCAAAATAGCAGGTGACCCATGGATGATGAATCGAATGTTCGCAAGAGGCCGTTCGGTTACAAGTTCGTTAGTTGTTCCGATGTCCGATGCTTATCAAGGCTCAGCTGCTCCGAACGCGGTTGTTACCGCGGAATTTGTTGGCGGGGTTAACTTTCCCGGTGAAGTTGATCATAAAGTTGACCTCTATGCGAACTCACAGCTTCTTGGATCATTGGAGTTTGATGGCGCAGCGACGGCAGAAATTCAACAATCGATGTCTATGAATGGGGTTGGTGATGAGCTCGAGGTCGACTTAACGCTGACTGGAATTAATTCACGGGCGATTAGTATTGTCTACACCAATAAGGTATCGCTGACGTATCCTCGCCAGTATGTGGCAATCGATAATCAATTAAGTTTCGACTCAAATGATGATTATTTCACTGTGAGAGGCTTTTCAGATCAGCGAGTGCATGTCTATGCAAGATCGGCTGATACGCTTAGCTATATTGGCGAGTTAAACGCTAGCAGTGGTTCGATCAGCTTTGCTGGTGTTGATGGCGCTCAAAGTTACCAAGTATTTGGTGAATCTACGCTTCGCAGACCTAGTCTTGATGAAGTTGCATCCCGTGACTTGATTGAGCTAGACGCAGAACATCTAGTTATTACACATCCTTTGTTTACTGGTCCTGAATTAGATGCGTATCTGTTAGCACGAACTGGTTTTAGTATCGGTCGTTCTGCTGTAGTAACGACCGACGAGATATTTACTCGTTACAGTGGAGGTCTAAGGGATGCCGAGTCAATTCATGCTTACATTAAGGAGTATGCACAAAATAATGATTTAGCGTCAGTAATGATTGTCGGTGGAGATGTTTACGACTATCACGACAACCTAGGTATTGGTGCCGTTTCCTTTGTGCCAACGCTGTATCGTGCCGCCGGTCCTTTAAGCTTGATTCAATTCGCTCCTGTAGACTCTCTGTATGGTGATGTCGACGATGATGGCTTACCTGACGTGCCAGTCGGACGATTACCGGTGAGAACGATTGATGAGTTAGTTATTCTGCTTAATAAGATGAAATCTTATACAGAGAAAAATGGTGATACCAGGGCTACTTTTGCGGCTGATGCGCAACGTGATGACAGTGAGTATGATTTCGCTGCCAGCAGTGATGCGCTAGCCGATGTACTGCAAGAGAGGGGCTGGAATATCACCAAGGTTTACATTGATGACTTAGGCGCGGCCGAGATCAAAATCGCGCTTATTAACAGCTTAAATTCAGGGCCGCGTTTAGCGCTATATACAGGGCATTCAGCACCAAGCACATGGTCGGCCGATAGAATTTTTTCATATCGAGATGCGATTGCACTTCTAAATGTAAATTCACCAAGCGCTTATATTCAATGGGGTTGCTATAACACCTATTTTAGTTCTCCTTACTCTGACAGCATGAGTCATGGTTTAATGCTCGCCGGTGAGCAGGGGGCGGCGATAGTAGTCGGGTCCAGTACCTTGACGGACGCGGCAGCGGAAGCTGAATTCGCGGCTCTCTTCCAGAGCGAGATAATGGAAAGTAAGCAATCTTACGGTGAGGCTTTCATTCAAGCGAAAAAACAGTTTGCTGAAAATGGCGGGTCGGAGTTTAAGGACATCTTATGGGGCGTCACGCTACTAGGTGATCCGTTGTTGGCTCTATAGCTGATGCTTAGTTCTTTAGATTAGCTTTATGGCTTAGTTTTATAGGTAGATATCTTGTAATCATTGAGCTGCTCTTGTTCTTCAAGAGCAGGATTCCAGGCCTCACTGAAGCCCATGGCTTATTGGCTTGAGGCGAGTAGTGCGCTATGTTGTTGTTTTAAAACGATTTTACTAATGCCTGCATTAGTCACTTTATAGCCATAGACCCGCTTTGTTTCAAATGAATGAAATAACTTACGAAAGTTGTTGACGTGGGGCCGCAAAACAGTAGAATGCGCCTTCTTCGAGACAGCAGATACGCTTTTAAAGTGTTGAAAACGGCTTCGAAAACAGCTTTAAAACTTGCACGAAAATAAGTTTACGAAAGGTGTTGACGGACTGGCTAGAATGAGTAGAATGCACCAAC
>Ga0075467_10003844_pt1 | contig 11391 bp, 7 predicted proteins | sample DEB08_DNA_9_FD_75067 | JGI IMG/M metagenome (GOLD analysis project Ga0075467, IMG submission 75067) | Aqueous microbial communities from the Delaware River and Bay under freshwater to marine salinity gradient to study organic matter... | ecosystem: Environmental > Aquatic > Marine > Coastal ...
ATACGGATACTAGGTGTCAACATAGAATGAATGTGCATATTGCTTAGCATTCTCAACATTCATCATCTACGTCATGAGAACTATACTCACTTCTCGTTGAATGCCAACTCATTTATATCATTAGCTCCAACGCTGAATACATTCGCATGGGTGATATCATCGTCGACGTACCCGGTGGATCCAACAACCACAACTACGCCAACGTAACACTCATCGTTGAACTTGCACGCCTACATGGAGTGCATGCCGTATGGGCTGGATGGGGACATGCCTCAGAGAAACCTGCACTTCCCAACTCATTGGCAAAGAGTGATCCGCCTATTAAATTCATTGGACCCGCAGGACCTCCTATGTATGCTCTTGGAGATAAAATTGGAAGTACGATCATTGCTCAGAATGCAGGAGTTCCATGCATTGCATGGAATGGTGCGGATGTTGTGGCGGAGTATGATGTTGAGTCGGGAACACTTCCAGAGGAGGCATTTCAGCAAGCGTGTGTTGTCAGTGCAGCAGATGCGAGTGCAGCCGCAGAAAAGATTGGTCTGCCCATTATGATTAAAGCTTCAGAGGGTGGAGGAGGAAAGGGTATTCGAATGGTGAACAATATGGATGATGTTGCAAATGCTTACAGACAAGTTTGTGGAGAGGTGCCAGGAAGTCCTATTTTTATCATGAAGCTATCAACCAACTCGAGGCACTTGGAAGTGCAACTGCTTGCGGATGAATATGGCAATGCTATTGCACTCAATGGTCGTGATTGTTCCGTTCAGAGACGCCACCAAAAGATTATCGAAGAAGGGCCCCCAGTTGCAGCATCACCAGAGGTTTGGAAACAGATGGAAGAGGCGGCTGTTTCTCTTGCCAAGGCTGTAGGGTATGCAAACGCTGGTACTGTCGAATATCTTTACTCGGAACCCGACGAGAAGTTTTACTTCTTGGAATTGAATCCACGTTTGCAAGTGGAGCATCCAGTAACAGAAATGATTACTAGGGTGAACTTGCCAGCTGCTCAGTTGCAGGTTGCGATGGGAATTCCCTTGCATCATATTCCTGAGATCCGTGAATTGTATGGAAAGAATCGTTTTGAGGATGATGTCTCTGACTCTAAGTCTGTTATTGACTTCAGTAAAACGGAGCGTGTTCCTCCTTATGGGCATTGTATCGCTGTTCGCATCACAGCCGAGAATGCTGAACAGGGTTTCAAACCCACAAGTGGAGGTATCCAAGAGCTTAACTTTCGATCAACTCCCAACGTTTGGGGTTACTTCAGTATGGACAGTTCTGGGTCTATTCACGAGTTCGCTGATTCTCAATTTGGGCACTTGTTTGCTAGTGGGCCCGATCGAGAGCAAGCTCGACGAAATATGGTGTTGGCATTGAAAGAGCTATCAATTCGTGGAGACATCAGTACAACAGTGGATTACATCTCCAAGCTTATTGAAATGGACGACTTTATAGACAACAATATTGATACTGCTTGGCTTGATGGTATCATCGCATCTGGTGGCATTAAAATCTCTCCATCGGCTAATTCTTTGCGTAGAGGCGTGTCTGGAAGCAGTGGTTTGAGCAATGACACGTTGGCGGTGATTGGTGCAACAATAGTCGCTTTTGATCAGTGTTCAAATGACGAGACAACATTCACTGGGTTGTTGGATAGAGGACAACTACCTCCTCTCACACTATTGAAAATGATTCGTGATGTTGAGCTCATCTTGGATGAAGTTAAGTACAAGTTATGCTGCACTCGCACTGGCAAAGATACGTTTGAAATTGCTGTCTCAGGCAAGCCATCCAAGTGTGTGCCTACTTCTGTGCGTTTGCTCAGTGATGGTGGTTACTTGATTAGTATTGGAGGTAAGAGTCAAGTTGCATACCAGACGAGTCAAGCAGACGCTGCCAGTGGCATGAAAATCAGCGTCAATGGCAAGACCGTATCATTTTCTCCTGATTATGATCCATCATCTCTCCGTACCGATGTTGCCGGTAAACTTGTGAAGAAGCTCGTCCCAAATGGCACACAATTGAAGAAAGGTTCTCCGTATGCTGAAATTGAAGTCATGAAAATGTTCATGCCTCTCAAGGTTGAAGAAGCAGGTACTATCACGTGGGCCAATAACGAGGGCGCTGCTCTTGCCCCTGGTGATCTTCTCGCCACCTTGGAGTTGGACAACCCTGAAAACGTATCAACAGCGACCGTATTTGAAGGTGACTTGGACGTTGCCGGTTGGGGAGCGTTGGGTGCAAGCGACTCGTCTACGAATAGTAAGAGACCTCACATCACTTTGAGACAAGCTATGGATAAAGTCAAATGTGGTATGGCGGGGTATGTTTTGTCTTCAGACGCTTTGGGACTCGTGATGAAAGATATTGAAGATGCGGTTACTGATCCTGCTCTTCCCGTTTATGAGATCGATGAACAGCTGTCTGTTCTGAGTGGTAGAATCGACGGCTCGTTGTACGACGAGCTTGTGAAAATGACAAGTTACTACAAGCAACTTTACGCCAATGTTCCCAAAGGAGAGACGTCGGAGCAGTTTCCAGCCGATAAAGTCAAGCATTTGATTGCGGAATATGGCAGCAAAGTCAAGGATGAATCAGAACGCGCGGGCTTCGTTGCGTTGACAACTCCATTAGTGGATACAGCTGATCCCTACACTAAGAGCCAGGCTGCTTTAATTCCTGGCTCTGAGCGTCTCTTGTCCAGCTTTATTGAAATTTTGAGGAATTGGATTACTACTGAGCGTTGGTTTTGTGGAGGCGTATCATATGCGGATGCTGTAGAGAACTTGCGCAAGGCAAACAAGAATGACCCCTCTGGAATTCTCGACGCCTGTCGTGCCCACGCTCTTCTCAAGTCGACGGTTACTGTCATTTCGACAATTATTGATTCCATTTCAGATGCTGGCAAGACTGATATTGCCTCAACAGAATTGAAGTCAGTTGTCCAAGGTGCTGCTGGTCTCGCTGATACGTCTCCGTGCCTTACCGACATTGCTTCCATGAGTGGAAATGATACGTATGACCGCTTGTCTCAGAGATGCCGAAACGTTCTCATTGAAGAATCGCTTCCAAGTATGGAGGATCGCAAAAACAAGGTGCTCGAGGTTGTTAAATCTCTTGGCGGCGAAGATACGACGAAGCAAATTGAAGAGCTTGTGCAGGATAACATTACAGGCTCGGACATTCTATTCCCGGTTTTGAGAGCTGCCGCAGACGTTAGCGAGCAGCTGAAGGTCCTTGAGATAACAGCAAGAAAGCAGTATCAATCTTACAATATTACGGAATTCTGCCCCATGGCAGATCAAGGAGCGCTCAAGTTCATCTACCACAATAAACCTCGAGCAAGCGTCTTCAGCAGCTCCTCGCGGATTACAAGCATGACTGACTTGACCAGAGCAATGAGCAACAGCAAGCTATCTGATCTCGACAGAAGTGACTCAGAAAGCAGTTTGCAAAGTGCGGAGGAGAAAGGGAAGGTGCCATCTGATGTTCCTCGAGTTGCGCTGTTGAAAATATGCAACTCATTGGGTGATGCTAATGCCTTGAAGTCAATCCTCCAGCAGTTTCCGCAGTATGACGGCAGTGCCCCTCCTTGCAGAGCTGGTCCAGCAAACGTACTTTCTATTTTTGTTCTGGAAAGTTACTCTGGAGATGACGAAGGCAGCCTTGCCAAGAGTATTGAGACCCTTCTGGCTCGAGTCCTCGAAGATCTCGAGAAGGCTGATATCAGGAGAGTGACATTTGTTATCCCAAGGGCCAACCACCCGCTACCATCGGTTTTCACTTTCAGGGAAACAGCTGCCTTTACCGAAGATCACTTGTACAGAGATATCGAGCCCGAGATGTCGTACCAATTGGAGATGCTACGCCTCACGAAGAACTTCAGTGTTACCTACCTCGGCGCTCATCTGTCACCGTCTGGGCAAGTGTATCTCTACAAGGCTACTCCAAAAGCATCGGCATTAGCGCATGATAAGAAGGCAAACAAAGCTCCGCGGATCTTTGCTCGCGCTGTGAGCTTTATTGGTGAATTTTCAGCTGGTACATTCGAGCAACTTCTCGTCGAAGCATTCAATGCAGTTGATTCGATCAAGACAAGTGATCAGGGTGGAGACAACCATCTCTTCATGAACGTTGTTAGCGAGTCTCAAAGCAGTGCCATCGATCCTGTAATGGTTGAACAAGTTGTGAGCTCCATTCTCAAGCGTTATTCAGAGCGTACAGCTCGCCTTGGTATTGCTGAGGTAGAAGCCAAGACTGTGTGCAGATTGGCTGAAGATGCCCACCCAATTTCCCTTCGCCTTGTTGCAAGCAACCCGACGGGATTTGTCCAGGTAGTCAACACTTACATTGAAGCTGCCAATGAATCTGGATCAAAACGTGTCTTCAAGTCAATTGGAGGCACAAAAGCAAGTATGGCTTGCAGTGGAGACAGTTCTTGGGAGGACTTGGATGTGAATACTCCATACCCTCTTACACGTCCGTTTGATGCGCAACGAAAGGCAGCCTTGAGGTCGTCTGATACCTTGTATTGTTATGACTTACCAGCTCTGTTTGAAGCAGCCATTGAGAAGCAGTGGGCTGATGCTACTGGCAAAGGGTCTCAGCCTGCAATGGTCATGTTTACGACTGAATTGGTTGTCAAGAAGAAGTCAGGTGGGCCTTGGACGATTGAGGACTATGCGGACGGGAGTCTGGAGCTTGTTGAAGCTCAAAGGAAAGCGGGAAAGAATGACGTCGGTATGGTTGCTTGGCTGATGACATTGAAGACTGTTGAATACCCCAACGGTCGGCAAGTGGTTTTGATTGCTAATGACATCACCCACAAAGCTGGAAGTTTCGGTACAAGGGAAGATGTTGTATTCAAACTAGCTTCCGAATTTGCTCGTGCGAGGAGGATACCAAGGCTTTATATTGCTGCTAACTCTGGTGCAAGGATTGGTCTTGCGGAGGGAATCAAGAAGGTCTTCAAAGTCGCATTCAAGGACCCATCGAGCCCTGAAAGTGGTGCTGACTTTCTCTACGTCAACAAATCTGACTACGAACGCCTTGGTGTTTCCAGGAAAGATCTTATCGCAGAAGCTACTACTCTCAATGGAGAAGAAGTATTCAAGATCACTGATATCATTGGGTCAGAACCTGATCTTGGAGTTGAAAACTTGAAGGGCTCTGGTTTGATTGCTGGTGAGACGAGTTCAGCATACGACGACATTTTCACCTTGACGCTTGTGTTGGGTAGAACAGTAGGCATTGGGGCTTACCTCGTTCGTCTTGGACAACGTACTATTCAGAAGACCACGTCGTCTCCCATCATTCTAACAGGCTACCAAGCGTTGAATAAGTTGATGGGAGTTGATGTTTACTCAACGAATGATCAGTTAGGAGGTCCTGCCATTATGTACAACAACGGTATATCTCACATTACCAATAACGATCATCTCTCTGCAGTGACATCTGCTGTACACTGGCTGTCGTATGTTCCATCGATGCGCGGGGGGCTTCTTCCAATCACAGACGTCACCGGAGTAGATGAAATTGAGCGTCCCATCTGTTTTGTTCCCAAGGCTGGTGTTCCGTATGACCCCAGATTTCTTCTCGCCGGACAAGAGGATGATACTGGAAAATGGCATGGTGGTTTCTTCGATAAGGGAAGTTTCACGGAGACTCTTGCTGGGTGGGCCAAAACTGTGGTTGTCGGTCGTGCCCGCTTGGGTGGTATCCCGATGGGTGTTATTGCCACCGAAAATCGTACTGCGGAGACTATCAAGCCTGCTGATCCTGCCGACTTAAAGGCATCTGAGGTAGTAATCCAAGAAGCTGGAGGTGTTTGGTTCCCAAACAGTGCGTCCAAAACTGCTCAAGCTATCAACGATTTCCGCACTGAGGACCTTCCTCTCATCATCTTCGCCAACTGGAGAGGGTTCAGTGGTGGCCAAAGAGATATGTTCGACGAGGTGCTCAAGTATGGATCACTCATCGTTGATGCCTTCGTCAAGTTTACGCAGCCAATCTTTGTGTACATCCCACCGCATGCTGAGATTAGAGGAGGAGCATGGGTTGTTCTTGACGCGTCCATCAATGAGTCAGTGATGGAGATGTACGCATCTGTTGAAAACGCCAAGGGAGGTGTTTTGGAAGCAAATGGAGCCGCCTCTGTCAAGTATCGTCTGAAGGATATCTTGGCAACGATGCACAGATTAGATGACAAGTTGAAGTCTCTCGATGCTGAGCTTCAAGAACGTGTATGCGAGACAGAGCGCCAAGAGGTGATGGATGCAATCAAGGAGAGAGAACAGGCACTCTTGCCAGTGTATGAACAAATCTCGGTGCAATTCTGCGAGCTTCACGACACTCCAGGACGCATGAAGGCTGTTGGAGTCATCGAGCGTGCTGTGGAGTGGAAGCACGCTAGGTCATACTTCTACTGGAGGCTCCGCAGAAAGCTTGCCGAGTTCGACGTACGAAAGCAGATCATTGAGACGGCTCAAGTTGGAAGAGGGCATGCTGTTATTACGCCAGTTGCAGCAAGCAAAATGATCAAGAGCTGGTTCCTTGAAACCAACGGTGCAACTGAAGCTCTTTGGGGGGATGACAAGGCTGTCCTATCATGGATGGCTCAGAAGCAAGAAGACCTTGAAAGCAAGATTGTGCAACTAACAAAGGCAAATGTTACACAAGAAGTGTTCGAGGTGATGACTGCTGGAGGAAATACTGCTAAGATTGGAACGGCTGGTATTGTTGAAGGTATTTCGCAAGCAGTATCAACTATGTCAGCAGAAGAGCAGGCCAACTTCAAAGAGTTCCTCAAGGCCACTCTTCAATTATAATGATGTAACTAGGATATTTGGGGTAAAGTAATATTAAGATAAGGTAGATCAAATGAAATTCAACCGATTTAAGCTTGATAGATTCCTCCTTTTATTTCAACAGGTGTCGCTGCGAGAATCGGTTGGCACATGTATTTACATGCTTCATAGTTCTTCCAAAGTAGATATTGATTGTAACCTTTCAGCGCTTCACTTTTTTGCTCGGCGTCACCCGCCACGTGTCCCACCCATCCTCGCATCATCGCTCATTTTTAGGCGAGAGAAGGAAGGTATGGCAAAGAACGGCATTGCGGTACTCCAAATCGCAAAGATTGTATTAATTCCAGCCTTCGAGTACCAAAGGCCCAACCCCAAGGACGAAACTGCACAAAGTCTTGGGAGAGAACACCACGAAGAACCCAAGCCGCAAGAACTCCCCCTTCAACCCAAAACAAAACGCACTCTCACCAAACTTATCACAACATTACGTCAGCTTCATGCAATAACGCTTCGTGCCATAACATGTCCGCTTACGCCTCATTACCTGGATCATTCCTGCCCCCCTTCTTCTCTTTTGGGTCGTCATCATCGTCCTCGACGGAGGAAGGAGACAGCAGCGACCACAAGACAGAAGATTCGTCCGTGTCAAAAGATGTGGTGTTTAGCGCAACGAGCACTACAACAGAAAAGAAACATAGACTGACAACAGCATTAGGTGGGAGGTCGCATAGTGAGTCAAACTTATCGGCCTTTCGATCCCTATCTCTTTCGCCTGCCTCTCCGGCGTCAAAATCGCAGGATAATATTTGCTCACAAGATGCAAGCGAACCGCAGGCCTCAACCGTACAATCCGACATTGACATTTCCATAAGGAGTGCACGGATAGACCCTGTCCAATTAATCAAGAGCCTCACATCAAAAGGGAGCAGTATCGCAAGGCGGACGGCGAATTATATGGCCGCATCAGTGCCAGGGGCATCATCGTCTTCTCAGGCCGCCAAATCTGAAACTGCCGAAGTCGAAGAGGAGGTTGATGAAACCTTAGTACAGTCGCCTTCCTTCTGCATGACGGAACATACCGACTGTTCCGAAAGTGGAGACGACATGTCATTCTATGACTATGATGATGATTTTTCAACATCCAACTCTCAGGATGACGACGAAGACGATTATACACAACATCAATCACTTGAGGAGAAATCTTCGGAGGAGGGTCCAGCCGCAATACAATTTGAGCTCGCAATATCGTTCCAGGGTAGGAAGTATACTGCCACAAGAGCATTTTCAACTTTTGTCAAGTTACGAAATGATCTGCTCCGAGAGAGTGGTGATGGGGGTGATGGAAGTCATGTCGGCGGCAGTAACCGTCGGCTAAGACACCATCGATCTCATAAGAACTCGAAAAGTAATTTAGTCGAGGTTGGCAATGCAAAAGACAGTAGTGGAGCATCTACGCCGTCAAGTGTCCCCGAATTGCCCACGGTATCACCAGAGAATGCTGGGCATGGTGGGTTTGCCTTCACGGGATTTGCTCGTAGTGGATTTGCGTTGCTTCAAGCCACCGCAAAGCTGTACTGTCCCGAGATGGAGAAGTGGTTAATGCACGTAGTTGATGCATTTCCCTACAGTCCTAGTTTGAGTCAATTTCTTTGGGAGCCCTTGGCATCAAGTAGTGCAAGCTGGGACACGGAAAATAATATAGCCGAAGAAGAAGAGGAGGGGGAAGAAGAAGGCGTAGGTAATGTTGTTGCAGAGAAAAGTGCCAGTTATGTAGGTTCAAAGCCGCCACTTCATTCTAATACCAAGTCAAGGCCAAGCAGCAGTCCCCGCAAGACCTCTCGCTTTACAAAGAATTATTCCTGTGGATCCCTCAATTCCATCGAAGAAGTCCACAATGAGTTTGATCGTTCCGACGAAGACGAGTGGTAACACTTCTTTGTTACGATTTCTTCTGAAATGCGATCATGGCAGGCACACTCAATGCAAATTCAGTCGCGATAAAACTCAATGGGACAGTGTTGAGATAATTGTCAAAGGGCGATGTCTGTGTCTGCATTTTGAGTAAGACTACGTAGCCGCCAATGACAATTGGGCAGCCAAGTAATGTTGCCCATGCCATGGGAACGACCTTCGATTTCTTGTTGCCTTGCGTGGCAACATTGATACGGAAATAGTCAAACAATGACAGCATGAAGATTAATGAAAGCTCGACCGGCGTCGCGAGCTCGGTGTGCTTGTTGCTATTAAAGAAAGTAGTAGAGTTCAGTGTATTAATTTGTTGAGTGTCCTCTCTGTAAAATAGTAATATTAGACCAACACGTTTCTTGGAACTTACATTACTGACAAAGTCAACCAGATCCAAATGTTGCACTGATTGAAATAGAAAAGAATTTGCAATGGGAGGGATGAGAGTTCGATTGTTTTCAGCTCATAGACAGTTTCGTTCAAAGTGTTGGGATTTAGCATTGTTGGGTGAATTGTGCTGTGTGGCGAGGAGGGAAAGGTTGGTTAGTCGGAGATAGAAACAGAATTTGCTTTATGCATCGAGTATTGATGTCAGCAATGACTTACCTATTGATTCTACGAGGGAAGGCTGTAGGACTGTTGGAGAGAGCAAAGAAATGAAATGAAATGAAGGGAGGCAAAATGACACGCATTTTCATTTGAGTTTAAAATTTCTCGAATTTCTATCAACGGTTCAGAAAACATTTTACGCTCGCTTGCTGTGCCCGACGTGAACGTAGCTTACCTGTAGCCTAGCCCCGCTCTACTCGCTGAGGTTTCCTCATTTCTTGGACTCACGCCTTGTTCTCTGTCAAGGCACTCACTCATCCACAATGACGTCTATGATAGATCCACAGTGGAAGCAGCTCGTAGAGGATAAGCATTTGCTATTGGTGGAGGCAATCAAAGACTTGGAGCATCGCAGAGAGCATTCTCTTTCTACCCAAAAAGAAGAACTCAGCATTATCCCAAAGCTGCAGGGTGAGATTGCACAGCTGACTGATGAAGTAATTTCTCTCAAAGAAGAGATTGCATCTCTCAAATTGGACAAGATTGCTCTCGAAGAGAAGATTGCTAGCGACGAACGGGTTTGCACTTTGGAGAAGGAAAGGGATTACTACAGGAAGGAGTCTATGAGGCTCAATGCAGCTGTGGAAACCATGATGAAAAAGCTAGACAAGAAGAAGTTGAGAGGTTGAAACTTGGGGATCCAGCTTTTAATCATTGAGCACGCTTGCATTATTTGCAGAGAATGCATACAGTGATTTCTGCAACAGTGATACAGCTAATACAAAAATTATTCAGCAATCCTTGATACCGTCATCTCCAACCAAAACTTCCAACATTTAGCATTTGAGTGTGAATAGAATTTGTCCCGTACCGTTTCACTAAATTCAGCTCCGATTGTAGTTTGATTAGAGATTTGTTTGTTGGATCAACCGAAAGCCCTTGCTGAATTACTTGTTGGCATTCTTCTAGAGCATCAGATGAATTTGTTGATTGCGTTTGTACATTTCTTCTTTGCCTCAGTGATGTCCCATATCTGGTCTGCGACTCCTGTTTCCGTCGATCTCGATACTCATCAGCGGCTTGTTTTAGTTCTCCGTAGAATAATTCTGTTGCCAGTACAATATAGGCTGTTGTGAATTCTCTTTTCAACTGGATAACGAGATGTAAATTGCTCAGAGCTTTTCGTCTATCTTTTGATGCATCACTCTTTTTAAGTAAACTCAAAGCCTCATCATAAAGTTCTTCGGGCGTTGCATACCGAGAAAATAGAGCTTTATACAGTCGGGAAACTATTGAAGCAGCGACAACTGCCAATGTAACGACGACGCCTATCGGCAGAAAGAAAAACAAGGTGAAGTGACGAAGAAAGTCGAGCGTGCTGCTGATGACTGGTGTGTTCAACAAAGATTGCAGCTCATCCCTAATCATCATCATCATTGTGGTGGTTGTTATTGTCGTCGTCGTCATGGTGTTGTTATGGAGTTTAACAGCCCATTCATGTCAGCTATATCTACGGCCGGCCTTCCTGTTCGGCCATGGTTTGTAGCATGGATTTTGGATTTTCGAAGGCAAGGACGCAAGGAAAATGAGAAGAGAGGTTGCATGAAAGTGAAGCAAATGCACTCGCTTGGTTTTGGTTTAGCATCTTCATCTGTACTAGTTAGTGGCTTGCATTATATTTATTGTTGCCTTCTTCCAATCAATGCTTTCTATGATAATTGATTGTCTCAAATCTATGCCTACTGGAAGTCAGTCCTACTTACTCGTCACCAGCGTGAAACGAGTTCAAGAATGCCTCCAACTTCTCCTTGTCTTTCTGAGCCTTCAACTTGGCAAAGTCGATAGGGACACCATCTTTGTCCACGTATGGTCTACCAAACAGAGTAGACCCTTGCTTGGCAAACAACTGCAACGCATAGTAGTATAAATCCATATCGTACTTGTTCACTGTTGACAAGAGCTTCCATCTCTCACTACCACGTTCTATTTTGCCTTCAAACTGCACATCTTCATCATTCTCTAGATTCAGAAAATGATTCATACATTCAAATCCTTTTCCGTTCACTTC
>Ga0075467_10003845_pt1 | contig 11390 bp, 9 predicted proteins | sample DEB08_DNA_9_FD_75067 | JGI IMG/M metagenome (GOLD analysis project Ga0075467, IMG submission 75067) | Aqueous microbial communities from the Delaware River and Bay under freshwater to marine salinity gradient to study organic matter... | ecosystem: Environmental > Aquatic > Marine > Coastal ...
GGGCAGCGCCTCTTCCGCCTTGCCCATCACAAATAAGACCCAGCCCATACTGTCGATAATCGCTGGATCTCCGGGGTTAAGCAGATAGGCGCGCTTGATTAATCTATAGGCCTCTTCACTGCGGTCTGTGTGCAGAATCATGGTGTACCCGAGGGCATTAAGTGCCGTAGGATTGTCTGCATCCTGGGCCAGCAGGGCACGTAAATCCTGTTCGGCGAGGGCAAAGTTATTCTGTAGTTCCGCCACCATTGAGCGCGCGTAGAGCAGCTTGGCATCAGTTGGGTTTGCCTGCAATCCTCTACTGAGTAAGTTAATCGCCTGATCGCTCTGGTTATTGCTGACCAGCAGGTTGGACTCCAGCTGGATAAGCTCGGAGGCCTGATTGGGTTGCTGCTGGCGCAAAGTCTGCAGATAGGCTCTGGCATAATCTATGCCATGGCCCTGGGCTAACAGTATGGTGGCTTTGGATGCAGCAGCTAAATAGTTGCGGCCAAATTTGACTTGCTGATAGTGCCGCAGTGCAGTGGTTAGATCGCCGTTGCGCTCAGCGATAGTGGCGAGATGATACTGAGCATCAGCGCTTATTTGGGGATCCCTAGAGGCCTGTTGCAAAAGCGTTGTGGCTAGCTCTTCACTGCCTTGGTTAAGGTAGAGTAGGCCGAGCAAAAAGTTGATTTGTTGGTCGTCGGTATTCTGCTTTCTTAATTGCTCGAACTGCAGAATCGCCTTGGGGCGATCAAGCAGAGTGAGAACGCGGGCGTACTGCAGGCGCAGATTGCGGTCCTCAGGTTGTCGTTGCAGTGCATCTGCAAGCAGAGCGGAGGCTTCGGTTACCTTATCTTGTTGGTGCAACAGCTGAGCTAACAGCAAAATACCGCGCTGATTGTCTGGGGCCATAGTTAAAAAATATTGGCTGGTGGCTACGGCGCTGTCTAAGTCTCCCAGTTCACGAAACAAAATCGCTACTGCCAATTCTGCTGTAGCTTGCTGGTCGGGTTCCAATGGCAGGGCTCTGTAGGCTTCGATCAGCCGGGGAATCAACGCCTTTTTATTGCCTTCATCAATCGCCGTTACGGCGAGAAAGGCTTCCTGGTCATTGTTGTTGCGGTACAGCCAAGAGGCCTGCTCCAGTGCTTCAAAGGGCCGCTTATACACGGCATAGGCTTGCAGTGCCGCACGGCGCGCGTCGGTCTCATTGGGCTCTACTTCGACCCAGAGTTGCGCGCTCTCGAGCATGGCTCTGGCATCGCCCTGGTGAGAGGCAATGCTGTTGGTCAGGCGAATAATGCCGGCGTCGCGGGTTTCCCGCGCCTGCACCAGATAGTTCTCCAGAGCGGTCTTAAACTGACCTCGGGTTAGAGCTACATCGGCAACTAAAGTTTGGTAGAGAGACTCTTCGGCAAAGGGTTTGATGGCGGCTAATTCTTGTTTTGGAAATTTTATTCTGTCAGCGGGCGCTGCCGATGAGGATGGATCGCCGTTTTCCGGTGCCGAGGCACAGGCCGTCAGCAGTGCAACGAGACTGATAGCAAAGGGTGCTGAGCGAATAGAGTTAGGTAATTTCATCATCTTCTTTTTTTGGCAGACCTATTGGTTAGGACCTTTATTACTGGAAAAGATTAGCGCGCTTTCCAACATTATCCTTTTTTTGTGGTATTTCTGATTATGCTGGCCAGACTGGTGTAAAATCTCTCGCCTAAAACCACCAGTCGAAATCTAACCGCCATTGATTTTGAGTATAGACAGATAATTAAGCAAGTAGCAGAGAGACAAACAGCGCATTCATCATGGGTATTCTGGCATTTGGCATAAATCATACAACCGCTTCCGTGGATCTCCGCGGCCGCGTTGCCTTTGCTCCAGAAATTGTTATTGAGTCCCTGCAGCAAGCCCTAGAGTGTCTGCCCGGTGGTGAAATCGCACTGCTATCCACCTGTAATCGCACCGAGATTTATGTTCATGGGGATGCCAGTGATGAGCAGCTGCTGAATTGGTTGGCGGATTGCAAAGGGGTGGAGCTGGAACAGTTGCGGGACTGTTATTACTGTTACCGGGATCAGCAGGCGGTGCGACATATTATGTGTGTTGCCAGCGGGCTCGATTCACTGGTGCTCGGCGAGCCGCAAATTTTTGGTCAGATTAAATCGGCCTATGCCGTGGGTCGCGAGGCGGGTACGGTTGCCACGCACCTCAATCAGGTTTTTCAAAGTACCTTTGCCGCAGCCAAGAGAGTGCGTTCCGAAACCGCCATTGGTCAAAATCCAGTGTCAGTTGCCTACGCCTCGGTAAGTCTTGCGGAACAGATTTTTGCCGACTTAAAAGATGTTCATGCGCTGTTGATTGGCGCTGGCGAAACCATCGAGCTGGTAGCGCGACATCTGCGAGACAAGCAGGTGGGATCGATTACGGTTGCCAATCGAACTCTGAGTCGCGCGCAGGAGCTGGCTGCAGATTTTTCCGCTAACGCGATTCTGCTATCGGATATTCACGATCATCTGCCTCAGGCGGATATCGTTATTTCTTCCACTGCCAGCCAACTGCCAGTACTGGGCAAAGGTGCCGTGGAATCGGCTCTGAAAAAGCGTCGCCACAAACCCATGTTTATGGTGGATATAGCCGTCCCTCGAGATATAGAGCCCGAGGTGGAAACCCTAGAGGACGTCTACCTTTATACAGTGGATGATTTGCAGGAAGTTATTCAGGGCAATCTGCGCGCGCGCCAGACCGCCGCCGATGTGGCTCAGGCCATTATTGATCAGGAAGCCGACAGCTGGTCACGGCAACAGCGATCATTGGCTGTTGTGGATACCATTCGCGCTTTTCGCGATAGCGTAGAAAAAATTCGCGTTGAAGAAGTTGGCAAGGCGTTGCAGTCTCTGCAGCGTGGTCAGGCCTCAGAGTCGGTGATCGAAACATTGGCGCGCAATCTGACCAATAAGTTAATGCACAAACCCACCACTATCCTCAAACAAGCCAGTGAAGAGGGTCGGGATGACACGATCAATGCCACTCAGGATCTTTTTGGTCTGGATAAAAAGCGTTAGCGTCGCTCACTGCAGTATCTGGCTATCTCTTTACCTGTTTAGCCCTTTATACCTTCGATTTCGAACCACCAAATTACACCGCGCTTTAAAGGCGTAAAACCAGACATGGATATTCAATGAAAGCTTCAATTCTCTCAAAGTTAGATCACCTCTCTGAACGCTATGAAGAAGTGGGCGCACTGCTCAGTGATGGCGATATTATCAGTGATCAAAATCGCTTTCGCACCCTCTCTAAAGAGTATGCGGAGCTTGAGCTCCTGGTTAAAACCTACGCCAGCTACAAAGATGTGCTGGAGAATATTGAAGAGGCCAAACTGCTGTTAAAGGACTCGGATACGGATATGCGAGAGATGGCCCAAGAGGAAATGCGCAGCGGTGAAGCCCAGCGCCATGAACTAGAGTTAGAAATTCAAAAACTGCTGCTGCCAAAAGACCCCAAAGATTCGAAAAACGTCTTTCTTGAAATTCGTGCAGGAACCGGCGGCGACGAAGCGGCGATTTTTTCTGGGGATCTTTTCCGCATGTACAGCAGATACGCGGAAACTAAGCGCTGGAAGGTTGAGATTATTAGTGAGAACAGTGGCGATCACGGTGGCTACAAAGAAGTGATCGCGCGAATTGTCGGTCAGGGTGTTTACTCAAAACTTAAGTTTGAATCCGGTGCCCACCGAGTGCAGCGTGTGCCGGACACAGAATCTCAGGGTCGCGTGCACACCTCTGCCTGCACAGTTGCTGTAATGGCTGAAGCGGACGAGCAGGATGCCATTGAGATCAATAAGGGCGATCTGCGAGTGGATACGTTCCGCGCCTCAGGCTCCGGTGGTCAGCACGTCAACAAAACCGATTCCGCGATTCGTCTTACTCACCTGCCCAGTGGTTTGGTGGTTGAATGTCAGGACGAGCGCTCGCAGCATAAAAACCGTGCCAAGGCGATGTCAGTGCTCCAGGCGAGGTTGACGGCGATGCAGGATGAAGCCGTGGCCAAAGAGCAGTCTGATCAGCGTAAAACACTGGTTGGCAGTGGCGATCGCTCGGAGCGTATTCGCACCTATAATTTCCCCCAGGGGCGTGTCACTGATCATCGTATTAATCTCACTCTCTATAAGCTGGGTGAAGTAATGGAAGGTTCTCTCGACGACGTGCTCGGACCTCTGGTCAATGAGTTTCAAGCGGAACAGCTGGCCAGCTTGTCTGAATAATGATCATTGCCAAACTGCTTCAATCTGCGACTGCGGCCAACCACCTCAGCGATAGCGCGGAATTAGACTGCGAGTTATTACTCTGTTTTGTGTTGGGGGTGGACCCCAGCTATTTGAAAACCTGGCCTGAGCGTCAGGTCAGCGATGATCATCGTGAACAGTTCGATGGGCTATTGCAGCGTCGTGTAGGGGGAGAACCTGTCGCCTATTTAATCGGTTCTCAGGGATTCTGGAGCCTCGATCTTGAGGTCTCTCCTGCAACTTTAATCCCCCGTCCGGAAACTGAACTGTTGGTGGAAGTGGCGCTGGAACTATCACTTCCAGAGCAGGCATCGGTGTTGGACTTGGGGACTGGGACTGGTGCTATTGCCTTGGCTTTGGCCGCTGAGCGCAGCTACTGGAAAGTCTGTGCTGTTGATCTGCAGCAACAGGCAGTGGATCTGGCTGAGCGCAATCGCCAGCGCTATCAGCTCAACAATGTAACCCTGTTTGCCAGTGATTGGTTTGCTGCTATTCCGACGCAGCGCTTTGATCTTATTGTTAGCAATCCGCCCTATATTGAAGCCAATGACCCTCATCTTAGCCAGGGCGATGTGCGCTTTGAGCCGGCCTCGGCTCTGGTCTCTGGTGATGATGGTTTGGATGATTTACGTTTGGTCTGCAGCCAGAGCGTCGATTACTTGGCTGATGGCGGTTGGCTGGTGTTGGAGCATGGTTTTGATCAGGGGGCCGCGGTGCGTGAGTTGCTTGATAGAGCTGGCTTCGTATTGGTGGAGACCCGCCAGGACCTAAATGGTTGCGAACGGATAACTCTAGGGCGCCATCCTTTATAACCAACTATAAATTCTCCAGTGCCTGAATTCTGCGTCGCGAGACAATATTCCATCTAGTCATCAAACCAATTCCAGCACAGGATGCGCCAATAACTGTACCCACCCAAAAGCCGTAAACCCCCATGGGCTCGCCCCACATATCAGTTAGCGCCAGAGAGTAAGCAATCGGGAAGGCAATGCCCCAGAACGCCACCACCTGAATCAACAGAGGTATACGCACGTCTTTATAGCCACGCAGTGCACCGCTAGCGGTCATCTGCAGCGAATCCACAGAGCCTAAAACAGCGGCAAATAAGAATAGATTGGCAGCGATTAGCTGAACATTGGGGTCGGCACTAAACAGTGCCGCTAGGTCTTTCCGTAGAGTGATTTTTAATACTGCGGTGGTCAGACCGAGTATAAACACCATCTTGTAGCCGACGATACAGTAGCGTCTCGCCAACTTCGGATCTCCAGCACCTTCCGCCATAGCCACCTTGATTGTCAGCGCTGACGCGACACCCAGGGGAACCATAAAGGCCAGTGAATCTATATTAATCGCGATGGCATGGGCGCCGACTACATCTGAACCTAGATGGGCGATCATCAGCGGGATAATGGCGAAAAACATAATTTCCGCGGCAATATTGAGGGCGATGGGAACGCCAAGACGTAAGATGTTAATAATCGCTGCGATATTAACCCGGGCAAAATCACTGTAGAGTTTTAATGCGCGCATGGTGCTCGAGCGCTGGGCATAGACTGCCATGCAGATCAGCAGAAAGGTCATGACAATGGCCGTAGCCCAACCAGCGCCGGCGCCGCCCATTGCCGGCACCCCTAGCTTGCCAAATACCAGCACATAGTCGAGAACAATATTGAGCAAAAATGCAGCGCCGTTAAATACCATAACCGGTCGAATATCACCCATGCCTTCAAAGGTCGTGCGGAAGACAAAGAATGCTGGAAACATGAGTCCGGTAATCAAAAATGGCAGCATATAGCGGCGGCCGACATCATAGACTTCCGCGGGAATGTCTAGCTGACCGAGGATGTAAATGCCGAACAGAATGCCGCAGTTCACCACTATGCCAACAGGCACAGCTAACCACAGTGCCTGCTGAAATTGGAAGCGCACTAGGTGCTTATTGCCGGCACCCCAGTGGTTGCCGATAATCGGACTATTGCCGAGCATAATGCCGATCACAATTAGATTGATTACCGCCCAGATACTACCGCCCAGCTGTACCGCTGCTAACTCGTCGGCGCTGATTTGGCCGGCCATATAAATATCGGTGACGGTCATGCCCACCACAGCCACCTGACCGAAAATCAGCGGCCCGGCGAGGGACCATAACTGCTTCGCATGGCTGAGTTGTGTAGATCTATTGGGATTGTCGATGGGCATGTTTGGCACGGAGTAATTTAAGACTTCATTCTCGTTTAATGGACGGCGCAAAGCGAGGGAAAACAAAGCCTATTCGCGGAATATATGCTAACTCTTAGGAGGGTGGGAATTTTTTCCTCAAGGGGCAATCTAATTTTTCACTGACATAATCTGTAACAATAAAATCAAGGAGTGATGAACATGCAACAGTGGGTTCTCTGGTACAACCTCTTCCTTTCAAAACTCAAATATATTGATTGGCTCGGGCCCCTCGCTCTGCGGCTCTATCTGGCGCCGATCTTTATTGGTGTCGGTCTGCATAAATTTGCCAACTGGGACGATATGGTGGCTTGGTTTGGCAATCCAGATTGGGGCTTAGGTCTGCCAGCCCCCGCCTTAATGGTCCTGCTCGCCGCCAGTGCCGAATTGCTTGGCGGTCTGGCTCTACTGGCCGGACTGGCAACTAGATTGGTGGTGATGCCATTGATGGTGACCATGCTCGTCGCGGCCGGCACTGCTCACTGGGACAATGGTTGGTTTGCCATCGCGCCTGGAGATCCCCATACCAGCACCGCCAAAGTATTGGCCATGATTGGCGTGCCTGCAGCCGAACGAAGCCTTGAGAACAGTGTTGCTGTGGGCCAGCGCCTAGGTGCGGCGAAGTCGCTTTTAAAGCGCCACGGCAACTACAGTTGGCTCACCGAGAAGGGTGGTTTGGTGATTCTCAACAATGGTATCGAGTTTGCCGCGACCTATTTCATTATGCTGTTGATGCTTTTGTTTACCGGCGCTGGACGCTGGTTTAGTCTCGACTATTGGATTGCCCAGCGCACCGGTCTGAGCAAGTTGTAGTTTGTCATAAAGGCCTCCGACGGGCCGGATTACAAAACCAAACGGCTCGCCGACAATTCTGCTACAATCGCGCCTCAAATATGTGCACACAGCGTTTCAAAGAGATTGGCTTAAAACGGATAGCGTGCATTGAACCCGGTGTTTAATCACTGTCTAAATATGCGTGCCCAAACTTGACTGAAACTACAGACCCAAAAAAATCTACTCCCAACAACGAAACCAAAAAGTCATCTGTGCGAGGTCCCCGACGTCGCGGTCGCGGCCGTGGTCGCTCCAATAACAGCGCCGAGAAAGCTTGGAGTGCCGATCAGTTTGTTGTCGAAGTGCAAGAGGGCAAAGCCCGCTTCCATGACTTTGATCTGCCGCTGCCTCTGCTGCAAGGGATTCAGACTGCTGGCTTTAGTTACGCCACACCTATTCAGGGTGCTTCGCTGCCCCATACTTTGCGCGGCCATGATATGGTTGGCAAGGCTCAGACAGGTACAGGTAAAACCGCTGCCTTTCTGATCAGTATTATTAATGACCTGCTCAAATTTCCCGTCGAAGACGAGCGCTATATGGGCGAAGCCCGTGCATTGATTTTGGCGCCGACTCGCGAACTGGCGATTCAGATTGGCGAAGATGCCGAACAGCTGGTTCAGCACACAGATCTCAAGGTACACACCTTGGTCGGTGGTATGGACTACGCCAAGCAGCTGCACAAAATTAAGCGTTCACACTGCGATATTCTGGTTGGAACTCCGGGACGTCTGCTGGATTTTGCCAGCAACAAAGACGTTCACTTGGACCAGGTCGAAGTTCTGGTTATCGATGAAGCCGACCGCATGCTGGATATGGGCTTTATTCCCCAGGTCCGTCGTCTGGTGCGTTCAACGCCACCGAAAGAAGATCGTCAAACATTACTCTTTTCCGCCACCTTTACCGATGACATCATGCGTTTGTCGGAGCAGTGGACGGACAAGCCAGTGAAGCTTGAGATGGAGCCGGAGCGCGTAGCTACGGATACCGTCGAGCAGAAAATCTTTATTACCACCGCCAGTGAAAAATTTGCTCTGTTGCAAAATATCCTCAAAACTGAGGATGTGCAGAGCGTTATGGTATTTGCCAACCGTCGCGATATTTGTCGCACTCTCTATGAGCGATTAAAAAAGCAAGGTTTCAAGGTCGGTTTGATTGCCGGTGATGTGCCTCAGGCGCGTCGCATGAAAACACTGGAAGGCTTTAAGAGCGGTGCGATCAAAGTTATGGTCGCCACTGATGTTGCCGGTCGCGGTATCCATGTCAACGGCGTTAGCCACGTGATTAACTTTACCCTGCCAGAAGAGCCTGAAGACTATGTGCACCGCATTGGTCGCACCGGTCGTGCTGGCGAGACCGGCATTTCCATAAGCTTTGCCTGTGAAGACGACGCATTCTTGCTCGAGCCCATCGAGAAGCTGTTGGATATGAAACTGTCTTGCACCATGCCCGATGAAGCCTTACTTGCCGAGCCACCTGTTCCAGCTCGTAAAGCACCAGCTGCCAAAAAAGCCCCTGTTGTTGACGCAGCGCCTGTGGCCGTTGCACAACAGTCAGCACAAGCCGAGATCCCTCTCGAGCAACCAGCAGAAGCTCAGCCGGCGGTTGTAGTGGAGATTGTAGAGCCCTCAGCTCAAGAAGAGCCCTCAGCTCAAGAAGAGCCCTCAGCTCAAGAAGAGCCTTCAGCGGGACAAGAGCCCTCAGCTCAGGAAGAACCTTCAGTTCAAGAAGGCGATATAGACGGCAATAAAGCTTAGCCAAATACCGTCAGCTAAATCAAATGGCACAGCGCCCTGCTGTGCCGTAGCTCTTTTTATACCTCCCTGTATTGGCGGCACCAGAGTAGCGTGCCGCCAATCACAGTGGCCGGTAGCAACAGCAAGTTGACCAGCGGTATCGCTGCTGCTAACAATGCCGACAATCCAAAACTCAGTGACAATAATCGCTGCTTCCCCGCGCGCTGGCGCACCTCGGCAAAGCTCAGTTTGTCGCTGTCTGCGGGATAATCTAAATACTGCAAAGCGAGAGACCAAGCCGCCCAGCTACCAGCAATCAGTGGCGCTAAAATATTAATCACCGGCACAAAACTAATCATCACCGTGAGCAGGGCTATACCAAGGGTTCGCGGCAGCATATAGGCGATGATCTGCAGCTCGCGGCAAAAACTGCCCCAGGCAATGGCTAGCAGTGCCGAGGTCGATATTTGCGTCTTATCGACCTCGCTTTCGTTGCGCTCAAGGGCAATCACTCGCTCGGCGATAATGCCGTAAAATGGTGAACCAATCAGATTGGCAAATAAAGTAAAGGTGAAGGAGTAGACAACCAACGCCAGCAGCGCAAACAATAACCAGATAATCCACACCAGCCACTCGAGCCACTCCGGCACTGAGGCAATCAGCCAGTTCAGCCAGCCGCTGACCCAAGCTGCAGCAAACCAAGTCGCCGCCGAAAACAGTATTAGATTAAGCAGTGTTGGAATAATCACCAGCCAGCGAATATCTGCATGCCCGAGCATTCTGAGTCCTTCAAGGATAACTGCAGGGCTGGCTGCGGGAGTCTGTAGCATTGAGGGCTTTGTTGTCACTATTGATTGGTTCCTTGAGTCACAGAGTTAATCAGCAGTTCTGATGATAGAGCTCTTTTTACAGATAGCAGAATAGCATCTATGCTTTATCTAATTGGACTGAATCACACTTAATGGAGAGCTAGGATGAATAAAATTGGAAAAATCACCACGACAATTATTTTGTTGGTGGTCCTGCTGATGATTTTTGTCCTGACAAACTTGGATCGCGGTATTAAAGCAGCAGTGGAGACTATTGGGCCAGAGTTGACTGGCTCGGAGGTAACTCTGAGTTCGGTAGATCTTTCATTAACTGATGCTAAAGGCAGTTTTTCAGGACTGCGGGTGGGTAATCCCCAGGGTTTCGAGGCAGCGGATGCGTTTAAATTGAAGCTTATTAGCTTCGCGATGGACGCAGAACACTTGGCCAGCAACACCATAGTAATCGACTCTCTGCAAATTGTAGCGCCAGAAATAACTATGGAGCGAGTCGGTGGTCGCAGCAACCTAGATCAGATTGAGGCTAATATAGCGGACTATTTGGGAGCCGATAATAGTCAGGGTGGAACAGACGCGGAGGAGAAGAAATTCATTATTCGCGATCTGAGAATTACCGATGCCGTGGTGCACTATGCGATTCTCGGTGACAAAGGTCTCGACCTGGAATTGCCTGACCTCCATCTCACTGATATAGGGGAATCAGCTAAAGGCGGCGGAGTCTCTGGCGCTGAGGCCGCAGCAGAAATTATCGGCGCTATTACCCGCGCCGCAGGCAAGGCAGTGAGCCAGTCAGGAGCGATTAAAGGCATGGGTAGATCACTGGAAGATCAGATTAAAGAAAAGGCTGACGGTCTAAAAGGGCTGTTTGGTAATAAATCAGAAGGCTAAATCCCTTAATTTTGAAGGGTCATACAGAGCCTATAAAAGAGCCCGCGGATTACGCAGAGTGCCTCATAATCCGCTGCTTTTGACGATCCCAGTCACGTTCTTTGTCGTCGTTGCGCTTATCGAAGTCCGCCTTACCTTTGGCCAAGGCGATTTCAACTTTAATAAGATGGGTTTTCCAATACATTGCGGTGCACACACAGGTGTAGCCTTTTTGGTTGACCCCAGCTTCGAGCTTATCCAGTTCACGGCGATTAAGTAATAGCTTGCGCGAGCGGATAGGTTCGGTGACATAGTGGGTCGATGCGGTTGCCAGGGGTGTGATATTGGTGCCGATCAACCAGGCTTCGCCATTCTGCAGCAACACATAGGTGTCGGTAAGATTGACCTTGCCCTCGCGGAGGCTCTTTACTTCCCAGCCCATCAGCGAAATTCCCGCCTCAAATTTTTGCTCGAGAAAATAGTTGTGCTTCGCCTTCTTATTGAGAGCGATGGTGCTGGATTGAACTTTAGGTTTCTTTTTTGTCATAACTCGCGATTATACGTCTGCTGGTCTATTTATCATAACCAAATGCGCACTCAATGGTGGCTATTTAATTAGGATCACCTTGGCGATAGCGTTACAATTCA
>Ga0075467_10003854_pt1 | contig 11373 bp, 8 predicted proteins | sample DEB08_DNA_9_FD_75067 | JGI IMG/M metagenome (GOLD analysis project Ga0075467, IMG submission 75067) | Aqueous microbial communities from the Delaware River and Bay under freshwater to marine salinity gradient to study organic matter... | ecosystem: Environmental > Aquatic > Marine > Coastal ...
CCATCATTATCAATATGACTGGCCAATTCAACATTCAAACTTGGATGTTTTTTCATCAATTTAATCAACCTATTCAATTCCAGTAGGGAATTCATTTCTAAAGTTTCACTTGCTCCAGACTCTGCGTAATAAAGCGGATCGAATTTGTGACGTTCCATTGTTGATTCATTGGTTGATACCTCATTAGGACGTGTTTCAGCGACTTCATTTTTTACTACCTTATTAGATAACAATCCTGCATCTATTGCGTATTGAAAAGCGATAGTATCCATAGGATTTTGTTGTTCTTGTCGAGTACGACGAAAATACGTCACATATAAATCACGCATTCCGAAACCATCGGGACGAGCAGATGAAAAGAAGGCTCTTAAACCATCGTCGCTGATTTTAAAATAAGCATCGTCAGCAGCGGAGTTGATTGGCATACCTAAGTTAGCGGCTTTTGACCAATTATTGATTTGCTCATCAAATTTAACCATAAAAATATCATAGCCACCGATACTTTCTAAGTTGTTAGAGCTAAAATATAAGGTTTTACCATCAGCTGCTAAGAACGGAGAAACCTCATCATAAGGCGAATTGACTTCTGGCCCTAAGTTAGTAGGTGTCATCCATTTTCCATCATCACCTTTTTTAGAAATATAAATATCTTTTCCGCCATAGCCACCTTTTCGATCACTCGAAATTAGCATTATATTATGATTAAAAAGGAATACATCACCATCCCAATCGTAGGAATTAATAGGAGTAGAGAGTTTGAAACTTTCTGTTACGATCTCTTCTTTTTCAAAGAAATTATTGATGTAAATGTCACCATAGTCGTAGTACATGTCCTTACTCTGTGACATATAAACCAACGCCCCATCTTTGCTGAAACCGTTGATAACATCGTGATAAACCGTGTTGTAGCGTTCGTCTAAAGGCGTTGTCATTGTCCATTCCCCTTTTGACAATCTCGATACATAGATGTCGCTTCTGTAATCTCCTTTCAAGGTATCTACTTTTCCTTCTTCATCAAACATTCCACCGAGGTTACCATCACGAACAGATGAAAAATAGATGACATTGTCATAATTTGGAGCAAAAACTGGAGCAAAATCATCGTAAGCCGTATTGATTTTGTCACCTAAATTCTCAACTAATCCGAGTCGATCTTTGTAGATAATTTTTCTGCCGACGGCACAACGTTTAATGTCATCTTTTACAAAGTAGCGTTGAGGATCATCTTCATCCAGAGTCGCTAAGTATTGCTTATAATACAAGATTGCATTATCAAAGTCATGTGATAAATGTTTGGTTTTTGCCATCAAGTGATATATCTCGCCATCAACATTTTTTTGACTTAGCAAGAAATCAAAATATTCTTCTGCTTTCGCTGCTCGACCCGTTTCTAAGTAGCATTTTCCGATTTTTAATTTTGCATCGTTATCCGTTGGTTTGAAGGATTGATACTTTAGCAAATAGGGCAACGCTTTGAGGTATTTTTTATTCTCAAAATACATTTCACCTGTTTTTTCGTACCAACTTGCAGTTTTGGGTTTTTCCTTTTGGGCAAATGCCACGACTGTTACGATTGCCAAAAGGCAAGATAAAACTACTTTTTTCAACATCTTTTATTGTTTTTTAGTAATTAGTAGTTAGTGATTAGCGATAAGTTTGTTTACAGTCCAACTTATTGCTAATCACTAATCACCCCCGAGCACTCGGGGCTAAATCGTCTGATTAACATCAAATTGTTCTAAATAATCTGCAACCCGACGTAAGTAAGAACCTCCTAAAAATCCGTCCACAACTCGGTGATCATAAGATAACGACATCATCATCAAGTGACGAATCGCAATCACATCGCCGTATTCCGTTTCGACAACGGCAGGTTTCTTGATAATCGCACCAACGGACAAAATCGCCACTTGTGGCTGATTGATGATTGGCGTGCCGGACAAGTTTCCGAACGTTCCGACATTTGTCAAGGTAAAAGTACCATTTTGAATATCATCTGGACTTAATTTATTATTTCGTGCTTTTGCAACTAAACCATTTACCTGTTTGGCTATACCTAATAGACTATATTGATCTGCATTTTTGACCACAGGGACAATCAAATTTCCACTAGGTAAAGCCGTTGCAATTCCAATATTAATATCTTTTTTACGAATAATGGTATCGCCATCAACAGAGACGTTTATCAATGGAAAATCTTGAATCGCCTTGGCCACAGCTTCTACGAATATTGGTGTAAATGTAATTTTTTCACCATGACGTTCTTGAAACTGTTTTTTATTGGCATTTCGCCATTTTACAATATTCGTAACATCGGCTTCCACAAACGACGTGACGTGTGGAGCAATTCGCTTAGAATCCACCATGTGTTTCGCAATCAACTTTCGCATCCTATCCATTTGGATAATTTCTACGTCACCGCTTACGCTAACGGCGGATTTCGATTGAACCGTCTTTTGTTCAACAGACTTTGGTGTTTCCGCTTTTTTGACTGCGGTTTGTGGTTTCGTCACAGGCGTTTGTGCCGTACGATTGTTAAGATAATTTAAAATATCATCTTTTGTTACTCGTCCGTTCGCACCGCTTCCGCTAATATTTTCCAACTCCTCTAATTCTATATTTTCTGCTTTCGCAATACTTTTGACCAGCGGAGAGTAAAAACGCTCTGTTTCACTATAATCATTCGATGTTGTGTGTTCTATTTTATTTTCTTGAACAACATTTTGCGTTGAAACTTCTGCCTCAGCAACTGGTTCTGGCGCATCATCTTGCACGGCATCTTCTATTGTTGCTTCTGTCGAAATAATCGCAATAACTTTTCCAACCTCCACGACATCATCTACTTCAAATAATACCTCCTCAATCACGCCATCAACAGGTGAAGGCACTTCTGAATCCACTTTATCTGTAGCAATTTCCAAAATCGGTTCGTCCATTTCAACAGTATCACCAGGTTGTTTTAACCAACCTAAAATCGTTGCTTCCATGATACTTTCACCCATTTTGGGCATGATAAGTTCTACTTTTGCCATATTAGTTTGTTTTTCAATTTCGTGATTGCTCACGATAATATTTGTCCCGCTATTTTCCGAAGTATCGGGACATAGCGGAGTTAGTTTTCTTGTTAGTCCCGATTATTCGGGGTTAGTGTTGCGAAATTACAACCTTTTCAAAAGGTCTGAAAATTTATATTCTCTTTTGTGTCTTTGATTCAGTGATTATGATTCATTGTTTTCTAATAGACGGTCATCACCTCCTCCAAACCTTTCCGCTTCAAATTTGGTACTTCTGCATTTTCTACAGGATAACCAACTGGCAATAACAAAAATGCCCGTTCATTTTTCGGACGTTCCAATATTTTTTCTAAAAAATTCATTGGGCTCGGCGTATGCGTCAAGGTAATTAAACCAGCATGATGAATTGCCGAAATTAAAAAACCACAAGCAATTCCAACCGATTCATTTACATAATAATTTTTAGATTTTTCACCGTTTTTATCAAAATCATACGCCTTTTTAAAAACAATGATCAAATAAGGAGCAGTTTCCAAAAATGGCTTGTGCCAATCCGTACCGAATACCTTCAAATCTTCCAGCCATTCTTCTGACATTCGACCATTATAATTGGTAAACTCCTCTTTTTCAGCCGCTTCTCGAATTTGTTGTTTAATCTTTCTACTCGAAACAACACAAAATGTCCACGGTTGTTTATGAGCACCCGAAGGAGCAGAAGAGGCCGTTTTGATAATATTTTCAATTACTGCCATCGGCACAGGTTTATCCGAAAACTCCCGAACCGAACGCCGCTTGTCCATCAATTCATAATATAACCGACTACGTTCAACTATTTCATTTTCAGCAACTTCTATGCCTTCGTATTTTATCCAGTTTTCCATAAATCGTCAACTGTTTTTACAAATCTCCCAATTGTGGACGAATAACAATCTCTTCTACAACCGATTGTTTACTTAATTTGTAGGCACTCAAGACGACATCTGCAATATCTTCCGCCTTCATTAAGCGGTCATCGGGTGCTTCGAAACCTGCCCACGAGTTTGACCAAGTTGCACCAGGCATAACGGAAGTCACTCGAATATGATGCGGTTTGAGTTCTTCACGAAGTACTTTCGACATTCCGAGCATGGCAAATTTAGAAATACTGTACGAACCACCGTTTGGATACGCCATAAAGCTCGCAATCGAGCACATATTGAATATGTGGCCGCTTTTTTGTGTTTGCATGATTGGAATAATAGCGCGAGAAAGATGATAAGCACTGTAAAGGTTGGTTTCAATCATCATTTCTAAATTACCATCAGCTTCTTTTGTAATTTCGCCTGGCAAAAATACGCCGGCATTATTCACTAAAATATCAATTGTGGAAAATTTAGATTTTACAAAATTTCCAAATTCCATAACCGCAGATTTTTGACTTACGTCAACGGCCATTGTGAAAATGTTTATATTGGGGTTTATTGTTAATAATTCAGTTTCAAGCGATTCTAAATCACTTAATGTACGTGAGCAAAGTGCCAAATTATAACCTTCTTTGCAAAAAGCGATAGCGATGGCTCTTCCAATACCCTTGGTTGCACCTGTAATAATAGCGTTCATAATTAAGTTTTAAAATTGTATTTTAGTATGTTTTACCCTAAATACAACTAATTTTTAAGTTTTTTTGAAATTGATTTAACAAATAAATATTCCATAATGGCAAAAATGCGGTTTTTTTTATCATATTTTTGCCGTTTCATTAAAAAATAGTTTTAGTAGTTTGGTAGTTTTAGTAGTTTAAGTAGTTGTTGTAGTTTGTAGGAGCTACCAAAATGGCTTAAATTACTGAAACTACCTAAACAACACCAGATGAAATATATTGAAGACTTTGGAAAATACGTGCTTTTACTAAGAAGTGCCATTTTTGCTCGACCAGAAAAATTTTCCATGTACGGAAAAGAAATCTTGCGACAAATGCACGATATTGGTATTGGCTCATTAGTGATTGTAGCGATTATTTCTGCATTTATGGGTGCGGTGACGGCAATCCAGTTTGCGTATCAGCTTGACGGAGGATTTATTCCGATGTATTATGTAGGGTATATCGTTCGAGATACGATGATTATTGAGTTAGCTCCGACCGTTACTTGTTTGGTTTTAGCAGGAAAAGTCGGCTCTAATATGGCAGCAGAAATCGGTGGAATGCGACAAAAAGAACAAATTGATGCCCTCGAAATTATGGGCGTAAATACGGCTTCTTATTTGATTATGCCCAAAATTATAGCGGCTCTTTTTGTTATTCCATTATTAGTTATTTTAGCTGCTTTCTTAGGAATTATTGGCGGTTATATTGCCGCAACAGGAACAGGATATATCACAGGCGGACAGTATGAAATGGGTTTATTGTCTTTCTATGACCCTTATTTTGTTTTCATGATGATTGTGAAATCAATTGTTTTTGCATTTATCCTTACTTCTGTATCGTGCTATCAGGGATATTACGTTTCGGGTGGTAGTATCGAACTTGGAAAATCAAGTACACAAGCGGTTGTATTGAGTGATATTTTGATTCTTTGTGCAGATTATGTAGTGGCGATGATATTGACGTAATTAATCTTCAAGTGTTCAGATGTTTGATTGTTGAATTATTATTTAGAACACTCAAATACTCAAACACTTAAATATTAGAATATTCAAAAAAATGATTAAAGCTGAAAATATAAGAAAATCCTTTGGGGAACAAGAAGTTTTAAAAGGCGTTTCAACAATTTTTGAACCCGGAAAAACGAACTTAATCATCGGTCGAAGTGGTGCTGGAAAGACGGTTTTTCTAAAACTTTTAGTCGGCTTATTAGAACCGACTTCTGGCTCAATTTGGTACAGTGATACTAATTTTACATCACTCAACACAAAGCAAAAAAAAGCTATTCGGATGCAAATCGGAATGCTGTTTCAAGGCTCTGCGCTCTTTGATAGTATGACGGTTGAGGAAAATATTCGCTTTCCTTTGGATATGTTTACCAACATGACCAAAAAAGAAAAATTGGATCGAGTAAATTTAGTCTTAGAACGGGTAGATTTGACTGGAACAAATGATAAATACCCGTCAGAAGTTTCGGGCGGAATGCAAAAGCGGGTCGGTATCGCAAGAGCGATTGTCCAAAAACCTAAATATCTTTTCTGTGATGAGCCAAACTCGGGTTTAGATCCGAAAACATCTATCGTGATTGACGAATTAATTCGAGATATTACAATCGAAAACAATATTACGACGGTTATCAATACACACGATATGAACTCTGTTATGGAAATTGGAGAAAATATCGCTTTATTGTACAAAGGAAATTTGGCATGGCAAGGCAACCGTCACGAAGTTTTGGAAAGCGATAATGAATTATTACAAGATTTTATTTTTGCATCACCTTTCTTACAACGGTTGAGAGATAGGGCGTTAAAAGAGTAAGAAATATTGGACAGACGACTTGTAGTCGTCCGTCCAATTATCTAAATAAAAAACTTCATTTGATGCCAGTTTATCATGAACTACTCTTCAGGCGTAAACTATTCAAAACGACGGACACAGAACTGAACGCCATTGCAGCTCCTGCAATCATTGGGTTCAGTGTGAAACCTAAAAACGGATACAAAATCCCGGCAGCAATCGGAATGCCGATAATGTTATAAATAAACGCCCAAAATAGGTTTTGACGAATGGTTTTATTTGTGTTCCTTGATAATGTTATCGCTTTCGCAATGCGTGATAAATCGCCTTTAAGCAAGGTAATATCAGCACTTTCAATCGCAACATCTGTACCCGTACCCATTGCAATACCTACGTTTGCTTGTGCTAATGCTGGAGAATCGTTAATACCGTCGCCAATCATTGCCACTTTTCTGCCTTTGGCTTGTAAAGCCTTAATATAATTTATTTTATCTTCTGGCAGTACTTCGGCTTTAACATTGGTCAGACCAAATTCAGCAGCGACTTTTTCGGCAGTTTGTTGATTATCGCCGGTTAATAAATGTAGTTCGTAATTTTTCAATTGTTCGATAGCGGCTTTAGCTTCGTGTTTTATTGTATCTGCAATTTCGATGCTGCGTAACAGTTGACCGTTTTTAGCCACATAAACAATCGTATCTTTTGAGTCAGTTGTTGGAATATTTTGAATGAAAGCCATTTGCATTAAGGCTTGATTTCCAATAAAGTACTCGTCATTTTCGACTTTTGCCCGAATGCCTTTTCCAACGATATTTTCAAAAAAATCAATTTTTATATTTTGAAAATTTTGATTCGGAAGATTATCAAAATGCGTAACAATCGCATTCGCCAGCGGATGTTCTGACCGTTTTTCGATAGCGTAAATAATGTTATCCAAATTATTTTCAACATCACTCCAATTGCTCTGAGGACTTAAATCAGTAATATTCGTCACTTTCGGCTTGCCTTCGGTCAAAGTTCCCGTTTTATCAAAAACAATCGTATCTAAATCTTTTGCATTCTCTAAACTCGCTGCTCCTTTTATCAAAACACCCATTGCAGCACCTTTGCCGACACCGACCATAATCGCCGTAGGAGTCGCTAAACCTAAGGCACATGGGCAAGCGATAATCAAAACAGTCACGAAAGCAATAATCGCATTGATTTGTTGAGGTTCGGGTCCAATGACGTACCAAACCAACGCACTTACAATCGCAATCGTCACGACGACTGGCACAAAGACAGCAGCTATTTTATCTACCAGATTCTGAATTGGAGCTTTACTGCCTTGTGCGGTTTGTACCATTTTGATAATTTGTGAAAGCAGCATATCTGAACCAACTTTTTCAGTTTTCATGGTAAAAGTACCCGTTTGATTAATCGTTGCACCGATTGCTTTATCGCCAATTTTTTTCAAAACAGGGACAGATTCGCCAGTAATCATACTTTCATCAATAGCAGATTGCCCTTCGATAATCGTTCCATCAACAGGGATTTTTTCACCGGGTTTTATAAGAATAGAATCGCCCAACCGTACCTGATCAATCGGAGTCGGAATAATTTCGCTACCTTGAACGACATTAGCAGTTTTGACTTGAAGATTAAGGAGTTTTTTAATGGCTTCAGAGGTTTGTGCCTTGGCACGTTCCTCTAAGAATCGACCTAATAAAATCAGCGTAATCAAAACGCCAGCTGTTTCGTAATAAACGTGCGGTTCGACTCCTTGATTTAATAAAATTTGTGGAAAAAATGTATTGACTAAACTGAATAAAAAAGCCGTTCCAGTTCCCATTGCGACTAATGTATCCATATTTGCTTGGCCAACTTTGAGTTGTTTCCACGCATTGATATAAAATTCTTGTCCAATCCAAAAAATTAGCGGAATTGTCAAGCCCAGCATTATCCAATTGGCGTACGGAAAATTCATTAAAAACATTCCAAAAACCAATAAAGGAATAGATAAGGTCACACCGACGATAAGCTTGATTTTCAGTTCTTTAAATCGTGCTTTAGCTTTGGCTTCCGTTTCTAATCTTGTCTTTTCGGTATCTTCTAACAATGCAAAACCTAAGCGACTTAATTTGGTTTTCATTGCCTCAAAAGTTACCTCTTCTGCATCGTAAACAATTTGGCAGGATTTGTTCGCATAGTTAACATTGACGTCTTCCACACCATTCATTTTTGACAATACCTTTTGTGAACTTGCGGCACAAGCTGCACACGACATTCCATTTATTTTGTAAGTTTTTGTTTTCATATTTTTATATCAAACTTGCCGGTTCTTAAAACTGACGCAGTTTTAAGTGTTCAAATTATCACATTAAAATTGTAGCATTGCATCAAAATAAGTATATTTAACTTTTAAAACTAAAATCAATTTTGAAAAATATTTTTGATTGCAAAGTTATATTCATTAGGTGATTAAAGATGAATTAGTTGCGATTAAAGTAGTTAGCAGTTTTCAGTCGGCAGTTTTCAGTGACGTAATTCACTTAAAATCAATTTTTTGTAAAATTTTTATTAAAGATTTTATAAAAAATTAATTAACCTAAATGACTTCGTTACAAGCAATTTTGAATTAAAACTGTTTACGGATAATTGTAAACTGCCTATTGATAACTGATAACTGATAACTGTTCACTATGGAACAACCCATCATTTTTTTTGCTTTTTCAAATAGTCAAGATGATTATTTGGCAAATTTGAAGCAAGAGAGTAAACAAGTTAATCGGGCTTTAGAGTCGTTAGATGACAAAGGCTTGGTTAAAATTGTTCGGGAGGAAAGTGCCGATTTGGAAACGATTTTCCACAATTTCAATCGATTTAAAGACCAAATTGCGATCTTTCACTATGCTGGTCATGCAGGCGGTGACAATCTTCAATTTGAAGAAGGTGCTGGAAATGCAGACGGCTTAGCGAACCTATTTGCTCAACAACAAGACCTAAAATTAGTATTCTTAAATGGTTGCTCAACCAAAGGTCAGGTGGACAAATTGCTGGAGTTTGGAGTTCCTGCGATTATTGCGACTTCTGTACCGATTAATGATACGAAAGCGACTGCATTTGCTACACAATTTTATCGAGCGTTAGCGAATAAAAGCACGATAAAAGCAGCTTTTAAATTTGCGGTGGCATGGCTTCAAACAAAATATGGTGATGTGGAAGTACCGACAATCATGGAAAATCATCGAGGGTTTAGCTTTGGTAATGACGAAGAGAAAAAGTCCGTTATGCCATGGGGCTTATACTTGAATGACAAACCAGAAATTTTGGATTGGACACTGCCGACTCGCTTTGTGCAAACGGTGACACGCCCGCCGCTGGAGCATGAATATTTCATCAACGATTATATCTACAATATTTTAGATGATATGATTGCGACAGATGAAAATTTTGAAAAACGGTTGGTCGATTCAGAAGGTAATGATTTAGATGATAGAAACTTACTGGCTTTGATCATTGGAAATTATCCGTGGTCAATTGGCTCGCAGTTGCGTCGTTTAGTTTCTCGTGATGATGATATGAATAACTTTTCGATTGTTCGTTTGGAGCAAATCGTAAATAGTTATGTGATTGCATCGCAAGTTTTGTTTTATATTATTTTGTCTCAAGTTTGGGGTGAAAAACGGAAATTTGATAAAGAAGGAAAGGTTTTCCCGATTAATACACATTTTTTAGATGCCTTGTCATTACACGAAGATAATTTTAAACAATTTGATTATTTGGCTCAAATTCGTCAAATTATTGAGCAGTTAGATGAGTACAATATTACGTTTTTTGTAGAGGAGCTAAATCTAATTTTGAAGGAGTTTAAAGCTAAAAAAGAGTTTTATAACTCCTACATGTATTTAGAATCTTTGCGAAGTCGATTAATCGAAGATGGTGCAAATCTGGAGGCTGAAGTCCCTCAATTATGCGTTGATGCCGAGTATTGTTTATCAATTGTAATTGGTAAAATGGCATTTTTGATTAAGTATCAAATGTTGACTGTTCGTGATATTTTGATTAATAAAGCACCGCATCGAGAGCCTGTATTTAAACATATCATGGGGAATCTAAAGGCACAAGACAATGATTTCTTATCATTGTTTAAAGAACCAAAAAGTTACGAGCGGTTCGTAGATAGTCGTTCTGTGATTTTGGTAAAAGACTTAAATGATGTGACGGACTTTTTGAATTTGTCTCCTTTTATCGTTGATAAAAATGCTTTTGGCGATGCAAAGGCGACTTCGACCGACTTATTTATGTATGTTTTTAATGAAAAAGGTGAGTTCAATTATTTTAGTATTCGACACAACCTTTTTAAAGAACATATCAATGAAGGCGATATGATTCATACTGGCTTGGAGGAAAAAAGCGAGGCAAAAGTACAACGTCGAAGCCGAATGCGTCGTCGGGGAGCAACGAAACAAAAAGCAAATCGCCCTTATGATGTTTTGAAAAAACAATTTGACCATTTTTTAGAAGATTTATCGTAAGGAAAAATAGCCTTTGTAAAAAGCAATATTTTTTGAATATGAAAAAAACCTTGAAATGGGGAATTGTGTTGGTTTTTGTGTTACTAAATATAGTAGTTTATAATCACGCTTATCAATTTACACATTTTGCGGATGAAAAAGGTCAGCGAGTAAAGCCAGAAGATTTATCTTTTGGTAAAAAAATAAAAGTGATTTTTACGGGAGTTGACAATCCAAAACCCGTAAATGATAAATTACCAAATAAACCTTTTGAAATAGTTGCAATCGAAGGCGATGTAAGATTAAAAGGTTGGTTAATTGAAGTTGATAGTAGCAAAGGTGTTGTAGTGTTGTTTCATGGTTATTCGGGTAGCAAAAGTGGCCTTGTTGCTTATGCAGAAGAATTTAACAAAATGGATTTTTCTACTTTGTTAATAGATTTTCG
>Ga0075467_10003856_pt1 | contig 11368 bp, 15 predicted proteins | sample DEB08_DNA_9_FD_75067 | JGI IMG/M metagenome (GOLD analysis project Ga0075467, IMG submission 75067) | Aqueous microbial communities from the Delaware River and Bay under freshwater to marine salinity gradient to study organic matter... | ecosystem: Environmental > Aquatic > Marine > Coastal ...
AATCCTCGAGCGGGCGTTCGTGATTCCCGGCATCAACCGGCCGATCGGCGTCGATTCGATCGTCGGCCTGATCCCGGTGGTCGGTGATGTGGTCACCGCGCTGATGGGCGCCTATATCGTCTGGGAAGCCCGCAATCTCGGCATGTCCAAGCTGCAGCTGACCCGCATGGCGGCCAATGTCGGCATCGATACCGCGCTCGGCGCAATCCCGTTTGCCGGCGACGTGTTCGACTTTTTCTGGCGCTCGAACAGCAAGAATCTGAAGATCATCCGCAAGCATCTCGACAAGCATCACCCGGGCACCCGCACAATCGAGGGTTAGCGTGTGCCCCTGCGCAGGCAGGGGCCCATCTCGTGCAAACCCGTCTCAAGCAAATGGTGCTTGTGCGCGATATCTGGCGGTCAGCGAACCAAATTGCCTTTGGTCGGAAAACGCCATGACAGGAGTTGGGCCCCTGCCTCCGCAGGGGCACTAACCCCCGCGCCAGATCTTGACCGGCGCATCGTCCTTCACCGCCCGCATATGGGCCGGACAGCGTTGCGGCCGGAAATTCCCGCCGAGGCATAATTTCACCTCCTGCAGCCAGCCCCGCTCATTCACCTTCAGCCGCACCATCTCCGGCATCACCCCGTCATTCGCCGCGGCAAAGGCGTTGCGGAACTGCCCCGCGGTCAGCGGCTTGCGCGACAGCCGGTCCATATCGGGAAAGCGCACCGCATCGAACAGGATCCGCGACACCCGGAAATAGGTTTCCGGCCGCCGGGTCATGCAGATGCCATGCTTCGCCCATTCATGCGCCATCATCCGGACGGACGGCATCATGCAGAAATTGCGCCTCACAACCGAAGGCGGCAGCGGCCTGGTCGTCGCGCACCATTGCGGATAGCCGGGACCGCGCGTTTCCGGCCACAAGCCATGGAGGATGAAAGCAAAACTGCCGTCCTCGCCGCTGCACTGCGTCTTGTCGCGGCGGCTGTCCTTGCGGGTGCGGCAAAATTCGGGCGACCAACTGAGGGCGAGTGTATAGCCGGTGACGGGCTTTATGCGGCGGGGTTCGCTGGCGGGCCTGCTCTCGGCAGGGGCGCTGAGACCGGATGGTGCGCTGCATTGGTAGGATTGGGCTTGGACGGGCACAGTCACTATCATTGCCAGCGCAAGCAACAGATACCCTTTGTGCCGATGGTCACTCAAGCGTATTGTCCAGACTGTGCATCCCACCTTTCGTATCAAACCATTCCTTAGCATCAGGTCGAAAGAGCATATACAGAGCGTATATTTGCATAGCACCCATAATCAGGGTTATCGCGACAATCAAAGTCGGGTTTTGTAGAGTGGTGAGTGGGGTCGTAACGAGGCCTATAAAAAACAAAATCACAAATATCCATTTGGCGGTGTTGCTCGCTTTACGAGCGATGAGATACCAAAAAAGAAGCCCGAACGCCCAAACAAATAGCGATACAAAAATGACAAAACCTGGGCCATAATCAGCCAAACTCGAATTTGCCGCGATAGCTTGCAAATCATTCTCCCAATTCAGGATTGCGTTCAAAACACCAATCACCAAAGAGCCCAGGAAGAAACGCTCGAACAAAATAATCGATTTTGGTCGCATCTTATCTCTCCGATAGTTGATCGAAATATCTAAACCTGCGCAAAATCCAGACCAATATCCGCAGCCGGTGCCGATTGTGTCAAACGCCCCACCGAAATATAATCCACCCCGGTCTCCGCCTTGTCGCGGATTGTCTCCAGCGTCACGCCGCCGCTCGCTTCGGTCGGCACGCGGCCGCCGATCAAGGTCACCGCCCCGCGCAGCGTCGCCGGTTCCATATTGTCGAGCAGCAGATGCGTCGCTCCCGCCGCCAGCGCCGGTTCGATCTGGTCGACCCGGTCGACCTCGCAGATGATCTGTTCAACGCCTGCGTCCCTTGCGCGCCGCACCGCCTCGCCGACAGACCCAGCGACCGCGACATGATTGTCCTTGATCATCGCCGCGTCCCACAGGCCCATGCGGTGGTTCTGCGCCCCGCCCATCCGCGTCGCATATTTCTCCAGCACCCGCAGCCCCGGTATCGTCTTGCGCGTGTCGAGCAATATGCAGCCCGTGCCCGCAATCGCGCTTACATAGTCTCGGGTCATGGTCGCGATGCCGGTCAGATGCTGCACCGTGTTGAGCGCGCTGCGTTCCGCAGTCAGCATCGCGCGGCCCTTGCCCTTCAGCCGCATGATATCGGTGCCAGCCGCCACCGCCTCGCCTTCCCCGACCAGGATCTCGATTTCCACAGCGGGATCGAGATAGCGGAAAAAGGCCTCGGCAATCGGCAGCCCGGCAATCACCGCATCATCGCGGCTGTCCATCACACCGGAGAAAATCGCATCGGCGGGGATGACAGCCTCGGATGTGACATCGCGCCCCGTCGGACCGAGGTCCTCGGCGAGAGTGGCAGCGACAAAAGCGTCGAGATCGAAACGGTCAAGGGTGAAGCTCATACCGCCTTCTAGCCATTCCCGCGCCCGGCTCAAGACAAACTGTGAATGGCCGAAACTGTCATGGCTTGTCGAGGCGCATCACTTGTGATAGCTATGTGTTTCACATATACGAAGGCATGGATTTTGAATTTGATCCTGCCAAGGATGCGATCAACCGGGCCAAGCATCATCTGCCGCTGGCGTTCGGCCAGCGGATATTTGATGACCCATTCGCCGCGATCCTGCCATCCTTCCGGCCGATCGATGGCGAATACAGGTACAAGGCGGTCGGCCTGGTCGATGGCAAGCTTTTCACCGCCGTCTATGTTGAACGGCGCGGGGCAACAAGATTGATTTCAGTAAGGAGGAGCAATGGCGCAGAACAAAGAGACTATGATCGCGATCCCGGCTGATCCCGATGATCCCGAAGATTTCGATGTCAGCGTCGCCGGCCTCGAACGCGCCCATATGGGTCGCTTCATCCGGGTGCTGCGCTACGATCTCGGCATGACGCAGGAGGAATTTGCCAAGACCTACGGGATCCCGCTCGCCAATATCCGCCAATATGAGATCGGCCGCCACATGCCCCCGCCCGCGGTGCGCGCCTATCTCAAGGTAATCCGCGCCGAACCGGAAGTGGTGAAGCGGGTGATAGCGGGGTAGTTTTCCCCTCTCCCTTAAGGGAGAGGGTTGCGCAGACTTGCGAACTTGTTCGCTAGTCGTAGCTGGGTGAGGGTGCACTGCTCTCGATAGCGGGGAACACCCTCATCCAACTGCGCCTAATCCTGCGGATAAGGCTCCGTATCCTTCTCCCTCACGGGAGAAGGAGTTCGCGCTGTCCGAAAGTGGCAATCTATTCCAACGCTTTGTCATTCCCGCGAAGGCGGGAACCCAGTTAGAACAGGCCATGCCTCAGAGCGACCATGTCTATTTTCTCGCCAGCAAGCGCAACGGGACTCTCTACATCGGCGTCACCAACAATCTGGTCGCCCGCATCTTCGCGCATCGAAATGGCAGGGGTTCGGCGTTCACCAAGAAATATAGGGTCACAAGGCTGGTTCATATCGAGCCTTTCGCCGATGTCCGGGACGCCATCGCTCGAGAAAAGGCGCTCAAGAAATGGAACCGTGGCTGGAAATTGCGGCTGATCGAGGAGAGCAATCCCGGCTGGGATGACCTGTACGAGACACTTAACGGATGATCAGCCCGGAAGAGAGCGCCAACTGGGTCCCCGCCTTCGCGGGGATGACAAGGGGTTGTGGTCTCGACCAATTGTGTCATTCCCGCGCAGGCGGGAACCCAGTCGTTCGGCCAAAGGGAGACGTTCGCTCAAATGAACACTATTCCGTCTGGAACAGATGTCCTACCCCTCATGCGCAAGATCAGTCGGCCCCAGATCGCCCTGCCCGACCGTCGCACTCGCCATTTCCATCATCCGGTCGATCGACTTGCGCGCCTGCAGCCGCAGTTCCTCGTCCATCTCGATCCGCGGCTCCAGATCGCGCAGCGCCACATAGAGCTTCTCCATCGTGTTCAGCGCCATATAGGGGCAGATATTGCAGTTGCAGTTGCCGTCCGCGCCGGGCGCGCCGATGAAATTCTTTTCCGGCACCGCTTTCTCCATCTGGTGGATGATATGCGGTTCGGTGGCGATGATGATCGTGTCGCCGTCAAATTCCTTGGCATATTTCAGGATCGCGCTGGTCGAGCCGACCATGTCGGCATGGTCGAGGATATAGGCCGGGCATTCCGGATGCGCCGCCACCGGCGCCCCGGGATGCTGGGTTTTCAGCTTGAGCAGCTCGGTCTCGCTGAACGCCTCGTGGACGATGCAGACACCGGGCCAGAGCAGCATGTCACGCCCGGTCTTCTTGGCGATATAGCCGCCGAGATGCTTGTCCGGGCCAAAGATGATCTTCTGGTCGAGCGGGATTTGCGAGAGAATATGTTCCGCCGACGAGCTGGTGACGATGATGTCGCTGAGCGCCTTCACCTCGGCCGAGCAGTTGATATAGGTCAGCGCGATATGGTCGAGATGCGCGTCGCGGAACGCCTTGAACTGGTCCGGCGGGCAGCTGTCCTCGAGGGAACAGCCGGCATCCATGTCCGGCAGCACGACAATCTTCTCCGGCGACAGGATTTTCGCGGTTTCGGCCATGAACTTGACGCCGCAGAAGGCGATCACATCGGCATCGGTCTCCGCCGCCTTGCGCGACAGCTCGAGACTGTCACCGACAAAATCGGCAATATCCTGGATTTCCGGTTTCTGGTAATAATGGGCGAGGATGATCGCGTTGCGCTCCTTGCGCAACCTGTTGATTTCCTCGACAATATCCACCCCGGCCAGACTGCCGCCAATTCCACCACGTGCATCCATGTTCTGTTCCTATATCCTTTCCCGTTCGTGCTGAGCCTGTCGAAGCACGCTCTGGCTACCCTTCGACAAGCTCAGGGCGAACGGAGTTTCTGATTCCAGACGAGTTTAGGGCAAGTGACCACGCAATGGAAATCAATTGCTGATCCGGAATTTGACGATCCGGTCGGTCACTTTCTGCTCGGCATCCATGCCGCCCAGAATATAATAATCTTGGCCCACCTTGGCGAGGCCGCGATGGTCCATGCTCGGTTCGGCCAGCCGCCCCAGTTCGATCCATTGATCCTTTTTCAGATCATAGGCAAAAAAGCCGCCCGACGGTTTGGCCGGCACCCCGTCATAGCCAATCCCGTCATAATTATAGGGATTGTCGCCGCCGCCGGCGAAAATGATCCGATGACCGGCTGCATCGCCGATCGCCGCCATCCGGTATTGCGCCGAACCGGGATGGGCATCGACCCCGCGCCAGGTAATCTGGGTCGGGTTCTTCGGATCAATATCCCCGCGCCAGGTCAGCTTCGCCGCAACAAATTTGCGCTTGCCGTCGGCAAAAACGGACGCAACCCCGTCGGTGACAATGATACTGTCTCCCGCTATCCCGCCGGCGTGACCGAACACCGGCGTGCCGGGAAAGGGTGTCGCCTCGGTCCAGGCACCGGTCTGGGTATCAAACATCTGCACGACGCTGACATTGCCCTCGTCGTGCCAGCCGGAAATCAGATAGATGAAGCGGTTCTGATAGGGTACGGCCACGGCGTCATCGACCGGAGTCGGCATGTCGGCCTTCTGTTCGTAGCTCCCGGTGGCCGGATCGAAGGCAAAGACTTCCGGTGTGGAGACTTCATCGCCATTGGCGGCAACGGTATAGCCGCCGAAAATATAGATTTTCCCGGCCACGGTCACGGCCGCGCTTGCCAGCCGCCCCTCGGGCACCGGCACCGAAGCAATGATCTTGCAGGATTTAGTTGCAACCACGCAGGCAAAAGCGGCGTTGCTGGTATCCTGCCATGTCTTGCCCGCCTTCAGCCCGTTGAAACTGTAAAGGGTCGGCCCATCCGGTCCATCGGCAACCGCCACCGCATTATTGCTGATCGGTTCCGGCAAGGTAAAATCCGCGGTCTGCGAAAGCGGTTCCGGCTGCGGGCTGCGTTCGCACCCGGTGAGGACCAGAGCAGCCAGCAGCATCGCTCCCGCCGCGCCATTCGACAATTTCATTGCGCCTCTTCCCTCTTCTTCTGCTCTTCCGCCAGCACCTCGCGGATCGGTCGCGAATAGTCCCAGCGCTCCTTGTAGCGGCTGCGTTCATAGGGGAAAAAGGCGTCGATTTTCGCCTCCACGCCCGCAGCCTGCAGCGGCACCGCGAAATTGTGTCGCACCGCCCGCCGCGCGGCCTCCCGCGCCAGCCGGACCTGCAGCGGATTCTGCGCCTGCCGGGCCAGTTCCTCGACGCCCTTCTTGCGATTGGCCTGATCGAGGACATTTTCGGCATCGGTCAGGGCCATCAATATGCCGCCGTCATCATAGGTCTGGATCTGGTCGATATGCACCTCGGGCCGGGCAATCTCGATCGCCGGAATCTCGACATAGAGCGTATCGTCGCGGGCATCCCAGCGCACCTTGTCGGCGTCCAGCTTGGCCATGTCGAGCTCGTAGCGCACCGTGCCTGGCATGATCAGGGTCTTGCGCGCCGACAGGCCAAGCTTGGTCAGCGTGGTGGTAACCGTGGCATTATAGCTCGCCGAAAAGACCGTCAGCCGGTTCTGCTCCTGCATGTGACTGAGGCTGGCATTGGCAATAGACACCGGGTCCGGGCTGATGCTGCGCTCCACGCGATCGAACAATAGCCAGGCCAGCGCCGCCAGCAGGACCAGAAAGCCGCAGATGATGACCGCTGGCGCCCAGCGGGTACGGTCAGCACGGGTGTTCATCCGGCGATGCTCCAGACCTCACCCGATTGCGCCACAATCCCGCGATCGAGCAGATCCAGCAGATGAGCGCGCACCGACTGACCGGCGGCACCCTTCAGGCGCGGGTCGAGCCCCTTGTACATCTGCGGCACCATGTCGACGATGGCAGCGGGGCCGCTTTCCAGCAATTTCAATATCTGCCGCTCGCGCTGCTTGCGATGCCCCATCATGCCGCGGACCAGCTGGCGCGGATTGGTCACCTTTTTGCCATGGGCGGGATAATAGACCTTGTCCTCGCGCTCATAGAGCTTCTGCAGGCTGGCCATATAGTCGGCCATATTGCCGTCGGGTGGCATGATGACGCTGGTCGACCAGGCCATGACATGATCGCCGGTGAACAGCGCGCCGGATTCCCGGACGGCCAGGCAGAGATGGTTGGACGTGTGGCCGGGTGTCGCCACCGCCTCGATCGTCCAGCCGTCGCCCGCTACCGTCTCGCCATCGGCAAGCACCTGGTCCGGCTTGTAATTTTTGTCGAAACTCTCGTCGGCGCGCGGCTCGTCGGATTCGATGACCAGCGGCGCGCAGCCAATGATCGGCGCGCCCGTGCGCGCCGCCAGCGGCGCCGCTGCCGGGCTGTGGTCCCTGTGGGTATGGGTGCACATGATCGCGCTGATCCGGGCATCACCGACCGCGGCCAGGATCGCATCGACATGCGCGTCGATCGCCGGGCCCGGGTCGATGACCGCCCGGTCGGACTTGTTGCCGACGATATAGGTCTGGGTCCCGGTATAGGTATAGGGGCTGGGATTGCCCGCCAGCACCCGGGCGACGAGCGGTTCCATCTGTTCGCACAGGCCGGTCGGATATTTTGAAGGGTCAAAGTCCATGGCTATGATGTGGCATATCCAGCCCATAAAACAACCATGAAAAAGGGCGGTCCGCAAAACGAACCGCCCCGACGTCGTGATTGCTGGCGATCCGCCGGTTCAGGTCATCGACAGCTGCGCCTTCACTTTCGCGATCTGGCCGTCGAAATCCTTGACCTTCTTGGCGCGTTCGGCGGAGCCGGATTTGCATTTCGCCGCCTCGGCACGGCTTTTTTCCAGCCCGCTGAGCGCCGCCTTGAGCAGCGCCGTCTTGTCGATTTTCACTTCAAATCCGCCGCATCCGGCCACAACCGCCCAGGCCTGCCCGGTCAGGCCGTTCTTGCCGCCCATGGCGATCTGCCGGTTCATGGCCGCGCAGTCGGGTCCGCTGACCTTGTTGCTGGTGCTGTAGGATATGGAGGTCACGCCCATGGCTTGCCGCTGCTCTTGCTCGGCTTCACGTGCAGCTTCCCGCCGCGCCTGCTGTGCTTCCTGCATTGCCTCGCGCCGGGCCTCCCGGGCTTCGCGCAATGCTTCGCGAACCTCCTGATCGGCTTCCCGCAACTCCTGTTCCATTTCCCGCTTGGCCTGGGCCAGCTCCCGCTCGACCTCGCGCATCGTCGCGCGCATCTCGGCGCTGTCCACTCCGCTTTCGCGCAGCGCCCGTTCGGCCTCGCGCCGTGACTGTTCGGCTTCCTCGACCATCTTGCGGATTTGCTTGTCGCTCAGCTCCTGGTCGGTGCGCAGGATGATGGTTTTGCCATTATGCCTTATCTTGTGGACATGGTCGTCGGACGGATCATGATTCTTGCGGCCATTGAGCATCGTGATGTTGGTTACGTCACTTTCTGCTGCGGGCGCCGACGGGGCCAGCGGCGCCAAGGGTGCCGAAGGCGCTGCTGGTGCCAGCGGTGCGTCGGGGGCAGCCATGTCCACCGGATCCACCGCTTCGGCATAGGTCACCGTCGCGGTCAGCGGCAGGGCAATGACGGTGCCGACCGCCACCAGACCTGCGCCCAGATTGCGGCGGAGGGACGATTTTTCCGATTGTCCCAGCATTTTCAAGCGCCCCTTGATCTTGTCCTTCTGGTTCAGCGGACTGGCCAGGCCAAGCCGGTGACCCGAGGCCGACTTGGCGATCGTCCGGCCGTAAACAGCGCGCACGTCGCGCCCGCTTTGCGCCAGGATGCGCGCGTCGCAGGCGGTTTCCTGGTCCTGCCGGAACGCGATCCAGGCAAACCAGGCGACGGGGTTGAACCAGTGCAGCGACAGGATCGTCAGCCCGACGAAATTGGCCGCCAGATCGCCCGATGCATGATGGGCAATTTCATGTTCGAGCGCCAGTTCCCGTTCGCGCGGCGCATAATCGCGGAAGAAATTGGTCGGCACGGCAATATATTTCTCGAACAGGCCAAAGGCGAGCGGTCCGCCGACCGCTGCAGTTTCCAGGATCTTGATATTGTCATGGCGACCGATCAAATGGCCGTCGGCGACAATATCCTCGCGAAATTGCAGATAGGAGGCCAGCTTGCTGATGAACAGCAGACCCGCTCCGCCAAGCCAGAGAATGAGCGCAATCATCATCCAGTCCAGCGAGGCCAGCGCGCTGAAGGCGCTGGACTGGGCGGGTACCGCCGCGACCAGGTCCGAACCCATCGTCACGGGCACGAAGGCCGCCACCGGCTCGACCTGTGCGGGTGCCTCCAGGGTGAGCGTCGGCATGAACAGGCGCGCCAACGGCAATATCCACAGCAGATAGGCGATGCGCGCGCCGAAGAAATGGCTCACCGGCTTGCGGATCAGCAAGACCAGAAGCATCAACAGCGTCATCGAGAACATGGTATCCCAAATCCATTGGTTCAAATCGCCGCTCATTTTTTCAACTCCCTCAAAAGCTCCTCGATTTCGCGGATGTCATCGGCGCTCAGTTCATCGGCCTCGGCCAGATGCGCAACCAACGGCATGACTTTTCCCCCGAAAAGCCGATCGACAAAATTTCGTGACACGCCGGTGAGATAGGTATCCCTCTCGACCATCGGAGAATAGAGAAAGCGACGACCGTCGCGCTCGGTACCGACCACCGCTTTCGCGGCCAGCCGCGACAACAGGGTCTTGACGGTCTGCAGCGACCAGTCCTTCTCCCGGACGACCTGCTCCGCCACTTCCGTTGCGGTCATGGGAGCGCGTTTCCACAGGACTTCCATGACGGCATGTTCGGCATCGCTAATGCGTTCGGTCACGATAATTTTCCCTCCATCGAGAATCGTCAGTGACTACAGGTGTAGTTTCATTGACCACAAATGTAAACATGGATTTCGCCGGGGGATGTCGTTGGTGGATCGTCTGCGGTCGTTTGTCGAAAAACCGGCGCCTGTCGAAATATCTTACAAATCGCGAGACATTAACAGTAGATCAACCATCCAAAGCGCTGAAATATAACGTTTTATAGAATCTGGCACGACCGATGCATCGCTAAAGGCGTAACTGGTATTTCACACCCGGACCCTCCTTTCAGGAGGATTGCAATGAGGGGGACAATCGACTGGTCTCTGTTGTCCCCACTCATTAAAGTTTCGACAAAGCTTACCCAAAAATAAACGGCTCGGTCCTCCTAGACCGAGCCGTTTATTTTTGAATTCTGTGCCAAAGCCCCTGGCAGCAAGGCGATCAGGCTTCCGCGGGAGCAACCTTTTTCTCGGCCATCAGTGCGCCAAGCTCGCCCGCCTCGTACATTTCCATCATGATGTCGCTGCCGCCGACAAATTCGCCTTTGACATAGAGCTGCGGGATGGTCGGCCAGTCGGAATAATCCTTGATCCCCTGGCGGACTTCCATGTCCTGCAGGACATCGAACGAGTCAAAAGCGACTCCGAGATGCTCCAGTATCGCAACCGCGCGGCTGGAAAATCCGCACTGCGGGAAAAGCGGGGTGCCTTTCATGAACAATACCACATCATGGCTGTTCACCACCGTTTTGATTTTTTCATTCACGTCGGTCATTTATATTCTCCTAGTCGGGAACCGCGGTGGTCAGTTGCAGCGCGTGCAATTCACCACCCATTTTCCCCTTGAGCGCGGCGTAGACCGCCTGATGCTGTTTCACCCGGTTCATATCCGCGAACGCCGCAGACGTGACCTTTGCCGCATAATGGTCGCCGTCACCCGCCAGATCGGTAATCTCGACCGAAGCATCGGGAAAGGCTGCCAATATCATCGCCTCGATATCTGCGCTCGCCATCGGCATCCGGTTTACTTCGCTTCTTCGATAAACTGGCGACGGGCTTCAACCATTTTTTCGGCCAGAGCCGTGCGAATGCCCGCATCGTCCATCTCGACGCCGGCCGAGGTCAGATCGCCCAAAAGCTTGCGGATGACATCTTCGTCGCCCGCTTCCTCAAAATCGGCGGCCACGACTTCCTTCGCATAAGCGTCGGTTTCCTCAGAAGTCAGGCCCATTTTTTCTGCCGCCCATTGGCCGAGCAGGCGATTGCGCCGTGCGGTCACACGGAATAGCATTTCTTCGTCGCGTGCATATTTCGCCTCAAACGCGGTTTCGCGATCCTTAAAATCTGTCATGAGCTTCCCTTGAACTGAGTTGTTATAAAAATAGGCATCACCGGCGGCTCCCGCAAGTGGCGCATGGCAATCAATCGGCGACTTTCACCACCAATTTGCCGATTGCCCCGCGGTCGGCCATCTTCTGGATGGCTTTCCCGGCATCGGCAAAGGCAAAGGTCTCGGATACCCG
>Ga0075467_10003859_pt1 | contig 11363 bp, 10 predicted proteins | sample DEB08_DNA_9_FD_75067 | JGI IMG/M metagenome (GOLD analysis project Ga0075467, IMG submission 75067) | Aqueous microbial communities from the Delaware River and Bay under freshwater to marine salinity gradient to study organic matter... | ecosystem: Environmental > Aquatic > Marine > Coastal ...
CGCGAGAAAGCTTTTTAGGTTTCTGATTTCGAAGGGTTGTTCGCGCTGGTTAAGCCGAATGGATCAAAGCTTTGGCAGTTCAAATACCGCATTAATGGTAAAAAGCGGTTGCTCTCCATAGGAGTGTATCGCGCGCTATTTTGATGTGGTTGCAGTCTGCAAGACAGCTGTTAGGGCGGCATGGGTTACGGCGGCCCGACCCCGACCTTTGCAGAATCCATGGCCATGTCGCGTTTTATGCAGGGCTAATAGATGAAGCTTAGGTTGGTTATCAACGCGTTATTCCACAACCGGGTGGTTTTTATGGTGGCTGGATCACACCAGATTTGGACGGGCAGATCAACGGCGCAGTTGGTACGCGTCACTGGTAATAGGCACTGCTCGGCGAGTTACTGGCCAAAAAAATACCGATTGGGCCTTGGCTTCTTTCCAGTTTATTCAGCGATGAACATACTGGGGTAAATTATGAACCGTTGCATGCTTCAAAAGACGGTGGAACATCGGTGGTAACGGCCAGTAGGAATTCACCCGCTGGCCGCTTTACTTTTGGGACCTACATCATGTCGGGCATGTTGTTAGTGCCGCTTTTTGCTGGTTTGTCTGCGATCATGGCCTCGGTGGTGATTAGCAACCCGGCAACTGACGCGGCATGTTCCAATGCAATCCGAACGACTTTGGTCGGGTCAATCACACCGGCTTTGAGCATGTCACCGTATTTTTCGGACTGCGCGTCATAGCCAAACGTCTTGCTGGTGTTCTCGATGATCTTGCCAGCAACAACCGACCCGTCCATACCGGCATTTTCGGCGATCTGGCGTAAAGGAGCCTGCAGCGCCTTTCGGATGATCGCGATGCCAGCGACCTGATCTGCGTTGTCGCCTTTGAGGCCCTCGAGCACCTTGCCGGCATGCACTAGTGCAACACCACCACCCGGCACGACACCTTCTTGGACAGCCGCGCGTGTTGCATTTAGCGCGTCATCGACGCGGTCTTTACGCTCTTTCACTTCAATCTCGGTGGCACCTCCCACCTTGATCACGGCAACACCACCCGCAAGTTTCGCGAGCCGTTCCTGCAGTTTTTCTTTGTCGTAGTCCGACGTGGTCTCTTCGATCTGCGTACGAATTTGGACAACACGCGCCGCGATTGCCGCCTTATCACCGGCCCCGTCAATCACGGTTGTTGTGCCTTTGGTGATCGTGATCTTCTTGGCGTCGCCCAGCATGTCCATTGTGACATTCTCAATCTTGATACCCATCTCGTCCGAGATAACCGTTGCGCCTGTAAGCACTGCCAGGTCTTGCAACATCGCTTTTCGGCGATCCCCAAAACCGGGGGCTTTGACACCAGCGACCTTGAGCCCGCCGCGCAGCTTGTTCACCACAAGCGTTGCAAGGGCTTCGCCGTCGATATCTTCCGCGATAACCAAAAGCTGCTTGTCAGCCTGCATCACTGCTTCAAGCAAAGGCACCATAGGCGCCAATGAGGACAGCTTTTTCTCGTGAAGCAGGATGACGCAGTCCTCAAGGATTGCGGTCATCTTTGCTGTGTCTGTAATGAAATAAGGGCTGAGGTAGCCGCGATCAAATTGCATGCCTTCGACGACTTCGGTCTCGGTCTCAAGACCCTTGTTCTCTTCGACAGTGATAACGCCTTCATTGCCGACTTTGGCCATCGCATCCGCGATCTGTTGACCAATTGCAGCTTCGCCATTGGCCGAAATAGTGCCAACTTTTGCGATCTCGGCGGTGTCGCCGACTGGACGGGACATTGTTTTTACTTCGGCAATTACAGCGGTGACGGCCTTGTCGATACCGCGTTTCAGATCCATCGGATTCATGCCCGCAGCAACGGCTTTCATGCCTTCTTTAACGATGGCCTGAGCAAGAACAGTGGCAGTGGTTGTGCCGTCGCCAGCCTCATCATTGGTGCGCGATGCGACGTCTTTGACCAACTGCGCGCCCATGTTTTCAAAAGGATCGGACAGTTCAATTTCCTTGGCGACAGTGACGCCATCCTTGGTGATGCGTGGGGCGCCATAGGATTTGGCGATCACCACATTGCGGCCCTTAGGGCCGAGAGTTACCTTAACGGCGTTGGCAAGGATGTTCACACCCTTGAGCATGCGGTCACGGGAGTCCGTGCCGAATTTGACGTCTTTTGCAGACATATTGGTATTCCTAATTGAATGTGTGAAAGGGGCTGCGTCGTTCAGGCCATGATGCCAAGAATGTCGCTCTCTTTCATGATGATCATTTCTTCACCGTCGATATTGATTTCTGTACCGGACCATTTGCCGAACAAAATCTTGTCGCCAGCTTTGACGTCCATGGCGATGCGCGCGCCGGCTTCATCTTTTGCGCCTACGCCAACGGACACCACTTCGCCTTCTTGTGGTTTTTCCTTGGCAGTATCGGGAATGATCAGACCGCCTGATGTTTTTTCGTCGCTTTCGATGCGGCGCACGAGGACACGGTCATGGAGGGGGGTAAACGTCATGGAAATACTCCTTCTCGAGATTTCCGGAGGGATGGCATGCTTAGAGACGCATTGGCACTCGCCATACCTGAGTGCCAATGCTTTTGATGTGGCGATGCTGACTGGTCGCCGCAAGTGGCTGCCAAACTATATTTCGTCGGAAGATGCCATCCCGAGGTTCAGCGCCAAAGCGGACGTCCTTACCGCTTTACTTAACACTCTTGCCCGCGATTGAGATCGCGGGTTTTCCAGCATTGGAATTCGCCGTTGCAGAGACTTTCGGCTTTTCTTGCTTTGGTTTCTTAGCTTCTTTGTTGCTATTTTTACCTTTGGCCATGATCTGTCCTTCCAAATTGCAGCGATCCAATGCCGTATTGGCAAGGCGAGGCTGCTGTATGCATCGCGCGACAGTTTAAGACGCGGGATGAATGCTCTTGTGGGCCTAGTTTGAACGCTGTGGGTTCGCGCTCGCCTCGTCCAATGCTCGTTGTTGCCCGCGCGATACGGTTGTGATCGGGGATCCAAACATTGCGCTTGCGGCAGCAAAGTCTTCCGCCGTGTCAATCCTTCTCCAATTCATCTCTGTGATATCCAGCGCGTGAAAGTTTATCCCTTTATCAACCAGCCGGGCATAGGCCGCTTCGCAATGATCCTGCGCAGAGACGACACTTTCCATCATTCCTTTCAGTTCGCCAAAAAGCAGCCGCCCAGTCGCGGCGCTGATTTTCTCAATGCCTATAGCTTCGCCAAGTGCGATGCTGGGATCGACAGATTTACCAATTTCGCCAATGCGCATTTGCTCGTCCGCAATCACTTTCACCCGGTCACCGGCCAGCACAACATTACGGTCGATGCACACAACGTTGGGCAAATTGCTATCGACCAGGGCGCGCAAGATCTTTGTGTCAAACACCAAATTTGCATCTAATTTGATGAATTCAGCAGTACCGACAACGGTTGATGCACGCATCAGGGAATAGCCAGTGTTGGTATCGCGATACCGGTCATTGATGACATAGGTAACGCGGATCCCACGAAAGGTCTTATCGACGAATTGTTTGATCTCGTCTTCACGGTGACCCAGGACCAAAACGAATTGTGATATCCCGCAGCTCAGGCAGTTGCGGATCATACGCTCCAGGATGACAGAGCCGCCTACTGACAGAAGGCTCTTGGCGCTCTTGTCTGTTAACGGACTAAAGCGCGACCCGATGCCATCGGCCAGAATGATGGCCATTGGTGGACGATTGTTCTCGTATTTCATAGGTTTATCCTGACTTCACCAACGTTGCTTGAGGTTGCTTCCGGATCGAGAGTTTTTTAGTTCGCACCGATATTCATGCCGCGCTTGCGTGTTCTGAGGGTGCCCTCAAACACGTGACGTACTGCGAAGATCCACAGCTTTGGGATCAGTTGATCAAAGGTCAATGCCGCAGCAGCATGAAGATCAACAGGCCTTCGTCGATGTCGCGAACCTTGAGCTGCTCGTTTAAGAACCGCTTTATGATGCTGCTCATACCAAACCCACATCCGGCAATAGGATTGCGCGTTGTTGAGAACTCGAAAGAAAGCGTTTTCAGATGTAGTGGCAGGCAAGGTGCGTATAAGCAGAAAAATTGCCGTATATTAGCTGCGAGCCAACCCGTCAGCCAAGACCATGTTCTACAGAGCACCAACGCGGATAGCAAGCGGTCTATGCTTCGCTTGGCCCTAGGCGCGCAGGGCCGTACGCCAAGGGTCTTGCAACGAAAACTATTATTCATGCCGCCGCGGCCAATTCACCTGTTGTCCGAAGTGCGGCCTCGCGTTGATTGCGCAGCGAGCATTGCCGATCATCGGTTCTCTAGAAATTGGTAGGCCTCGAGGATTGTATCAGCCAACCTGTCAAAGAACTGCGGCGCTGTTACATCGACCAAACGGGTCATGGCTTCTCCGTCTGCTGTTGTCGCATTCTAGGTTTGCTTAGCAATGAACAGCTTATTTTTATTGCCTAGCAATTCGCGGTGGCTCGCGCCCGCACCATGTTTGAGAACATTGATCGCGAGGGAGTGTTGGTGAAGCCTATCGGCGAGGTCGGGTTCTTTGGCCTCCAGAAGGACTGCTTTCACTTGACGCGACAGCGGGTCACGCTTGAAGTGCTGATGCATGCGCGCTTCGAACATTTTGAAAATATCAACTGCGACCAATTCAATTACCACTTTAAGCTCTGCCAGTTCTTTGGTTTGCGCGTCAGTCGGGAACTGATCGGTCAGATCGTCCAGAATTTGTGAAATGCAGGCGGAGGACAACTTTGCGGTGTCCTGCGCCGCGCGAACCAATTCCCGTAGCCACTGTGAAACTGCCACTGTTCATTATCCTAGGGTTTCCTTTTCCGTAGTTATTTGGCTGGGGATAACAGGAGATAGTCTCGCGCAGTCAAAAAGGCTCCGGCAAGTCCGTGAATGCGAAAGCTATGTATGACACGCGCATCAAGCAGCGTATGGATGAGACGGGCGAAACGCAGGTCTCATTCAGCGACCCAGTCGCCAGATCAATGGTATCAACAGCGCGCATGCCAGGTATTGTTGGCTATACTGTCCAAACGGCTGTCGAAGTCGATCACCACCTGATCGTTGCGCACGCAGTCACTATGCTTGGTTTTGATTGCGCCCGATTTGACCGTCACTGCATCTCGAAGCACGGGCAGGTATGCGCAGTTGGCGTATTTTGCAATTTTCGGGTCGTTGAGCATGTCAGGGGTGCGACTTGCCTAAAGTTATAGTTCGTTCCGTACACACGGCTTTGGCTGAGGTGAGGATAAAACGTCAGACTCGCTGCACGCTTCAGCATAACTAGCTGAAGCCAATTCATTTCTTTGATAGACTGTTCATTGCGCCATAGTCGTAGGATAGAGGGGGGTACAGGAAAAAAACACCATACTGATTGTAGCCCCCGAAGGAAATTGAAGCATTATGTGCCCAGCATCTCCCATAGATAAAACTGACCGCGGGTTTATTATACCGATAGGCGGGGGAGAAGACCGTATCAAAGAGATGCAAATTCACCGCAGGTTTGTCGAGCTTGCGGGTGGTCCGGATGGGTATATCGTTGTGATCCCGACGGCTTCGATGCTCGACACCACCGGGGCAGAATATGGTCGAATTTTTTCCGCTTTAGGCGCAAGTCAGGTTGCAGTGATGCCGATCTCGCGGCGTGCGGATTGTGATAATCCGGAATTTGCACGCATGCTCGACAAAGCCACGGGCATCTTCATCACCGGTGGCAACCAGTTGCGCCTGTCTGCCATTCTGGGCGGTACGCAGTTGGTCACGCAGATCCGGCGGAGAAATGTCGAAGGCATTCCCGTCGCGGGTACGTCCGCTGGAGCGTCGATCATGTCAGAACATATGGTCGCGGGCGGGCAGGGCAACGAATCTCCTGCTGAAGGGGCTGTTACGCTGTCCCCAGGCATCGGGCTGACGAATGCCGTTATTATTGACCAGCACTTTACCCAACGCAATCGGTTGGGTCGTCTGTTGACCGCGTCTTCATTCAATCCGTTTCTGATTGGACTGGGCATTGATGAGGACACAGCGGCCTTTATTGGGCCGGATGACGTATTAGAGGTCATTGGCAGCGGCACAGTAACCGTGGTCGACGCCAGTCAATTGAGCCATTCATCGATGTGGGATGCCAAACCCGGAGAGGCCTTGAGCCTGCTGGGCCTTCGCCTTGACGTCTTAGGTGAAGGTTGCCGTTATGATCTAAAGGCACGTATCGCGTATCCGCCGGTAGATCATCCGGCGCTTTGCATTCTACCAACTGAAGATGACTGAAAAGTCATTCCGCGCATAGATCACAAACAAGCCAAGAGGTAACTAATTGAAAATACTTTCAACCAATGTGTTTGTCGGCCCGAATACCTGGGCAAGCTTTCCCGTTATTCGGCACGTCATTGATCTGGGAGTGTTGGAGGATTGGCCCTCAGCCAAAATTGGACCAGAATTTATCGAATGTCTGGTCGAAGCTCTTCCGGGATTAGGCGACCACGGCTGTTCCTACGGCACAGAGGGCGGTTTCTTGCGCAGATTGCGCGAAGACGAGGGCACCTGGATGGGTCATATTCTGGAACATTGCGCGATTGAGGTGCAGAATGTCGCGGGCACAGATGTCACGTTTGGCCGGACGCGCGGCACTGGCGTTTTGGGCCAGTATAATATGGTCTACGCCTACCGCCAGCGCGATGTGGGTTTAGCTGCGGCAGAGTTGGCGATACGGCTGCTGATGCATCTTCTGCCGACGTCACTGCAGACGAAAACAGATTATGCGTTCGATCCAGAGTTTGACTGGGAAGACGAATTGCGCAGCTTTGTCTTGCATGCTCAACGCAAGGAATTCGGTCCCTCGACAGGATCTCTTGTCGCCGCGGCGCAGGCGCGTGGTATCCCGTGGATCCGTCTGAACGAAAACTCCCTTGTTCAGTTCGGACATGGTAAATTCCAGCGTCGCATTCAGGCCACGATCACGTCCGAGACCAAACACATCGCCGTTGAAATTTCCTGTGATAAGGAAGACACCCACAACCTGCTGAACGATCTGGGCCTGCCAGTGCCACAGCAGCGGATCGTCTACAGTGCTGACGAGGCAGTGCAGGCTGCTCATGTGATTGGTGTTCCCGTGGTGATCAAGCCATTAGATGCCAATCACGGACGGGGCGTCTCTATTAATCTCACGAAAAACGAAGAGATCAAGGCTGCGTTTACAGAAGCCGAAGCGCATTCGAAAAGTGCCGCAATTCTTGTGGAGAGTTTTGTCAGCGGTTTCGATCACCGCATGCTGGTCGTGAACGACAAGTTGGTTGCGGTGGCCAAACGGGTGCCGGGCCATGTCGTCGGTGATGGCACACACAGCATTGCAGAGCTGGTCGATGTAGTGAACCTCGATCCGCGGCGTGGCATCGGACACCAGAAGGTTCTGACGGTGCTCGAGATTGATAAGCAGGCCACGCGCCTCATTGCCGATGCAGGCTATACCACCGAGACGGTCTTGCCCGAAGGTGAGGTGTTCTATCTGCGTGCAACTGCCAATCTGTCCACTGGCGGAACTGCAATTGACCTGACTGATCTTGTCCACCCCGATAACCGTGACATGGCGGAACGCGCGATCATGGCTGTAGGTCTGGACGTTGGCGGAGTCGATTTTCTGATCGACGACATCACCAAATCCTACAAAGATATTGGCGGGGCCATTGTCGAAGTGAACGCCGCCCCAGGATTTCGTATGCACGTCGCCCCTTCCGAGGGTCAGCCGCGCGATGTCGCAGGCAAGGTGATCGACATGCTGTTCCCTGTCGGACAAGAGTGCGAAATCCCCATTGCCGCGATTACCGGCACGAACGGCAAGACGACAACTTCGCGCATGTTGGGCCATATCATGAAGACCAGCGGCAAGATCGTTGGCATGACCTCGACCGATGGCGTCTATGTCGACGGCAAGCTTAGCGTGAAGGGCGATATGACAGGCCCGAAATCAGCACAGATGGTGCTGCGCGATCCGACGGTCGACTTTGCTGTTATGGAAACGGCCCGTGGTGGGTTGGTGCGCAGCGGTCTCGGGTATCAAAAATCCAATGTCGCGGCCTGCCTGAACGTGTCTGCAGATCACCTTGGTCTGGGCGGCATTGAAACAGTCGAGCAATTGGCAGTGGTCAAGCGTGTGGTTATCGAGAGTGCAACAGATACAGCAGTGCTGAACGCCGACGATATCAACTGCCTCAAGATGGCGGACTATGCCGATGTTGATGCGATATTCTATGTTACGACGAACCCCGACCATTCATTGGTGAAAGAACACATCAAGATAGGTGGCAAAGCGATCGTCTTGGAGAAAGGCATGAGCGGCGACATGTTGACGATCTATGACAACGGCCTGCATATGCCAGTGTTGTGGTCCCATCTTATTCCTGCAACCCTTGAAGGCAAGGCAATGCACAACGTGCAGAACGCTATGTTTGCGGCGGCGATGGCATACAGTTTCGGCGTTGACCTTGACAATATCCGGCACGGATTGCGCACGTTCGACACCAGCTTTTTTCAGGCACCCGGACGTATGAACGTATTTGACGAACATCCGTTCAAGGTAATTCTCGACTATGGTCATAACCCCGCGGCGTTGAAAGCGATGGCCGAACTTGCTGACCGGATGGACGTGAAGGGGCGCCGCATTGTGGTGCTATCAATCCCCGGCGACCGCCGCGACAGTGACGTGATTGATGCAGCACGCACCTTGGCCGGGCAATTCGATCACTACATCTGCAAAGCTGACGATGATCGCCGCAAACGCCGCCACGACGAAATTCCGCAGATGTTCAAAGCGCAGTTTCTCGAACATGGCATTCCGGATGACCAAATCTCTGTGATCCCCGATGAAGAAGATGCGGTGGCGGCAGCCTTGGAGATGGCCAAAGCAGGTGATCTGGTCATTATATTCGGTGATAACAGTTCGCGCTGCTGGAAACAGATCATCTATTTCAATGCGCCGGAACAACAGCAACATGACGAAGCACCATCTACCGGCGGCGCGGCATCCGTTTCTTTCGAAGAGATGATAGATGGTACTCAAAATATGGTGCGCGACGAGCGCGGATTGCGGTTGGCGCGGAGCGATGTTGAAGACGGTGACTGAACACGACAACAGCATGGACCTGATGGAGAAGCTCGAGAATGCGCTCGACAGCCACAAGGCAAAGGTCGAGCGCATCCATCTCGAACCGGCCCGTCGTTTGACGGGTCCCGGTTTGCTCTGGAACCGCCCCGGCGCGGTGATTGATATTTCTGCGGGAGAACTTGATGTTGATCGTTTGGAAGAGCTTTGGAAACAGCATGCGCGAGCGGTACTGGATGCTGTCGGATGGCCAGATCAAAAGCTGATCTACCGTCTGTTTCAGGGCGGAATCAATCTGGCAATTTCTGCGCCTATGGATCAATTGCATTCGGCTGTTCTTGTGGCACAGTTCGCCTGGCATCAGTGCGCGTGCAATCTACTGCGGATGCCCCCACTGCCGTTCGATGATTTAATAGGGGATTTGAAATCTATTATGGCGCAAGAGGCCAATCCGGCGCTTTGTGCTTTGATTACGGCAGCGATCGCGCGGGACGTCGATATTTTGTGTGACGACGACGAGGTCTCGGTCGGTCAGGGCACTTTTTCCCAAACGTGGTCCTTGGGGAACTTGCCAGATTTACAGGATGTGGAATGGTCTGATCTACATGATATCCCGGTGGCGATGATCACAGGGACAAACGGCAAAACGACGACAACACGTCTTTGTGCCGCGATTGCGCGTGCCGCAGGAAAGACAACTGGACTAACAACGACAGATGTTGTGCAGGTTGGAGACGATATTCTCGATCGTGGAGACTATTCCGGCCCGGGCGGTGCGCGTATGCTTTTGCGTGATCCACGGGTCCAGATTGCATTTTTGGAAGTTGCACGTGGCGGTATTCTGCGCCGGGGTTTGGCGACACGCCGCGCCCGTGTAGCCGTTGTGACGAACATCGCAAAAGATCACTTGGGTGAATACGGCGTGACGACGCTTCGCGAATTGGCGGAGGCCAAATTTGCCGTGACGCGCGCGTTGAGGGACGGCGGTGTGTCCGTGCTGAATGCTGACGATCCGAACGTCGTTGAAGCAGCGGCTGACGTGAGGTCGGCAATCTGGTGGTTTTCACTTAGCCCGACCTCACCCCAAATCAGGCAGGCGCGCAGGAGCGGGCAGCCTTGCGCTTTCCTTGATCAAGGCGCGTTGACCTTGTGTGACGGTACGCATGAGCCGTGGTCAGTCAGTGTTTCGGATGTGCCTATTACCTTGCAGGGCGCAGCGCGGCATAACATCTACAATGTGCTTGCAGCTATGAGCGCCTGTGCGGCCCTGAACATCCCCAAAGAGGCAATCAAGATCGGACTTTCAGGCTTTGCCTCAAATCCCAACGACAATCCCGGCCGCTTTAATGAATTCGACTTCAATGGCGCGCGTGTTTTTGTCGATTATGCCCATAACCCCCACGCGATTGCGGCGGTCAGCGATGCATTGGCACAGATCCCGGCAAAGCGCAGGTTCATTATGATAAGCCAACCTGGCGACCGCACTGATCAAGACATCATTGCCGCTACAACAGCTGGATTGAAATTTCGGCCCGACAAAGTCGTCGTTGCAGAGATCTCTGACTACTTGCGGGGTCGGGAATTGAATGAGACGTCAAACATTATCGGGAAAGCAGCCCTTAACGGTGGAATAAATCCTAAGCATATTTCGTATTTTAGTTCTCCTTTTGATGGAGCAGAGATCATCTTACAGCAAATTCAACAGGGTGATCTTGTACTTTTGTTGGTACTTTCTGATCGCGAGCGTGTCTTTGATTTACTTAATAGCGGCTAATTTGATAAGTGTAGCGATGCCATCCGTTCAATTGTAGTTCACCGATACCCATGTCGAGGCACCGAATTGGACGTCCGATGGCAAGGCGCTGATCCTTAACGGCGACGGGCGTCTTTACAGACTTGAACTTGATGCGCCAACGCTGCAGCACGGGCACTGTCACCAGCCAGCCGGCGCTTCCCAGCTTCCATGAAGTCCTTCGACCATGTGTAACAATGCACAACCTGCAGTCGAGCTGGCAGCGTTGCAATAGCTACGCCAATAATATGCTGAGTTTCTCGCGTGCTTAGAGCGGTTTGCGCTGATCAGCACTTGTCCGACGCTCAGATGCGGCAAACCAAGCTAGGCGATACTCCCAAGTGCACCGGTCCAACTTTGTCTTAATGAGCAATTGACGATCAGACATAAGAAAAGGCGACCCAAAGAGCCGCCCAATCACCTCGCTAAAGACTAAAGTAAAATCTAGCTA
>Ga0075467_10003861_pt1 | contig 11359 bp, 12 predicted proteins | sample DEB08_DNA_9_FD_75067 | JGI IMG/M metagenome (GOLD analysis project Ga0075467, IMG submission 75067) | Aqueous microbial communities from the Delaware River and Bay under freshwater to marine salinity gradient to study organic matter... | ecosystem: Environmental > Aquatic > Marine > Coastal ...
CAGTGGAAATTTGTACCACTACATTTGGGACAGCTTAGACCCTGTTTAATTCAGAACTCTTAGAAGTAGCTTTTGCAAGCTTCTTCATCACCAAATCGTTTCGTAGATTCAATGAATCGAATAATTAGTAATTTGATTTAGAGCCTTAAATATACAAAAACTTATAATAGCGGGAAGTCATTAAAAAAATATTAATAAGTCTTTCTATTTTAAAATTAATATGCATATGTTTGATTTAATATATAAACCTAATTAATAATTATGAAAAAGTTAAGTTATTTCGTTTTACTATGCTTTGCAACACTGGCATTGTATCAATGTTCTTCTGAGGATAGTATTGCCTCAGATGCACAAGGAGAATTAATTAAGAAATCGAGTGATGATCCAAGTTTAATGTTAGATTGTGAAGGGGAATGCACGAGTTGTGCAATTCAAGGTACAACAACAACTCAACAAGGTAAATACACATGTTCATGTATTGATGATTGTCAATTTTTATTTGTTCTACATGATCCTGAACCTCAAATAGGTGAACACGGAGCATTTCTAGATAGTCTCCTAACTGTTCACAGAACTTTGTTACCAGAATTAAATACTGTTTTATAATTAGACGGTGTTAGTGACTATTCTATCAAAAGATTGACCATATTCCCCACGCTAGATGGGCCTTATTTCGTCAAATTTGAACTCATTGATAATTCGACTGGAGAATTTATTTCATATGTTCTTGAGGAAAAACCTATAGGCGCCACTGCTTATAATTGTGTTGGGGAGTGCACAGGGAATTCGTGCTATGAAAATGTAGTTTTATCTTCTTCAATGGTTCCTGATGTATCCTGTAGTTGCGATGGCCCTGATTGCCAGATGGAAGTTACAGATGTTCCAGACACTGTAGAAGGTTAATTATGAAATTAAAATTTGCATCAATAATCAGAACATTATGCATTTTTGGCATTTTGTTTTCAGTTAGTTGTTCAAAAACTGATACTACTCTTAACTCCCTGAGCTCAGAGTCACCGGTAAGAAAATCCTCACAAGGAACTTTTGTTGTTTGGAATGTTTCATGCCTTAACGATACTGCTGGAATTAGCGCATTAGATATAAATAAATATAGCTTTAGCTGTGGCGATCTAAATCAAATTATTGTAACCCAACATGGCGACCAAAGAATTCATCAGAACCATGACCCCATGGGATTAAATCAAGTTGACAGTTTACTTTCGATATATGGAACTGCTAAAGATGCTTTAATTAATTACATGGGCTCCGATCTTGGCATAAGCACGTATACAATTGATAGTTCAACAGTTGGCGCTGATGGAACAGGTGATTTCTTTATTTCATATTATATTACAGACGAAAACGGTGGGAAACACAATGTAATATATCATTATTCACCAGAACAGTCCTATGAGTACGGTTATATCGTATCTTGTCGAGGAGGAGATTGCGCTGGTGAAGGTGCTATCTGTATGGCCGAAGTTGTTATCAACTTTGCTAGTGAAACATATCACTGGTCTTGTCCATGTCAGAGTGATGTTTGTATGTTGGTATTAACTGCTGTGGAAAGAAGAAATTAAAATCAATTTACAATGAATAATAAAATATTAATTCTAATTATCTCTCTTGTAGGTGCTTTTACCATGAATGGACAGGTTGTTGTTACCTGTAGCAAAGTCGATGGTGTTGTCAGCCAACTAAATGGAGTCCAATCAACAGATATTACTGGAGTTAAAAAGAATAAAACTATAGCGTTTTTTACACAAGAGAAAAGTACAGTAGAGAATTTGGTATCATTAGATTGGGTTAATGAATTCGTTAAACGAAATCATATTTGTGAAGATAATTTCGAAATTCAAATGATTGTTCCGCTGAATGATAACCACGTTGTTGTAGTTGGCAAAGCTAATGGTGTCTTTGGCTATATCGAAATTTTAAAGCCAGCTCCTGAAGAATAACTCTTATTTACCATTACATAATGGATCAATTATGACGAATTTAAAGGCCTTGGTTATCACCAAGGCCTTTTTAAAACACTTTTTATAATATATTGTATTACTTTTTTTCCATAAAAGTAGTTTCAAGAGCAATATGACTGACCTCTCCGACAAGCAAGCCCGATTCTGCGAAGAATACAGCTATGCAGATCGGAGATCAGAACCTTAAGAAGCCGAGTATCGTTGCCCGACTAAATGAGTTAAAGAGCAAAGCTTCCCAGCATCTTGAAATTACGCATCAAGATGTATTGAACCAATTAAAGACTTGGGCGCAATCCGACATCACCGAAACCATGTGCTTGACAGCGGATGAGATCAAAAATCTGCCAATTGGAATAAGGAGACTCATCACCAAGTATAAGCGTACCGTAACGAAAACCAAAGTAGGAGATACAATTGAAAACGTTGAGCTGCAATTTGTTTCGAAGGAAACGGCCATCGATATGATCAACAAGCATATTGGATTTTACGAAAAAGACAACAACCAGCGTATGCCTGAGATTGATGTCTCTAAGCTTGGCAGCGATGTAATTAAGTCTCTTTTAAATGCAAGCTCAGGAACTTCTTGGTGCCCCCCTATTGGTTTAAGAAAAAGAATTATTCAGGAGACAATACTATACTTTCATTAAACTCGACAAGGCAAGAGGCAACTAAAGCAAGAGCAGGCACTATTCACACTTATGAAGAATATTACAGAGGAGTCTCTTTATAGTGTTACTGCAGAAGGAGTAAAAAAGCTGTTTGGGCGATGCTTGGCTATTGAAAAATAAAGAAATTCCCTTTACCGATCCCAGGGATTAATTTTCTTGGGGCTTTATTTCATTGCTGTGGTCTTTCTTCCTTACCCAAACTATTAAGCAAGGAATTCACAAAGCTTAGCACGAAACTAAATACCAAGGCCCACCAAAAGCCATCGACTGCAAAACCCGAAATTAAATTATCGGCCATCAAAATTACCACCGCATTTATCACGAATAGGAAAAGTCCTAAAGTGAAAATTGTGGCGGGAATGGTAAAAAAAATTAAGAGTGGTTTAATGGTGACATTCAGTAGGGCTAAAACAATGGCCACTAAAATTGCGGTACCGAAACCATCGAGGTGAACAGCATTACCCATTATCCAAGCGGTGATAAAAACACTCAGCGTATTTACGACTAACTTAATCAGTAGATTATTCATGGATTCTTAACTTGCGTCCTCAAAACTAACAATAACATGAGAATAAAATCCCTCTCGGCGGGCCTTTTGGCTTTTGCCCTTTTTTCTTGTCAAAATACCAACACTCCTAAAACTGAAGATGAAAGCCCTATGCTTGTAGAAATGAAGACTGGCGCAGATCCCCATAGTTATGCCCAAGAAAATGCCGTGGTTAAAAGCCTGGCTTGGGACGCTGAAGTAAATTTCGAGCAAAAGCAAATTAGCGCAACCGCAACCTGGGATATTGAAACCAAAGCAGGTGCGGAAGCGATTTACTTCGATATTTTTGACCTTGCGATTGAAAAAGTTTTAGTAGACGGCGCCGAAACGGACTTCAGTCTTAGCCCGGTTGACGAGCATTTAGGTCAGGGATTGCGCATTCCCATCAGCGATCAAGCGAAACAAGTAAGCATTACCTACAAAACTGGCGATAATGCCCGCGCCCTACAATGGCTAGACCCGGAACAAACGGCTGGTAAGCAAAAACCCTTTTTATTCACACAAAGTCAGGCCATTTTAGCCCGCAGCTGGGTGCCAACCCAAGATAGTCCCGGCATCCGTTTTACCTATACCGCCAAGGTTAAGGTTCCCCAAGATATGTTAGCGCTTATGAGTGCTTCCAATCCGCAAGAGCGCAATGAAACAGGGATTTACGAGTTCTCTATGCCGCAAGCAATTCCTTCTTACCTACTCGCCCTAGCGGTAGGTGATGTGTATTTCGAAAGCATTAGCGAGCGTACGGGTGTTTACGCAGAAGCCTCTTTATTAGACACTTCTGCCTACGAGTTTGCCGATCTTGAAAAAATGGTACAAGCGGCCGAAGCGCTTTACGGCCCCTACGCTTGGGGACGCTACGATCTAATTGTATTGCCTCCTTCTTTCCCTTTCGGGGGAATGGAAAACCCACGCTTAACTTTCGCTACCCCTACCATTTTAGCGGGCGATCGCAGTTTAGTTAGCTTGGTTGCTCACGAATTAGCGCATAGCTGGAGTGGCAATTTAGTTACCAATGCCACTTGGGATGATTTCTGGTTGAATGAAGGTTTTACAGTGTATTTCGAGCACCGCATTATGGAAGCGGTTTACGGAAAGGAATATTCCGAAATGTTGGCTAGCCTTACCCACGATGGTTTAGAAAAAGACGCGGCGGAAATGCTAATAGAAACCCCTAACGATACTAAATTAAAACTTGACCTTACTGGTCGTAATCCTGATGATGGCGTTACCAGTATTCCTTACGATAAGGGCTATTTCTTTTTGCGTTTAATGGAAGAAACCGTGGGCCGCGAGCGCTTCGACGAGTTCCTGAAAAATTATTTCCAGACCAATAAATTCTCGGTTATGACTACCGAAGAGTTTATCGATTACTTAAGAGCTAATCTTTTAAGTGACGAAGAGTTTAAGAGCATTGGGGTGAAAAGCTGGATTTATGAAATCGGTTTGCCCGATAATTTACCAACCGTAAGCAGCAACCGCTTTGCGGTAGTAAGTGGGGCCTTAGATACTTATTTAAACAAAGGCACATTACCCGCCGCCAGCTTAAGTGATAATTGGACTACCCACGAGTGGTTGCATTTTATAAATAGCCTGCCCGAAACTATCACCAAAGAGCAATTAGCTGAATTAGACGCCGCCTTCGGATTTACCACTAGTGGTAACAGCGAGATTTCTGCTGCTTGGTTCCAACCTACCATTGCCGCTGGCTATGAGGCCGTTTATCCAAAAGTGGAAAGCTTCTTAATTTCAGTAGGTAGAAGAAAATTCCTTACCCCTACCTATAAAGCGATGCTAGATGCGGGTCAAGCCGAGATGGCCAATTCCATTTATGTAAAAGCCAGACCTAATTACCATGCGGTAAGTAGAGAAACCTTAGATGCGCTTCTGGAAGTAAATAAAGAGGCTACAAAAAGCTAAACAAACAGGGGCTTAAGCCCAAATAGACTAAAATAAAACAGCCACGGGATAAAACTCGTGGCTGTTTTATTTTATAGCGGTATCCTGAAACCAATCACGCCATTAATTTGCGCGAAGAAAAAAGATTGCTCGGCCGAGTCCATCGTGCTGGCGGTAGTGCGAATATTGGCCATATTGATATAACCACTTTTAAACTCGCTCTGTATAAAGAAATAGCGGTAGAAAGTAAAGTTAAGCGCTAATACGGCCGATACCCCATAGCCCGCAGTATGAAACTCATCGTAGCGTTCCTTCCCTAAAAGTACCGTATTGGTTTTGGGAACTAAGGCCCCAAGGCCAAAACCCTTTAAAACGCTAAACTGAAATTTTTTATAGTCCAAAATCTGATCGGATCGGCGCAGTTCTACATTAAGGTAATTGAGTCCATCGGTATGTTCAAACTGTAAAAAGTCTTTAGTTAGCTCAATTGCTTCACCGTTGTACTGCCCCGCAAACTGGCCATAGGCCTCGCCAATAAAACCGTTAATGCGCACAAACTGATTTTGTTGCATTACATATTTCATATGATCAGCGCCAAAGGATACTTCCCAATTATCGCTTAAATAATAACCAATACGAAAGTTATACTGCGGAATAGTCATCCGACCTACATTTAAATAGGTCTCTCCTTCGAAAGGAAATTGCTTATCGCGTGCTTTTACCTCTTGCAGCGTGAAATCGTAATCTTCGCCTTTAAAACGAATATCCGAATTGGTAAAAGCATCCCAATTCCAGCCCCAATAAAAATAGAGGCTACCTTTTTTGGAAGGACTTTCTTGAGCGAGACTAAAATTATTTAAACCAAAAGTGAGAAGAACTAAAAGGAAAAAACTTTTTACTTTCATTTTTAGGACATAAAATACACCCGCTTTACGCGCTGCGATATACCAGTTAAAACTTCGTAGGGAATTGTATTCATGTCTCTTGCAAAATCATAAATACTTCTTTCGGCGCCAAAAATAAGAACCTCTTCGCCTTCTTCGATTGGATCTTCAAAAATATTTACCATTACCATATCCATGCATACGGAACCTACCGTTGGATATAGCTTTCCTTTAATCATCACTTTGCCCACTCCTAAGCTAAGCGAGCGACTAAAGCCATCGGCATAACCAATAGAAATAACGGCAATTCTACTTTTCGCATCTGCTTTAAAGCGCCTACCATAACCTACTGAATCGCCTGCCTTTAGATTTTTAATTTGTGAAACCCGCGCCTTCAATTCGCTAATCGGCAATAGGTGTTTGCGCTCCTCTTCTACATTGGAAACGCCGTACAACCCAATCCCCAAACGCACCATATCAAAATAAGCTTCAGGAAAACGTTCGATGCCGCTACTATTGGCAATATGCCTTAAAAAAGGATAGGATAGTCTGCTGGCAATTTTATCGCTCATGCGTTTAAAAGTGGCGATTTGTAAGCGCGTAAAGTCACTTTCTGCGGGATCGTCCGCTGCCGCTAGATGCGAAAACACAGAGGCCACGGCTATATTAGAATGCTGCTGTAAAACCTGCAAAAGCTCGTCTAAATCGGCTTCATCAAAGCCCAATCTATGCATGCCCGTTTCTAACTTAAGATGAATTAAAACCTTTTCCTCGGCGGGAGAAGCCTCCAGTAAATCGACGAGTTCACCTAAACGTGCTAAGCTGTAAATCTCTGGTTCTAATTTATTTTTGATCATGGATTTAAGCGCCGAAGATTCGGTATTTAAAACCATAATGGGAAGTTCAATGCCTGCCTTGCGCAATTCTAAGCCCTCATCTGCGTAAGCAACCGCTAAATAATCTACCCCATGAAAAGCCAATACCCGCGCAACTTCCACCGCACCGCTTCCATAAGCAAAGGCTTTTACCATTGCCATTAATTTGGCCTCGGGCTTTAATTTAGAGCGGTAATAATTAAGATTGTGCACCACGCGATTAAGATGAACTTCCAAAACCGTTTCGTGGCGGTGCATGACCAATCTTTCGGCAATTTTTTCAAAAGCAAAAGAGCGCGCTCCTTTTAAAAGCACCGCCTTTTCCTTAAAACTATGCAAATGCATATTTATTAAAAAGGCATCGGTAGTTGGATAGTAGGCACAAATTTGCGGCGTCTTAAATTCCAGCGACTCCAAGGCTTCGCCAATTAAGATGAGCGATTCTAATTGAAAGCGTTCAATAATTTCACTCAAGGCCTTATATAAGTCATCTGGCGCCAGACCAATTTGCTGTAAATCGCTTAATATCAAAACTCTGCCTCGCTCCCCCGCATGAGAGTCTAAAAAGTGTAAAGCCAAGCGCAGTGATTCTAAATCGCTATTGTAGGCATCGTTAATCAGCAAGCCATTCTGAATACCCTCCTTCATTTCGAGGCGCATTTCTACGGGATTGAGTTTGGCCAGCGCGGTATTGATTTGCTCTAGATTCAATCCCAGTAAAAAAGCACAAACTATACTATGTGCCGCATTTTGCAGACTAGCCTCATCTCCGAAAGGGAGAGAAAGGGAATGATTTTTTCCTTGCCAATCTAAAGCTACTTGAGCGGAATTAGGCTGCGTGTCAATTAGATTAAACTGAAAATCGGCGCCGGCTTTCTGCCAAGACCAAGCGTGTAATTGCAGTGTCTTTCCCGTGGCGAAGCTTTCAATCTTACGCGCCAAAAGCGAACCATCAGCCTGATAAATAAGGTGCTCGGCTTTTTGAAAGAGCTTCAACTTCTCGTCAATTTTCGCTTCTATGTTACTAAAGTTTTCCGCGTGAGCACTACCGATATTGGTGAAAATCCCCCATTTAGGTGCAAGCATCTGCGCTAAGCTTTCCATTTCATCGGGTTCGCTAATTCCCGCTTCAAAAATTCCTAGTTCATCATCAGCATTTAAATTCCACAACGAAATAGGAACGCCAATTTGTGAATTATAACTCTTAGGGTTTTTAGTCAGTTTAAAATGCGGCTGCAGCACCTGACTGAGCCATTCCTTCACCACTGTTTTTCCATTACTACCCGTAATAGCGATAATCTCAGCGCTGGAATGCAGACGAATTTGTTGCGCCAAATTTTGCAAAGCCAGCAAAGTGTTAGGCACCTTATAAAAACTTATTGCGGGATAATCTTTGGCAGGAAGTACTTCTACCACGAAAGCTTTTACGCCTTTGGCAATAAGCTCTTCTATATATTCATGTCCGTTGTGGTGTTTGCCGCTGATGGCAAAAAACAAGGCGCCATTGCCCGCCGAATATTGACGGCTATCGTATAAAATGCGCGTCACCAATTGAGCGGGAGGCCCGATAAGCTCTGCCTGTAAATATCCCTCTAAAAGTGACGATCTATTTTTCAATTTCTTTTTTATTCAACTTGATGGCTTCATTAAAAGCGGCCCTACTTAGGGGTTCATATTGATCTTTCGCTCCTAAAAATACCTGTTTTTCGCCACTTACAATGCGATGCGAATGATTGGCCAAGTTGCCTGTTTTTACGCAAACCGCATGCACTTTAGTAACGTATTCGGCGGTGGCCATTAAGTAGGGCATGGGACCAAATGGCTTGCCTTTAAAGTCCATATCTAGTCCGGCTACAATAACCCGTGCGCCGCGATTGGCCAATTCATTACAAACTTCTACGATGCCTTCGTCAAAAAACTGCGCCTCATCGATACCAATTACATCGATACCATCGCCGTAAATTAAAATATTAGAACTGCTTTCCACGGCGGTAGAGCGGAAGGCGTTATTATCGTGGCTAACTACCTCTTCCTCACTATATCGCGTATCGATAATAGGCTTAAAAATCTCTACCGTTTGCTGGGCAAATTGGGCTCTTTTTAAGCGACGAATAAGCTCTTCGGTTTTACCCGAAAACATGCTTCCGCAGATTACTTCAATCCACCCGCTATGTTTTTGATGATTTACTGTATTTTCGAGGAACATTTTTTATGGCTATTATCGCCACAAAACTAAGCATAAAAGAAGCGGTTAAATGAAAGATAGCGTTCGCAAAGAATTAAAGGAACTTTGTTACTATATAATTGAGAATAATAATTCCTTGGCCAGACCCGAGCAACTTACTCGTGTACAAATGCTTTATGAGCGACTTTTGGTTTTAAACTATTTAGAAGAATTAGAAGAAGAAGGTAAAACTATTCCTGGACCGGCACTGAAAACCGCGCCAGTATTAGCACCGAAGTCCGAACCGACAGTGACTTTTAGAACCGAAAGTATTTCTGAAGTACCTAATGCCACAGAGAACGCATCTAGCGAAAGCGAGAAAAAACCCAGCCCTACCATTGTAGAAGCTCCTGCCCCCTCAGCAGAAGAAATAAAGCCCGAGCCCCAAAAGGCGACTCCCGAAAAAGAGATTAAAGTAGAAACTGGTGCTAGTAAGGGCACCATAAATTCGGAAGCGGGACAAAGCCATAGCATAAACGACAAGCTCGCCAAAGGCGCCATTACCGTGGGTTTAAATGACCGTATCGCCTTTGTAAAACATTTGTTTAACGACAGTCAAGCTGATTTTAATCGCGTGCTATCGCAGCTGAATACCCTTGATACTTATCTCGAATCGATGTATTTTATTGAGAACTTGGTGAAACCCGATTACGACTGGGAAAACAAAAAACCCTACGAAGATCGTCTCATCAGCTTGGTAAAGAAACGCTTCGGCGAAGATTGGTAATTAGAAGCAAAGGCTTTTTTCACTACTTTTGCGCCCCTAATTTAAACTTCAAAGCCCGTAAGCTATGAAAATGAAACTTTCTCACTTTGGCTATAAATTGCCTCAAGAGCTAATAGCAAAGCACCCCACAACCCATCGCGACGAATGCCGCTTAATGGTAATCAACCGCAAGAAAGGCACCATTGAACACCGCATGTTTTCGGATGTAATGGATTATTTCAACGAAGGAAATTCCCTTGTACTTAACAACACCAAAGTTTTTCCCGCCAGAATGTATGGCAACAAGGAAAAAACCGGCGCTCGCATTGAAGTGTTCTTACTACGTGAGTTAAATTCCGAAAGTCGACTTTGGGATGTTTTAGTAGATCCCGCCCGTAAAATCAGAATTGGCAACAAGCTTTATTTTGGCGATGACGATAGTCTAGTAGCCGAGGTAATTGACAATACCACTTCACGCGGACGTACCCTGCGTTTTCTTTTTGACGGCTCTTACGAAGAGTTCCGTGCTAAATTGAAGGAACTCGGACAAACGCCTTTACCTAAGTACATCGATCGCGAGCCAGAAGCGGAAGACGAAGAGCGTTACCAAAGTATTTTTGCCAAGCACGAAGGTGCCGTTGCCGCTCCTGTGGCCAGCTTACACTTCAGCAAGCAATTAATGAAACGCTTGGAAATTAAAGGGGTGAATTTTGCCGAATTAACCTTGCACGTGGGCTTAGGAACTTTCCGCCCCGTAGAAGTAGAAGATTTGAGCAAGCATAAAATGGATTCGGAGCAGTATATGATTTACGATCATACCGCCGAAGTGGTTAATAAAACCATTAACAACCGCAAAAAAGTTTGTGCCGTAGGTACTACTTCTATGCGCGCCATGGAAAGCTCAGTAAGCACCGATGGGCATTTGAAGCCTTTCAACGGTTGGACCAATAAATTTATCTTCCCACCTTTTGAGTTTCAAATTGCGGATATGATGGTTACCAATTTCCACCCTCCCCAAAGCACTTTAATGATGATGACCGCTGCTTTTGCGGGTTATGATTTATTGATGAAAGCTTATAAGGAAGCCGTAAAAGAAAAATATCGCTTTTTAAGTTATGGCGATGCCATGATTATTATTTAAGCAGATCTGATACTAGTAAAAGGCCGAGCAAAATTTTGTTCGGCCTTTTTTTATGCTCATCTGCGAGGACTTAAAAACACCGCAGCGATTACTATAAAACCTACTCCCGTAACGAGGGGAGGACGCATAATTTTCTCGGGTAAAAAGCCCAGGTATAGCATGTAGAAGCCTAGGATGATTAAAATTAGTGCCGCAATTTTTTTAAACATGCTAATTCTGTGTTGATTAGAAGGGTTTAAGTTAAGTTATCTCAGCGATAAACACAGGGCTATGGAGCAATTGAATTACCAGGAAATTCCCTTTCGAAGAAAAAACATCCATCAATACCGCGATGCAATCTCAATACCCAATACTAATAGCGCAGCGGTCTCAATACTATAAAGCGATAAATCGCAGGGCTATGGAAACATCGATATAGAATTGAATGCTCCTTCGAAGGCAG
>Ga0075467_10003867_pt1 | contig 11336 bp, 9 predicted proteins | sample DEB08_DNA_9_FD_75067 | JGI IMG/M metagenome (GOLD analysis project Ga0075467, IMG submission 75067) | Aqueous microbial communities from the Delaware River and Bay under freshwater to marine salinity gradient to study organic matter... | ecosystem: Environmental > Aquatic > Marine > Coastal ...
CATTCGCTGTGAACGGTTGCGAAAGGCCAGTCTGATGCGTCAAACCCGGCCGTATCCCTGCCAGTCGGTTGTTCCGTGACCTCGGACTGACAGGAGCCTTCGTCGGGAGCCGGATCACTTTCGTCCGCGCAGAATTTCTGCCCGGGGGCGCGGTGAGCGACCATGGATTTCCATCCTGCGCCGGTCACCGCCACGGCTAGGCCGCTGGCGTCGCGATTCTGAAGGACGACACCGCCGTCGCCCGTCTGCTATTTTCGAGTGCCGATATATTCAAGGCCAGTATCGTTATCCTTAAAGTCTATTGCCGCCAGCGCGATCGTAAATGGCCGGTCCGCAGTGAAGGAAAAGCTTTCGGCATTGAACGATCGTTCTGTCGCGGTTGAAATACTGTCCTCGGCAACTGGCGCGCTATTGATACTGGGAGAGACCCAATTGTCGGCCCAAACATCAGCTGAAAATGTCTCGGCTTGCGCGGGGACGGCAAGACAAGCCATCGCTTCCAAAATTGCTCGGGTGCCCGTCATTATTTAGCTCTTCGGTCTCCGGCCTTCTGTCTCTGAACGATTTGCGTCAGATTTTTCGTCGAAGAATTTCGGCGGCGTCCGGTTTTTTACTTTGTCGCTTCATAGTTGACGGCAGCGTCGTCCGCTTGACGGCGCTCATCCAGCGGCATTGGTCGCCCGGCGCGTAAGGGCCGAACTAGGCCCGTCCCTTTTCCGCTCAATCCTCGAACGGATCGGTCACAAGGATGGTGTCTTCGCGCTCGGGCGAGGTCGAGACCATCGAGACCGGGCATTGGATCAACTCTTCGATGCGGCGGACGTATTTCACCGCCTCGCCCGGAAGATCAGCCCAGCTTCGTGCTCCGGCGGTGCTTTCGCTCCAGCCTTTCATCGTCTCATAAATGGGTTGGACGCGTGCCTGTTTGTCCGCGGCCGTCGGCAGATAGTCGAGCATTTCGCCGTCAAGTTCGTAAGCTGTGCAAATCTTCAGTTCGTCAAAGCCATCAAGCACATCAAGCTTCGTCAGTGATATGCCATTGACGCCTGACGTGGCGCAAGTCTGGCGCACAAGCACGGCGTCGAACCAGCCGCAGCGGCGTTTGCGCCCTGTGGTGGTGCCGAATTCGTGGCCGCGCTCGCCAAGGCGTTGGCCGTCGTCGTCGAACAATTCGGTCGGGAACGGGCCTTCGCCCACGCGGGTTGTATAGGCTTTGACAATGCCAAGCACATAGTCGATCGAGCCGGGGCCAATCCCTGTGCCGGTGGCGGCCTGGCCCGCGATGACGTTCGAGGACGTGACGAACGGATATGTGCCGAAATCGACATCAAGCAGCGCGCCTTGTGCGCCTTCAAACAAGATGCGTTGCCCGGCACGGCGGCGTTCGTTCAGGACTTTCCAGACGGGCGCGGCGTAGGGCAGGATTTCTTTTGCAATGTCCTTCAGCGAAGCGACCAGTGCGTCGCGGTCAACCGCGGGCAGGCCAAGGCCACGGCGCAGCGCGTCGTGGTGGACCAGCAAGCGGTCAACACGGGCTTCTAGCGTGGCTTCATCGGCAAGGTCTGCCACGCGCACGACGCGGCGGCCGACTTTGTCTTCGTAGGCCGGGCCGATGCCGCGACCAGTGGTGCCTATCTTGGCGACAGAGTTCTGGTTCTCGCGGGCGCGGTCCAACTCGCCGTGGACAGGCAGGATCAGCGGCGTATTCTCGGCGATCATCAGAGTTTCGGGTGTAATTTCAACGCCTTGCGAGCGGATCGTCTCGATTTCTTTCAGCAAATGCCAGGGATCAAGCACGACGCCGTTGCCGATGACCGACAATTTTCCGCCCCGCACGACGCCCGATGGCAGCGCGTGAAGCTTGTAAACTTCGCCGTCGATCACCAGAGTGTGACCGGCGTTGTGGCCACCCTGAAACCGCGCGATCACATCGGCACGTTCGCTGAGCCAGTCAACAATCTTGCCTTTTCCTTCGTCGCCCCACTGGGCGCCGACGACGACTACGTTGGCCATAAAATATTTCCCCCTGAGGTTTACACCGCGGATGCGTATAGCGGCTGGGGTTTGGGGGGGAAACCTTAAAAGGTGTGGTTTGGAGGGATAGGGGGACTTGAGTGTGGCTGACGTTTTGGCATGAGCTTGAGCGCGCCATCGGAGATCGCGGAAAACGCGCCTACCGAGCTTCGTTCCTGGCAAGGCGCGACGGTGATATGATCCAGTGCAAACAGGAGAAAGTCATGGCTGCATTTGGCGCCATGTCCCCGCAAAGCAACGACGTTCTACACCTTGCCGAAGGGGGTCCTGAGACAGAGATTATGTTTCACCACGGGCACAAGACCTGTGAGTTCGCCATGTTCGAGTTGATGGATGATCTCGCTACACGGTGTCCGAATATCGACATTTGGGGCGGGGCCTGTGGACCCTGGGACAAACATTTTTGATCGCACAGCGCATTATGTTCGCAAGGCGCGCATCACGACTTGATTGCTATGTGCCGGCACTCTTCCCCAAAACCACCCTCCCCGCGCGCCTGTTCTCGCTAACACGCTCCGCGCAGACCTTGCCCCCTTGCCGGGTGGCCGATAGGACGGAAGGAACCGGCCTTTAAAGGATAGAGAACCCATGCCTGAAGCTCCTGAATTTCACGACCGTATGCTTTCGCTTGGCCTGGGCCGGGTGTCCGAGGCGGCGGCTTTGGCCTCTGCACGCCTGATCGGGCGCGGCGACGAAAAGGCGGCTGACCAGGCCGCCGTCGACGCAATGCGAACGCAGCTGAACAACCTCGAGATTCAGGGCGTCGTTGTGATTGGCGAAGGCGAGCGGGACGAAGCGCCTATGCTATATATCGGCGAGGAAGTCGGCACCGGCACCGGCCCGCAGGTGGATATCGCGCTTGATCCACTGGAAGGCACGACGCTGACGGCCAAGGATATGCCGAACGCATTGGCCGTTATCGCGATGGGGCCGCGCGGCTCAATGCTGCATGCGCCCGACACCTACATGGACAAGCTGGCGGTCGGGCCGGGGTTCCGGCGTGGTGTGGTGACGATGGATATGTCGCCTGCCGAGCGGGTGAACGCGCTGGCGGCGGCAAAGGGCTGTTCGACCGAAGATATCACGGTGTGCGTGCTGGAACGCCCGCGCCACGAGGACATGATTGCGGAAATTCGCACGACGGGGGCCGCAATCCGGCTGATCACTGATGGCGACGTGGCGGGTGTCATTCACTGCGCCGAACCATCGACGGGCATCGACATGTATATGGGCTCGGGTGGTGCGCCCGAAGGCGTGTTGGCGGCTGCCGCGTTGAAATGCATGGGCGGGCAGATGTTTGGCAAGCTGGTGTTTCGCAACGACGACGAAAAAGGCCGCGCCAAGAAGGCCGGCATTACCAACTTTGACCGGGTCTATACGCGCGACGACATGGTGACGGGCGATGTGATTTTTGCCGCCACTGGCGTGACTGACGGTTCGATCCTGCCGGGCATCAAACGCGAGCCCGGGTTTCTGACGGCCGAGACCATTTTGATGCGGTCGAAGACCGGGTCTGTGCGGCGAATGAATTACCGCCACCCGATTGACACTTGACAAGCTCTGCGGGCGGATTTCTTGGCGTTACGACCTCTCTGACGGGGCGGGCATGGGTCGGCCCGTCTGCGGATGCGCTGCGAATGGCGGAGGCCATGGAACAGCAGACTGGCCTGCCCCCGGCCCTTTGCCGGATACTGGTGGCGCGCGCCGTTGCCCCTGAAGACATTGATCTGTTTCTGGCCCCTGCTTTACGCGATTTGCTACCCGACCCGATGACGCTTCTGGATATGGAGCTAGCTGCGGAGCGCTTGATCGCCGCTGTTGATCGTGGCGAGAAGGTCGCTATTTTCGCCGATTATGACGTGGATGGCGGCTCATCGGCTGCACTTTTATTGGACTGGCTGCGCCAGCTTGGTCGCGATGCGACGCTGTATGTGCCCGACCGCATCGACGAGGGCTACGGGCCGAACGAACCGGCGATGACCGAGTTGGCCGCAAAGCATGATCTGATCGTTTGCGTGGACTGCGGAACGGTAAGTTTCGCAGCCATTGCGGCCGCCAAAGGTGCGGATGTGGTGATCCTTGATCACCACTTGGGCGGAGAAACTCTGCCGGATGCTTTGGCCGTGGTGAACCCGAACCGGCAGGACGAAAGCGGAGATTTGGCGCATCTTTGCGCGGCAGCCGTGGTGTTTATGGTCTTGGTGGATGCGAACCGGCGTCTGAAAGCGCGCGGGACCAAGGGGCCGGACCTGATGTCGATGCTGGACCTTGTGGCGCTGGCAACGGTGGCCGATGTGGCCCCGTTAATCGGAGTTAATCGCGCGCTGGTGCGCCAGGGTCTGAAGGTCATGGCACGGCGCGCGCGCCCCGGTCTGGCGGCTTTGGCGGATGTAGCGAACCTGTCGTCACCGCCATCTGCCTACACGCTTGGGTTCGTGTTCGGGCCGCGTGTCAATGCAGGCGGGCGTGTGGGGCGCGCTGATCTTGGCGCGCGCTGTCTGTCGACGCGCGACCCGCACGAGGCGCAAAGCCTCGCCGAAAAGCTGGACGCTTTGAACACTGAACGCCGGGAAATAGAAAATGCCGTGCGAGACGCCGCACTTGAACAAGCCGAGGCACGCGGTCTTGAAGCACCGCTGGTATGGGCAGCGGGCGAAGGCTGGCATCCGGGCGTCGTCGGGATTGTGGCGGCACGCCTGAAAGAGGCGACAAACCGACCTGCCGTCGTGATCGGGCTGGACGGCGACGCGGGCAAGGGCTCGGGGCGGTCTGTGACCGGTGTGGACCTTGGGCATGCGGTACAGAAACTGGCCGCTGAGGGGCTTCTTTTGAAGGGAGGCGGGCATCGGATGGCCGCCGGGCTGACTGTGGCGCGCGACCAGCTTGAGGCCGCAATGGCCCGGCTGTCGGAATTGCTGGCCAAGCAAGGCGCCGGAACCAGTGGCCCACGCGATCTGCGGCTGGATGCGACGCTTATGCCGGGGGCCGCCACGGTCGAGCTGATCGAGCTGATCGAGGCGGCTGGCCCTTTCGGACAAAGCGCCCCCGCCCCGCGATTTGCCTTTCCCGCCGCAAAAATTCTGCACGCCAAACAAGTGGGTTCAGGTCATTTGAAAGTCAGCGTCGGCGACGGACTTGGCGCGCGCCTTGATGCGATTGCCTTCGGAGCCTTTGACAGCGACCTTGGACCCACTTTGATGAACCACGGCGGCGCGCGGTTCCATCTTGCCGGGCGGCTTGAGATTAACCACTGGGGCGGCCGGCAAATCCCTCAAATGCGGCTGGAGGATGCCTCGAGGGCAACCGAGTGAGCGCTCCTGCCCCACTGTGGTCGCAGACATCAAAACCGTCCGCATCGTGGGCCGCGGAGACATCGCCGATGGACGCAGTTTTTGCAGGTTCGGTGAGCGGCGCAGGCGCACCTGCACATGCCGTAGCGCGCCGAGATCACTGACAGTGCAAATATGTGCAAGAATCCTCTTGCCCTTCCGAAGGAGTTTGCCTAACTAGCGCTCCACGCACTGTGGCCCGTTCGTCTATCGGTTAGGACGCCAGGTTTTCAACCTGGAAAGAGGGGTTCGATTCCCCTACGGGCTACCACGCGCTGAATTCCCCTTATTTACATGATTTACTGGGCTTTAGGTATAAGTGGGGCGGATATTCAGTGGCAAATTACCTGATTAGGCAGGGCAATTGTCAACGCCGGACTTAAACCGCACCAAACGCCGGAGCAAAAGTGCGCCACTTGGCTGGTTCTGGCCGGAGTAAAAATGCGCCACTTTGTTAGATATAGGTTTGTCCATAGTCACACATAGCGGAGCGCCCCCAAATAGCGCCGAAGCTTTGCGGAGCTGTGGTCAAACCGGGCGCGGCGTTTTTTATTCAGGTTTTCTTCGACTGGCGGGAGTGTTTGAGGCGGGAGCTGTCGCCGTTCATTTCCAGAATGTGGACATGGTGGGTCAGCCGGTCGGAAAGTGCGCCTGTGAGGCGTTCTCACTCTGGTTCACTCTGCCGTCGTCGATACCAGCAGTATCATCATCGCGGCGTTCATGTTCAGATGTCGACCATGGTCATGGTCGGGATCGGGATCATAGCGTCAATGCATAATTGAGGTCATCGTGTTCAAACGCTGGCACCATGCGGGCGATCTCATTTTGTGGCGCTTGCCGACGCTGCGCATAGTGTCGCCAGTTGCGTATTACCAAGGCGCACTCACCTATGATCTCATTGGCTTCAGCAAGGTTCCGAACAAAGAATTCCGAAACGTTTTGAAGAAGTTGAAGCGAGGCGGTCGCGTCGTCGTAGTCGATGCGCGTCTTGAGTATTCGCGGTCCATCAGGAACTGGGTTGAGGTCATAACACGGGCTCAGTGCCCATCCTTGTCGCCCGCGCCATAGAAAACCGTGATTTCGAAGGTGATCGTCGGTGTTGCTGATCAACACGCTGAACGCGATGCGACGGAAGAGTTCATTAAGATCATCATCGGGAACAGCACCATGATCGGTAAGTGCATCAACTATCTCCAAGTAACTACCATCATCATCGCCATCATTGTGTTCCGTCATCGCCATGGCGCTCATGAACGGGATGCGCTGCCCATCGATGCGGTCGAACCGCTTCGTGATAAAAATTGGACCGCTGTCGCTCGCCGCAAGGTCGTATTCGATGACGTTAATGCCGGCGTCCTTTGCCATATCCAACGCAATGGCCTCCCAACGCGAGATAGCGTAGGCGTCAGTCTCTTTCGGGAACTTTGCTATGGACAGGTTGCCGTGCTGATCGAACACCGAAGCCTTTGGGCGCGCGCCGCCGAGTGAAGAACCCGGCGCGAAGATCATGAGGAGGTCTTCGTCGGTCTCTTCGCCTCGAAGAATCCGCTGTGAGGCGCTTAGAAGATCGGCAAGTGCAATTGTGGTCGGAACACCGCGTGTCTGTGGTGACTGAAATTCTTCGTCGCCTTCAAAACGGAAGCGTAGGGCTCCCAAGCGAGTTTCGTCGGAGACGCCCAGTAGATAGTCCATCTCGTGAAGCGTTCGTGCCGGACGGCCCGCTTGTTCCGCAAGACGCCGTTCGTTCCGGCGCATAAGCTCACGTCCCCATGTATCCGGGGCACTGTCGCCGAGAGTACCGAACATCTCTTTGCCAGCCGGAGGCGCAAGGCTTCCTCGGCTTAGGGGAAGAGAGGGGTCGAACTGGAATGCTTCTGGTGCTGTCAGCCAATCTGGGTCGTGCTCGTAGGTGACGCGCTCGCGCCGAGGGCCAGCGTGTCGTCGCAGCAGCCCTACCCGCCGACGTTCCCCGTATGCATCGAGGAACACTTCAACGTTGCTCATGTTCTTCGCCCTCGCTGGGGTAGCTGTTCATCTGTAAGCTCAGTGTCGAGCGGGTCAGTGAAGTTGGCGAACTCCTTCAACAGCCCAAGAGCTTGCATGACCAGCAAGTACGATGCGATGCGCACGTTCGGATCGCCGCCCTCGATCCGGCGAAGGGTGGGTATCGATATCCCGCCTCGCTCGGCAATGAGCTCCATCGGCAAGCGCCGCACTAAGCGTGCTCGTTTGAGCTTCCTTCCAAGACTGCGAAGCTCTCTCTTAGTTGCGGGCGTGATCTTAGTCGAGGCAGGCATAACAGCACACATGGTTTCCCTTATGGTATATAAACTAATATCTGTGTTCTGTTATTGCAAGTGCTAAGAATTACGTACGAGAAATCAAAAACGACGAACATCAAACGACGCAACAGAGCACCCACATTCTGTTAGGCCAAATAAAATAACACACATGTTCTATTATGAAGATCTCAAGATCGACTCCGAGTGGAAGCCTGCTGCAGTGTGATGTCGGACGGCCCAGAACCTGATGTTTGGACCCACTGCCTTTTCACCCTCGCGAGACAGTCCTCTGCGTGGCACGCTCTCATGTTAACCCATTGAGAGCATTGAGCTGCATATGACTTGCAGTGGTACACTCTTCCCCCTATTTTATTGAGGTCATCGCGGCTTCTTGGAGCCCCCTACGGGCTGCCACACACTTGTTTCCCGAAAACCTTATTATGTTGGGCGTATTGACCTTAGGTGTCCGACGTTTTTCAGGCCGTGGTACACTTTTGTTATCCCGGGCAGCGTCAACGCGATCTGCAGCCTGTTCAGCGAGGCGTGCGCGTTTGACGCGTTTGGTATAGATCGCCGTCTTCGCATCGCTGCGAGACAGGTGAGCCATGACTTCTTAAACGGAACCGCTTTGCTCCGCGATGACTTTTGCGCGACGCTTGCAAATACCGTGTTGAGGCCGAGTTGCCTTCAGCAACTCCTCACCCTGTCGATTGATCACGGATTCACAAAGACCCGCCTGTTTGACCCGTTTTCTGGCCCGATTGTCTAGGCTCCCAGTGGACGCGAAGGGTCTTCCATACTCCGTCAGGAGATAAGCTGGTGTATCCTCGGAGAGATTAGCAAGTTCGACCATCACGTCTTTGGACATCGGCACGCGGACCGGTTCTGATCCACGCTTGCCCGGCTGCCATGCAACGTAAAACCGGTTGCCACCTCATTGTGCGGTCCCAAAAGATGTGTGTCTCTGATCCTGCCAGCGGCGTTTTGAGCCAGCAAAAAGTCCAGAAGCCAATACGCCTCAGCGCAAGCAAAGCCAGCGGACGATCCCGTCTATTTAGGGCAGCTTGTAGCGCGTCAACCACCTTGTCCGGAACCACCATGACCGGTTTTGAGGCCGCCGGGGTTGGCGTGTCGTTCGGTGTTTTGGGTTAGGTTTCTCTTTCGTTCTGGTTGTCGCTGATGGTTGTCGCTGACGCTATGGTAAACGCTGCGCAATCAGCGGCTGCGATGCAACTGAAGCGTTTGAGGCAGCTCATATATCGCCTTACCTTGGTGAGGATACTAACCATACGCAAAACGGAATCCTCCTTCGCGCTGATCTGCACTCACTCTTCGACCTAGGATTGATCTGTGTTGAACCTCAGAGGAGGTCCGTTCGGCTCGCACCGAGCCTCAAGGGCGCATCATACGAAGCGTTGGATGGTCGCAAGATCAACTTACCAACCGAACGAGTATCCCACCCAAGCGCTAACGCGCTCGCTCAGCACATGCAGTGGGCGGGCCTCGAAGAGCAATAAACACGACGTTCGCGCCAACGTGAAAAACTACGACCTCTCAAGAACGACCGTTGCCGACAACGATCGGACGAACGAAGGACTATGAGCTATTGCAAACGACAAAGAGGACGAATGTGGGCTGCAACGACCGTCATCATGCAGATGATCGGGATCATGGTGGGATAATTATTTAACGATCCGTACCATGATCGTCAGTTTCGTGCTTCACATGGCATAAAATCTGCCTATTCATGCCTTTTATAGCACGTATTATTTAATTATCGTGCCAAAATAAACACATTAATTTATTAAACCGTGCTATAAAAAGCATGCTTTTATAAAAATATGTGTTATACAGTACACGTTTAATGCAAGACTACGTGTCTTACTTAGCACGAAAGGTGTGCCATGAGGAATGTAAAAAGCACAGCGAGACGCAAAAATAGCGAGGCAATAGATGCAGTTAGCCGTGCACTCTCGCAACACCTCCACAGGCGCGGCTGGATCGAGCGGTTCCGCGCAGCGCTCGGCATGTCCATAACAGACTTGGCGGCAAAAGCGGGGCTGGACCGATCAGTAGTTTCGCGCGCCGAGCAACGCGAGAAAGATGGCAATATCACGATTAAGCAGATCGACAAGATTGCTGAGGCGATGGGGGGCAAGCTTGTGTACGCGATTATCCCCAAAGAAGGTCGCGTTGAAGACCTCGTCATGGAGCAAGCACGTAAGAAGGCTAGCCGAGTTGTCCGGCGCACCCGCGCTCACATGGCGCTGGAGGCGCAGTCGGAGGGTCTCCAGAGCCAGGAGGACGCTATAGAGGAACTCGCCTCCGAAATGGCGCGCGAAATGGCCCGTGGTTTCTGGCGGTGACTGAGATACTGAACCAGCCCATGGGCGCCAGTGATCTCACTCCAGACGAGCTGAAGGGGCTAAAGGTGCCGGGCATTACGACCCACCGCGAGTTGAACGAAGTCGAGGCGGTCAACATCGAGCAGGGGCTACTTTGGCTAGATCAGAGGCCGCGAACTTTCGATCTACTGACGGATGACGCAGCCAAGGAGATCCATCTGCGCTTGTTTGGGGGTGTCTGGAAATGGGCCGGTGAGTATCGCCTGACCGGGAAGAACATTGGCGTTAACGTGGGGCATATTTCAACGGAGATGCGATACTGCTTGGACGACGCAAGAATGTGGCTTGACCGTGAGGTTTATCCACTTCCGGAGTTGCTTGCGCGCTTTCACCACAGACTTGTGAAAATTCACCCATACCCCAACGGCAACGGCCGCTGGTCACGTATAATGACAGACGAACTGCTGCGTCGCATCGATGACGACCGATATCTCAATTGGTCCAGGGGCGGCAGCCTTCAAACAGAGAACACACACAGGCGCAGATACATCGATGCTTTACGCGCGGCAGATCAGTACAACTTCGATCTTGTCACCGAATTCATTGGCGATGCGTTGGAGTAGTGTGACTTGTTCAGCCGGTCTGCCGTCCTCCCCGAGTGGTCGAAGTAGATGAGCAGCAGAACTATCCCTTTGGGCTCGTCTCGGTCATTGTCGGTGGCTTGGAGGAATGAGCATTTCCCGCTCAAAGAGGACTCGTGATACAAGACCTCAGTTTCTGGCAGCTTGACCGTTCCGAAAAGCACTCTGAGCAACGGTCCCGCAATGTCCTTGCCAATGTTGGCAGTGGTACACGCTAGGTCTAACCCATTGATCGCATTGAACTGCATTCGACCGATCGTGGTACAGCTAACCTCTTATTTCATTGGGGTTTTCGTGGCTTCTTGGAGCCCCCTACGGGCTACCACTTACCCCCTAATTATTCTATTAATATAGACAATTGGGTATTATGGCACCGTCAGGGGCACTGCGCCGCATCTTTCCAGTGCCTTCATACCTGTATGAGAGCAGTGGACGTTCTGTTTCAATTGTCAGTGACCTTGCAGATCATGCCACTTCTTGCTTTCATTTTAAGCCCGCATTCCCCAAGTAGTCCGATCTTTTCGCGCCTCTGGAAGCCACTAATGTGTTATGTTTCAGCATGTTAATAGGGTTGAAGGCGGCATATCATGGATCACCCAAAGGGTGCAGGCGAAACGGGAAATGTTCGGCTTGGATTTGACCGTCGCGTGCGGCTGGAATTTCATGGATCAAAGATCAGTTCGGACGGTGGTCTGCTGTTGTTTC
>Ga0075467_10003868_pt1 | contig 11335 bp, 12 predicted proteins | sample DEB08_DNA_9_FD_75067 | JGI IMG/M metagenome (GOLD analysis project Ga0075467, IMG submission 75067) | Aqueous microbial communities from the Delaware River and Bay under freshwater to marine salinity gradient to study organic matter... | ecosystem: Environmental > Aquatic > Marine > Coastal ...
AAAATAATTACCTGATTTTATAAAGTTACAGATATAGAAAAAGGGGAAGATTTCCCCTTTTTAAATGTTTGAAACCTTTTTCCAATAGTATTCTTAAATCCCTCTAAAATCTAATAGCAAAAGTTTCTAATAATAGAAATTAAATACAAAATGATATAGATATCAATTTTATATCTGAATAATAGTAATTAATAGTATAAAAGTAATGATTTTATGATTTAAAACTAAAGTTATTAATGATAACTTATTAACAACTAGGGTGTATTTTGTATTAAATTATTTACAAAATGATCATTTTAGCAAGACAAGACTTACCTTTGAAACTTTACTAAAAACTGTGTTAAACACTTATACTAAAGAATTTAATTACAACTTAAAACTAGCAGCTCCTGTCATGTTAGGTATGCTTGGTCATACTTTTGTAAGTTTGGTTGATAATATTATGGTAGGTCAATTAGGTACTGCAGAATTAGCCGCTGTATCTTTGGGTAATAGCTTTATTTTCATCGCCATGTCGCTGGGTATTGGGTTTTCAACGGCAATAACACCATTAATTGCTGAAGCAGATTCTGAAAATAATTTTGGCAAAGGAAAATCTTCATTTAAACATGGTTTATTATTATGTATAGTTTTAAGCGTATTACTTTTTCTGCTTATACTTTTTGCAAAACCATTGATGTACTTAATGAAGCAGCCAGAAGAAGTTGTGAAACTAGCAATTCCGTATTTGGATTTAGTAGCATTTTCATTAATTCCACTTATTATTTTTCAGGCATTTAAGCAATTTAGTGATGGTTTATCTATGACCAAATATCCAATGTATGCTACTATTTTAGCGAATGTGATAAATGTTGTTCTTAACTACTTATTAATCTTCGGTAAGTTTGGATTTCCTCAAATGGGAATTGTTGGTGCTGCTATAGGTACCTTAATATCTCGTATAGTCATGTTGTTCTTTTTATGGTGGATTTTAAAAGAAAAAGAAAAATCAAAAGCCTATGTAACAGACATAAAGTTATTCATTTTAGATAACCGAATGATAAAAAAAGTTCTAAATCTAGGCTTTCCAAGTGCGATGCAAATGTTTTTTGAAGTCGCCATCTTTACAGCTGCAATTTGGCTTAGTGGAACATTAGGAAAAAATCCGCAAGCAGCCAATCAGATTGCTTTAAATTTATCGTCAATGACGTTTATGGTTGCTATGGGATTAAGTGTTGCAGCTATGATTAGAGTAGGAAACCAAAAAGGATTACGTGATTTTGTAGAACTTAGACGAATTGCTATATCCATTTTTTTGTTGGGTTTATTATTAGCATTTTTATTTGCGGTGCTTTTTTTAATATTCCACAATTTGCTTCCAAAAATTTATGTTGATTTAAGCGATGCTAATAATTTAATCGATAATACAGAAGTAGTTTCAATAGCCGCCAAATTACTAATAGCCGCCGCTATTTTTCAATTAAGTGATAGCGCTCAGGTTATTATTTTAGGTGCTTTAAGAGGTTTGCAAGACGTAAAAATTCCAACTCTAATAACCTTTATTTCTTATTGGCTTATTGGTTTTCCATTAAGTTATTATTTAGGAAAAGAAGATGCTTATGGTAGTTTTGGTATTTGGATAGGTATTTTAGCTGGCTTAACTTCTGCAGCAATTTTATTGTATATTAGGTTTAACTATTTAACAAAACGATTAGTTTTGCAAGAACAAAAAAATATTGATTAATATGGAACTACCAAAGTTTATCCTTGGCGATAATACTGATTTTGAAACAGCAATTTTTGTTATTCATACTGAGTTTCCAAGATTTATAATTAATCTTGAGAATGATGAGATAGAGTGGTTAGAAGATTTTGATGATCTAGACGAAAAAGAATTGTTAACTGAAACAGAAAACCTTATTGAAGAAGCTTCTAAATTTTATGATAGAGAAGTTTCCAGATATGACGATTAATTTTTTTATTTAAACCAATGTTAGATCAACTTTTACAACTTGATAAAGACTTTTTTATTTTTCTTAATGGTTTAGGAAATAGCACTTGGGATAGTTTTTGGTTGGTTATAACTGATAAGCTTACGTTCATACCGTTATACGCTGTTTTACTTTTTCTTATTTATAAAAAACTGGGATTAAAATCGCTTTTAGTAATAATTTTGGTTGTTGCTGCTATGATTACTTTTACAGATCAAATAACAAATTTATTTAAATATGTTATTGCTAAGCGGCCAAGACCTTGCCGTGAAGAAGATTTACAAGCAATCATGCGTTTTATAGCAAAAGGTTGTGGTAGGTATGGTTTCTTTTCTGGACATTCATCTAACTCCATGGCTGCAGCAGTTTTTGCAGGTTTACTTTTGAAACCTTATTTTAAAAACCTTATTTTTATATTACTGTTTTGGAGTGCCGTTGTTGCCTATAGTAGAATTTATGTTGGTGTTCATTATCCTTTGGATATTGTCAGTGGTTCAGCTTTTGGTGCGCTTTCTGGGTTTATGTTTTATAAACTTCAGATTTATTTGAGAAAGCGATTTATTTCCGAGTAACCTTATAATAGTTGTAGCTCAAACGATTTTTGTATCCTCTTGTACCTTCTGAGACTGTATTTAAACTATAAGTAGTTATAAATTTGATATCATATTTCGATTCCAGATTTTTGATGTGATCCACTTCAGCAGATTGAATAATTAGGTTTATAGCTGATTGTTGATAATCCAAGGTATCCATTTCAATAGGCAATATTTTACCTCCATAATTCCAAACGATTTCTGGCGAAGGATCTCCAATGCAAAATAATGCTTCTGAATGTTTATCGAGTTCTGGTTTTAACGTGCTAATAGGATTATAATTTTCACTTCTTAAATCAGTTGCTATAGGAACAGCGAATAAAAAAACGGAAACCATAAAAGCCAAGCATAAATAAAAAGCATGCTTAATATTCTTTTTAATTAATGATCGTAAAAGGAGTATTCCAATAATGAATAAAACAATTGCAACCAAAGCAAACTGCATCCAACCAGTCGTTATTGTATTTTTTAAAAAAAGATAACCAGCAATTGGAAACGCAATTCCAATCAATGCAATAAGTCCAAAATTAAAATACACAGGGATTGTTTCACGTTTGTCCTTAAGTGATTTAAATCTTCTAATTAAGTATTCAATGTAAAAGCCAATGTTTAGTGCCAACGGAATTAATACAGGCATTAAATACCTAGATTTTTTCTCAGGAATTATAGAAAGTAGTATAACAGCTAGAAGCGTCCAGAGTAAAGTGAACTTATAAGCTTTTAAGTTACTAACTCGTGTTTTTAAATAAGGATATAATAAGCTAATAAATGCTGGAATAGTCCATAAACCACTTTGCACAAAAAAGCTCCAGTAGTAATAAAACGGTCTTACGTTATAACTAGACCAATTTCCAGTTTCTTTTTTAGTAATAGCTAAAAAAGTTTCAGGATCAGCAAATCTTACGTACAAATACCACCAACCTCCAATTGCTAGAGCAATTAGAAGTGCTGAAAATGCGCAAAGTCTCTTGGCTTTAAAATGTTTGTACTTAAAAACAACGCCATAAGCTATTAAAAAAGGGAGAAGCAACGCGTATATGGAAATCGGACCTTTGCTCATTATAGAGCATCCAATAAAAAATCCTGCTATCAACGTATTTTTCCAAAAGCTTGTCGTTTTATCAAAAAGTTGATACAGATGATAAATACCTATAAGCATAAAACCATGTGTGAAAATGTCCCAAGGTGCTTCAATGACTATTCCAATTACATAAAACGACGTTAATGTTAGGAATCCATTTATGAGACTATGGTGTTTATTGTTTAATAATTGGTCACTTAAAAGGTAATTGTATGTTGCTAAAACGATAACCATTAAAAAACCAGGTAATCGCATTGCAAACACACTTTTTATTCCAAAGAGAAAAGCAGAAATCGCAGCTAACCATGTTGGTAAAGGAGGTTTTTGATAACGTGGTTCTCCGTTTATGGTTGTAAGTAACCAATTACTATCAGTAAGCATTTCGCGGGCTGTAATAAAATTACGAGCTTCCATAATAGTGACTTCTAATACATCCATATTAAAAGCAAACATTAGTATGGCAATTAAAGCTATTGAAGTTTTTGGATTATTTTCAATCAGTTTGATAATCATATTTGCGTAGTAAAATTAAATTTCTGATGTAAATGATAGAACCTAATAAATGACCAACAAAAAGAACAGGATCTTTTCTGTTTACAGCATAAACTAATATAAGTAATGAACCAATCAAACTCAACATCCAAAAACCGAATGGTAAAGAGGACGATTTTTTACGCTCTGAGTATAACCATTGATATACAAAGCGCAACGTAAATATAACTTGCGAAATAATACCTAGCCAAAGTAACCAACTTGGAATTGCCTCATTTTTGAATAGTAAATCTTTATCAATGACATTGTTGTTAAAGTAATAGATCACGATTAGCGTTGGTACACTATAGAGTAAAGCTCTAGTGATCCAATGAAATTTTTGCCATTGATTTTGTAACTGAAGATTCCTGATATATATAAAATAAGTTAAAGCTTGCCCGAGCATAATGGCAAAATCATTACGTAAATAGCCATAAATGAAGAGGAGGAAAGAAGCAATTAAACTCAACGTCCAAAATAATGTTGGAGTGATGACCTTTTTTTGTCTTTCAGAAGAAATCCATTGTATAATTAATCTCGAGGAGAATAAGATTTGAGCAACAAAGCCAATAGTATATATTAGCCAATTACTCATAAGTCGTGTTTAGCTATTTTGTAATTAATGTATTTTCGTTTCATCCATAAATAAGCAAAACAATCACTTAAGGGTCCAAGTAATCTATTCCATACACCAAATTTTGCTTGTCCAGCAATACGAGGATAATGTCTTACAGGAATCTGCGTAATTTTACCATTTTGTAACAAAATCATGGCTGGTAAAAATCGATGCAAACCTTTAAACATTGGAATACGTTTTGCATAATCTGCTTTGATAACTTTTAGCGGGCAACCTGTATCATCCATTCCATCGTGTGTGAATGAACGCCTAATTCCATTTGCGATTTTTGAAGACATGTTTTTCACAAACTTATCTTTTCTATTCGCCCTAACTCCAGTTACTAAATCAAATTCATCAATATGATCTAAGAGCAAATTAAAATCCTCAGGATTGGTTTGTAAATCAGAATCAATATAACCAACTAGTTCGCTTTTAGCATGATCAAAGCCGGCCTTAATAGCAGCACTTAAGCCTCTATTTTCTTCAAAAGAAATGTAATTAAAGCTGTCATTTCTTGCGCAAATTCTTTCAATAAGCGCTTGACTATTATCTTTTGAACCGTCATTTACAAATAAAACACTTGTTGTTTTCGTCGCGATTTTAGTGTAAGCAAGTAGTTCTTTTTCTACACGTTCCAAATTATCTTCTTCATTATAAACAGGAACAATAATGGTAAATTGAAAACTCATTGATGTTTAGTTAGTAGGTACAAAAATATTCTTTTTTAATTAACATTAGAGCATACTACTTTTTAAATGTAAAAAAGATGTTAAATTGCAACATCAAAATTGACAAATGAAAATTTTAGTTACAGGAATTGCCGGTTTTATAGGTTCACATACTGCTGAAAGATTATGTGATGCTGGACATAACGTTATTGGAGTTGATAATTTTAACGATTATTATAGTTTAGAATTAAAGCAATTAAACGTCAAGTCGTTATTAGAAAAAGGTGTGAAGATTATAAAAAAGGATCTTCGAGACGAAAATTTATCTGAAATTTTGCCGACTGATATCGATTATATTTTTCATTTTGCTGCGCAACCAGGAATTTCTGCCACATCTTCGTTTGAAGATTATTTTACGAATAATGTTATAGCAACAAAAAACTTAATTGACTATGCATTACTATGTAAAAATTTAAAATTGTTTGTAAATATTGGAACGTCTTCAATTTATGGTTTAGAAGCCACCTTTCCAGAAAGCGTAGCTGTAAAACCAGCTTCTCATTATGGTGTCACCAAATTAGCTGCAGAACAATTAGTATTACAAAAGAGTAGAGAGCAGAAAATACGTGCTTGTTCTTTACGTTTGTACTCTGTAATTGGTCCACGCGAACGTCCTGAAAAAATGTATACCAAACTCATTGCTTGTGGCATAAATAATGAAGCCTTCCCATTGTATGAAGGAAGCGATAAGCATTTACGTAGTTTCACCTATGTTGGTGATATTGTTGATGGCGTTGTAAGTGTTATGGGAAATGAAAATAAAGTTGATGGTGAAGTTATAAACCTTGGAACTGAAGTTGAACATACCACTCAAGATGGTATTGAAGCCGTTGAAAAAGTACTTGGAAAATCTATAACTATTAATATTGTACCAAAACGTGCTGGTGATCAATCACGTACTAAAGCAAATATTGATAAAGCTCGAAGTTTGTTAAATTACAATCCGCAAACCACACTTTTGGAAAGTGTAACATATCAAGTTAATTGGTATAAGGCTAATTTTTTATAAACTCATTAAATATTCCGCAGCAGCAAAAGGCGTTGTTTCATTGCTTTCAATGCGTTGTAGTTGGATATTAAGTGCTTCCTTAATTTTTTTATTTGTAAAGAAATCAGATTTTAATCTATCTTCAATAGTTTGCATCAGCCAAAATTTATTTTGTTCAGTACGTTTATTTTTAAAAAACAAATTCTTCTTGGTGAGTTCTATATAGCTCTCAATGAGTTCCCAAATTTCAGAAATTCCTTCATTTTGTATAGCACTACATATGGAGACTTTAGGTTGCCAATTTGATGCTTTTTCAGGATATAAATGCAAGGCTCTATTAAACTCAACTTTTGCAAGTTTAGCTCGTTTTAAATTATCGCCATCAGCTTTGTTAATGGCAATGGCATCTGCCATTTCAATAATGCCTCGTTTAATACCTTGTAGTTCGTCGCCGGCTCCTGCAAGTTTCAACAGTAAAAAGAAATCTACCATACTATGAACAGCAGTTTCACTTTGTCCAACACCAACAGTTTCAATAATGATAGTATCAAAACCTGCTGCCTCACACAAAATAATAGTTTCTCTAGTTTTTCTAGCAACACCACCTAATGAGTCTCCAGACGCGGAAGGCCTTATGTAGGCGTTCTCATTTTTGACCAAATCTTCCATGCGAGTTTTGTCACCAAGAATACTTCCTTTGGTTATTGAGCTGCTTGGGTCAACAGCCAAGACTGCTACTTTTTTTCCAAGATTGGTAAGGTGTAATCCAAATACCTCAATAAATGTACTTTTACCAACGCCAGGAACGCCTGTAATTCCTATTCTAATCGAATTATTGGCATAAGGCAAACAACCTTTTATAATAGCATTTGCTTTTTGTAAGTGATCTTGATTTTTACTTTCAACCAAGGTAATCGCTCTGCTTAATGCAGTAACATCTCCTTTTAAAATTTCGGTAATTAAATCCTGAGTAGAAGGCTGTGTCTTTCGTTTCTGCTTAATAGATGATATATACGATACATTGGTAATATCACGCTGTGAAATACCTTTTTGTTCATTTAAAGCAGATTTATTTTGTTTAGACACAATAGCATTATTTTAGTGGGACTACAATTTTTGTAGTATCCCAAGCCATGGTTAAAGATAAGTTATCTGTTGAATTATCAAAAGCGATTGTAAATTGTTCTACAGGATTTTCTAATTCTTGTACAGGTACTGTAATTGTTATAACGTCAAATTCAGGTTCACGCATTGGCTCCATAGCATCATTTACTCCCCAAGGGTATTGCTTTGAATTAAATATAACTTCCCAAGAATTTTCGCCAGGAATCGTCCAAAGTGTGTATTTCCCTGCTACCAAATAGTCATTCCCGATTTTTAGGGATTGGTTAGTTTCGAACGTTGTTGCTTCGTTGGCACCAGTTCTCCAAACTTGATTAAAAGCTACAATACCACCAAAGATATCTCGATTTCGTTTTGATGGTCTATTATAAAAAACTTCAAGTTCTAAATCATTAAGTTTAAATTCAACTGTATCTTTTGGGCTTAATGGCTTTTTAAAAATACCACCTGTTACATAAGAATAGATGAATATCCCGACAGCAATAAAGGTTAAAAGGATAACTATTCGTTTTAAAAATAAGTTCATAAATAGTAATTAATTGGAACTACAAAGATAGATGTTAGTGCGCGTTTTTTTTAATAGAAACGTTAATTTGTTGTGATTTGTTACGGCTTGGATAAAAAAATATTTATCTTTTTGCAACAATCAATTTTTAGTATCGTCTTTAGAGTGTAATTAAGATGATAAATTGCATTTTAAATTAAAACAAGAATAACGTTTAACATCGATTACATTGACCTAACCAAAACAAAATTAAGTGAATACGTTAACAATAGACATTGTTGAAAAGTGTAAGCAAAACGACCGGAAAGCGCAATTAAAACTGTACAATCAATATTGCGATGGAATGTTTACGGTTGCCATGCGCTTTGTAAAGGATACTATGGAGGCCGAAGATATTGTACAAGAAGCCTTTATTAAAGCCTTTGCAAAATTACACCAATATAAAGCGGAAGTCACTTTTGGAGCTTGGTTAAAACGAATCGTCATTAATAAAAGTATTGATTTACTGAAATCTAGAAAGCAACAAATGCTGGAATTAGATGAGGTGCACCTTAAAGTAATCGATAGTAATTATGAAGACGAATGGCTTGTAGATGATGCAATTACTTTAGACGAAGTAAAAAGAGCAATTGAAAAATTACCAGACAAGTATCAATATGTGGTGATGTTATTTTTAATAGAAGGTTATGATCATCAAGAAATAGCCGAAATATTAAACATTACTGAAGTCGCATCAAGAACACAATTATCAAGAGGTAAAGCAAAATTAAGAGAACTATTAACAGTTAAGCAAAATGGCACAAGATATTAGAAAACTATTTAAAGAAGAGCCGAAGGTAAGCAGTCATAAAATGCCTAAAGGCCATGAAGCACGATTTCTAGATAAATTAGATGAAGCGCTACCTAAGCAAACATCGCGACCATTGTTTTCCTTTTTAAACATTGCAGCAAGTGTTGTTATTTTAATAGGATTGAGCCTTGGAGGTTACACATATTTTAATCAATCAGTTCCAGAAGTTATCCCGGAAACTATTGCTAATAAATCTCCTTTAGGTGAAATTTCACCAGAATTAAAAAAAGTAGAAGATTATTACTTGGCAAATATCAATCTAGAACTGTCTAAAATGGAAGTAACTCCAGATAATAAGGAAATGTTTGACGGTTATCTAGAACGATTAGAAGAGCTTAATAATGAATATGCTGTCCTTGCCGATGAGTTAACAACATCTGGTCCAACCGAAAGAACTGTGAATGCTTTAATTGATAATTTAAAACTGCGTTTGAACCTATTGTATCGTCTTAAAGAAAAATTAAACGAACTAAAGAATTTAACTAATGAACTTGAGGAAACTCAAGTCTAATTAATCAAAAATCAAAACAATGAACATGTATAAATATATAACACTAACGCTCGCATTTTTAAGCGTATTTAGTTTGTCAGCACAAGAGAAGCTGGAAAAACTAAATAAAACAGTAAGTGCTAATAAAGATGTTGTCTTAAATTTAAACACAACCCATACTAATATAGAAATAAGTACTTGGGATAGTAACAAAATTCAAGTAGAAGCCTTTATTGAAAGTGACGAATTATTAAAAGAAGAATTGAAAGAAGTATTAGATTCTTGGGACGTTGACGTTGAAGGGTCAGGTGCTAATGTAAGCATTGAAACTAATGGAGGTTTTGGAGGTAATTATAATTTTAATTTTGACTTTAGTGGATTAGAGATGCTAAAGGATTTAAATTTAAATATTCCTGAAATTCCAGAGATGAATATTGAATTACCCGAAATGCCTGAGATGCCAGAAATGAACATCGAAGTTCCAGAAATGCCTGAAATGCCTGAAATGCCTGAATTACCAAAAGGTGTTCATAATGTTCAATTTGATGTTGAAAAATATAAAAAAGACGGTGAGCCTTATTTAGAGAAATGGAGTCAAGAATTTGAAGCTAAATATGGAAAAGGATACAAAGAAGAAATGAAAGCATGGGCAAGAGAGTTCTCAAAAGTTGATTGGGATGGTTACTCTGTTCGTATGGAAAAATGGGGAGAAGAGTTCGGTAAAAAATTTGGAGATAAATTCGGAAAGGACATGGAGAAATGGGGAGAAGAGCTTAGCAAAAAATTCGATGGCAAATGGGCTGAAGACATGGAAAAATGGGGAGAAGAATTCGGTGAAAAATTTGGAAAAGAATGGGAAGAGAAAGGTAAGCTTATTGAAGAGCGTATGGAGGAATTTGAAAAGAATTGGGAAGGCAAAGAAGCTGAACTCGAAAAACGTTTTGAAGACTTAGAAAAGAGAAACAATAAAGTTAAGAAAACGATTAAAATTAAGATGCCTAAAGACACTAAGTTAAAGGTTAATGTAAGACATGGAGAGCTTAAGTTTGCTTCCGTTATTTATAATCTTAAGGCAGATTTATCGCATTCAAGTTTATTAGCAGATCGCATTGGTGGAAGTGAAACTTCCATCAGTGCCTCTTATTCTCCAGTGTTAGTTAATAATTGGGATGCTGGTGAATTAAAACTTAAATATGTTGATGATGCTTTATTAAAACACGTAAAATCATTGGTATTATTCTCAAAATCATCAGATATTAATATTGATTATTTAAATGGCAATTCAATAATTGATGGAAGTTTTGGAGATTTAACCATTCATAATATCACAGATACTTTCAATACTTTAAATATTGTTTTAGAAAACAGTGATGCTCATATTAAATTACCTAAAGGAGATTATAATTTGCAGTATCAAGGTAGCCGATCACGTTTAAAGCACCCAAAGAAAACTGATAAAGAAAATACATCGTCTTTTTCAACTGGAAACCTTAGTAGTGGTAAAACCATTGTTATCAATGCCAAGTTTAGTAATATAGTGATGCAATAACATTAATTATCTTTTGTCATTCCGCACTTGATGCGGAATCTATAATCTTGGTATAAGATGCTCAATCAAGTTCAGCATGACAAATAAATAACAGGAATTGTTAGTCTTCAACCAAAACCCATTCACCTTTAGTAATTAAAGGTTCTGCTTGTTTATATTTTAGGGTTTTATTTTCACCACTTATTACATTTTTAATCGTCACACGATCGTTACGTCCAATTTTTGGTCGCTCTCTAACAATAGTTTCAACTACTTGTTGTTGACGTTGCGTATTTCCAGCAGCTCTAGCTTCAGCAGAACGTTCATCCA
>Ga0075467_10003870_pt1 | contig 11334 bp, 8 predicted proteins | sample DEB08_DNA_9_FD_75067 | JGI IMG/M metagenome (GOLD analysis project Ga0075467, IMG submission 75067) | Aqueous microbial communities from the Delaware River and Bay under freshwater to marine salinity gradient to study organic matter... | ecosystem: Environmental > Aquatic > Marine > Coastal ...
TGCGTGCCGGTGGAGGGCAATCACCCCGCCTATATCCTTTATACCAGCGGCACCACGGGCCAGCCCAAGGGGGTGGTGCGGCACACCGGGGGGCATCTGGTGGCGCTGAACTGGTCGATGCGGTATCTGTACGACATGAATCCCGGCGAGGTGTTCTGGGCCGCGTCCGATGTCGGTTGGGTCGTGGGGCATTCCTACATCTGTTATGCGCCGCTTGTGTTTGGCTGCACCACGATCGTGTTCGAGGGAAAGCCCGTCGGGACGCCGGATGCGGGGACATTCTGGCGCGTGATACAGGACCACCGGGTCAAGTGCCTGTTTACGGCCCCGACCGCCTTTCGGGCGATCAAGCGGGACGATCCGCAGGGCGCGCTTGTCGAGGATTATGATCTGAGCAGTCTGCAAAGCCTGTTTCTGGCGGGTGAACGAGCCGATCCGGACACCATTCAATGGGCAATGGACAAGCTGGGTGTGCCGGTGATCGACCATTGGTGGCAGACCGAGACGGGTTGGGCGATTTGCGGAAACCCTATGGGGGTCGAGCCGCTGCCGGTCAAGATCGGCTCGCCTTGTGTTCCGATGCCGGGCTATGACGTGCAGATCCTTGATGAGGCCGGGCACCCGATGCCGGATGGAGAGTTGGGGGCAATCGCCATCAAGCTGCCGCTGCCGCCGGGAACCTTGCCGACGCTTTGGCAGGCGGAGGCGCGGTATCGCAAGGCCTATCTGGAGCATTTCCCAGGCTACTACGAGACCGGCGACGCGGGATACAAGGACGCCGACGGGTATCTGTACATCATGGCGCGGACCGATGACGTGATCAACGTTGCGGGTCATCGGCTGTCCACTGGTGCGATGGAAGAGGTTCTTGCAGGTCATCCCGAGGTCGCAGAATGCGCCGTGATCGGGGTGACCGACGCGCTGAAGGGTCAGTTGCCGATGGGGTTCTTGTGCCTGAACAAGGGATCGAACCACACGGCCGATCAGGTTGTGGCAGATTGCGTGAAGCTGGTGCGGGACAAGATCGGACCGGTGGCGGCCTTCAAGCTGGCCGTGGTGGTTGACCGGTTGCCGAAGACGCGGTCGGGCAAGATTTTGCGTGCGACGATGGTGAAAATCGCCGATGGCGCGGACTTCAAGATGCCGGCCACGATCGACGACCCGGCGATATTGGACGAGATCGCGGTTGCCCTCAGAACGTTGGGGTATGGCAAATGATGGCGCCGTTCCCCGGAATGGCGGACGCCGCGTGACGTGACCCAGCCACCGCCCCGCCCGGACGATACGTTGCGCTTGTTCAGCCATGATATCCGGGCGGCGATGTCCGACGTGATCGGGGGCTTGCGGCTGGTGGATCTGACGCGGCTGGACCCTGATACCCGGATGCAGCTTGAGCGGGTGGCCGCTGCCGGTGATACGCTGGCAGAACTGGTTGACGCGGTCTTGATGGCGGCGGCGGGCCAGCCGGTTATGGCGGATGCGACGGACCGTGTGGCGTTGCAGGCCTTGTTGACCGGGCTGGGGCACCGGTGGTCGGGGCGGGCGCGTGAAAGACAGCTTGGGTTCGACATGCATTGCGACGATGGCTTGCCGCAGTATGTCGCGGCACCGCGGGTCATGCTGGATCGGATCATCGGCAACCTGATCCACAACGCATTGCGCCATGCGGCAAGCGCGGTCGAGATACGGGTCACGCTGTCGGACGGGGATGAGTTGTGCGTTGCGGTGGCGGATCGGGGGCCGGGATTTCCCGACAGCGTGCTGGCCGGATTTGCGGGCGATGCCGCGGACAGGGCCATGGGGCGTCTTGCCGGTGAGGGGTTGGGCCTGCGTATCGCCAAGGAGCTTTCGGCGCAGATTGGCGCGGAATTGCACATTGCGAACCGGATCGACGGCGGAGCGGAGGCCGTGCTGAGGCTGCCGCGGGTATTGCTGCAACAGACCGGGCGCAAGACCCCTGCCGATATGCCGGACCTGTCCGGGCTGCGCATCTTGCTGGCCGAGGACAACCCCACCAATCAGACCATTCTGCGCCAGACGCTTGGCCAGATGGGGAACGTGCCCGTGATCGTTGGTGACGGTGTGGAGGCATTGGAGGAACTGGACCGCCAGCCATTTGATATCGCGCTGATCGACATCGAGATGCCACGCCTGTCGGGGCTGGAGGTTCTGCGCCGGACCCGTGCCCGCACGGATGTTGTTGCCACCATGCCGATGGTGGCCCTGACGGCCTATGTGTTGCGCGACAACCGCGAGGCGATCTACGCGGCCGGTGCAGATGGCATTATCGGCAAGCCGATCGTGTCGGGGGCGGATTTTGGGCGCGCGGTGTTGCGGCATGCAGGGCGTCCGGCGGGCCTGCCCGAGCCCGAGGATGTCCTGAATGGCGATACCGAATTGGGTGTGCCGATGAACCATGAACGGTTCGAGGCGCTGCTGCGTGTGGCGGGCCCGGTGGAAGCGGTTGAGTTGCTGGCGCGGTTGGATGAAGACCTGCGCGCGGTTGATCAGCGGTTGCGCGCCGGGGTTTCCAATGGGGAGCTTTCCGCGATCCGTGAGCAGACCCATATCTTGATCGCATTGGCCGGTGCGGTGGGGGCCGAGCGGCTTTTTGGCTTGGCGGAGGTGCTGAATATTGCGGCCAAGCGCAAACGGGTGGCCGACATGGCGGCGCTACATGCGCCATGTGCGGCGGATCTTGCGGTGTTGATCAGCCTGATATCCGCGCGCCGCGACAGTATGCGCTGAGCCGGGCTTGCGCTTGGCCCGGCAGGGGATCAGACTGATGCAACAGTTGCCGTTCAGGAGAGTCCGATGGACCTGATTGCCCAAGCCGCCGCCGTACGCCTGAACGCTTATGCTCCCTATTCGAGGTTCAAGGTCGGTGCGGCCCTGATCAGCAGCGACGGTAACCTTTACCTTGGTTGCAACGTCGAAAACGTCGCCTATCCCGAGGGCACCTGCGCCGAGGCAGGTGCGATTGCCGCAATGATCGCCGCCGGAGACAACCGGATTGCCGAGGTCGCGGTGATCGCGGACAGCCCCGCACCGGTGCCGCCCTGTGGTGGGTGCCGCCAGAAGCTGGCTGAATTTGCCGACGGCGATGTCGTGGTGACAATGGCGACGACCGATGGTGCGACCCTGCGGATGACGGTGGCGGGCCTGTTGCCCGGTCGGTTTGACGCCAGCCATATGGACAACGCATGATCGACGCCCGCTCCATATTGGCCAAGTTGCGGGATGGCGTGCGCGTGACCGAGGCCGAGTTGTTCTGGTTTGCCCAAGGGCTTGCAAGCGGCGAGGTGACGGATGCACAGGCCGGGGCCTTCGCGATGGCCGTCTGCACCAAGGGGTTGGGCAGGAAGGGCAGGGTGCAGTTGACAAATGCCATGCTGCAATCGGGCGAAGTGTTGCATTGGGCGCTGGACGGTCCTGTGATCGACAAGCATTCGACCGGCGGTGTGGGTGACTGCACCTCGATGTTGCTGGCGCCCGCACTTGCGGCGTGCGGGGCGTTTGTGCCGATGATCTCGGGCAGGGGGTTGGGGCATACGGGCGGAACCCTCGACAAGCTTGAATCCATCCCCGGCTACCGCACGCAGGTCAGCGTCGCGGAACTGCAACGGATCGTGGGCGAGGTTGGCTGTGCCATCGTGGGTGCAAGCGCCGATATCGCCCCGGCCGATCGACAATTATACAGCATCCGCGATGTGACGGGGACAGTGGAAAGCATTGACCTGATCACCGCCTCGATCTTGTCCAAGAAGTTGGCCGCCGGGCTGGAGGCTTTGGTGCTGGACGTCAAGGTCGGAACCGGTGCGTTCATGGCGGACGCGTCCAAGGCGACCGCGTTGGCGCATGCGTTGGTTGATACGGCGCAGGGTGCGGGCTGCATGACGTCCGCGCTGGTTACGGATATGAATCAGCCGCTGGCAACGGCGGCGGGCAATGCCGTTGAGATGATTGCCGTGATGGAGGCGCTGACTGGCGCGGGCGTGGGCAGCGCCCTGCACCGGGTCACGGTTGCCTTGGGCGGTGAGGTGTTGGCGCTTGGTGGGTTGGCGGCAGATGCGGCGGATGGTGAGGGCCGCGTGGCCCGCGCCCTTGCCAGCGGTGCCGCAGCCGAGGTCTTCGGGCGGATGGTGGCGCAGCTTGGCGGGCCGACGGATTTCGTGGAACGCTGGCGCGACAGGTTGCCTGCGGCGCGCGCGATGGTGGATGTGCACCCCACGGAGGCCGGTTTCGTGTCCGCGATCAATGCGCGGGCCTTGGGTGAGGTTGTGGTGCATCTGGGGGGCGGCCGGCTGGTGCAGAGCGACCGCGTGGACCCGGTTGTGGGCCTGAGCGAGATTGCGCGGATCGGCGAGCGCGTGGATGACAGTCGCCCGTTGGCGCGTATCCATGCCGCCGATAGTGCCCAGGCCGAGGCGGTTGCCGCCGAGGTGCGGGCGGCCTTCACGCTGACGGATGCACCGGTGCAGGCGCCCCCCCTGATCCATGAAAGGATCGGATGAATGGCCCGCGCATTTCTGGTGGTGATGGATAGCGTTGGCTGTGGCGGCGCCCCGGATGCGGACACATTCTTCAACGGCGACATTCCCGATACAGGCGCCAATACATTGGGCCATATTGCGGCGTGGTGTGCCGCCCAAAGGCCCGAGGGGCCGTTGCGGATGCCAACGCTGGCCAGGCTTGGTCTGGGCGCGGCCGTGCGGATCGCATCTGGTGCCCGGGCCGAGGGGCTGGACGCGGACCCCGTCGGCCTCTGGGGCGCGGCCCAAGAGGTGAGCCGGGGCAAGGACACGCCGTCGGGGCATTGGGAAATGGCCGGCCTGCCGGTGCCTTGGGAATGGACCTATTTTCCCGACACGGTCCCGGCGTTTCCGGATGATCTTGTGCAAGATGTCAAACGGATCGCCGGTGTCGATGGAATTCTTGGTAACTGCCACGCATCGGGCACGGTGATCATTGCGCAGATGGGCGCACGGCATCAGGAAACCGGTTGGCCGATCTGCTATACCTCGGCGGACAGTGTGTTCCAGATTGCGGCGCACGAGGAGAGCTTTGGCCTTGATCGGTTGCTGGACCTTTGCGAAAAGCTGGCGCCCAAGTTGCATGACATGAAGGTTGGCCGGGTGATTGCACGGCCCTTCGTGGGTCAGCCCGGGGCGTATACCCGGACCGGCAACCGCCATGATTACGCGATGACGCCACCGAGTGACACCTTGCTGGATTGGGCGCAGGCGGCGGGGCGCACGACCTACGGTATCGGCAAGATCAAGGATATCTTTGCAGGGCGCGGTGTTGATCACAGCTTCAAGGGTGATGACACCACCTTGATGGTGCACCTTGCGGATCGTGTGGCCGACGCGGTCGACGGCAGCCTGACCTTTGCCAATTTCGTGGAGTTCGACAGCCTTTATGGCCACCGCCGCGATCCGGGCGGGTACGCGGCACATCTGGAATGGTTCGATGCTGCGATTGCGCCCGTATTGGACAACCTTCGCCCCGATGATTTGATGATCTTGACGGCCGATCATGGCAACGACCCCACTTGGCCGGGCACCGACCACACCCGCGAGCGGGTTCCGGTGCTTGCAACCGGTGCCTATTGCGGGCAGATCGGCGTGCGCGCCTTTGCGGATATCGCGGCCAGTATCGCCGCGCATCTTGGCATCGCGGCGCAGGGACCGGGGGAGAGCTTTTTGTGAAGGACCTGAAGAAGATCGAACTGCACCTTCATCTGGAAGGGGCGGCGCCGCCTGCGTTCATCCGTGGGCTGGCCAAGGAAAAACACGTCGATTTGAGCGGTATTTTCAATGCCGATGGTAGCTATGCCTTTCGCGACTTCAATCATTTCCTGAGTGTTTACGAGGCGGCGACCAGTGTCCTGACCTCGCCCGACGATTATGCGCGGCTTGTCCGGGCGGTGCTGGAGGAATCGGTCCAGCATGGCGTGATCTATGCCGAAACCTTCATCAGCCCCGATTTCTGCGGTGGCGGCGATGTGGAGGCGTGGCGCGAATACCTGCACGCAATGCAGGAGGCAGCCGAAGCGGTTCCGGGTATCACGCTGCGCGGGATCGTCACGCCGATCCGCCATTTCGGCCCGGAACGCGCAAAACCGATCGCCAGATGTGCCGCCGAAACCGCGGGCGACTGGATTGTGGGCTTTGGCATCGCAGGCGATGAGATGGTCGGCAAGCCCCGCGATTTCGCGTGGAGCTTTGACATGGCGCGCGAGGCCGGTTTGCACCTGACGGCGCATGCGGGCGAATGGGGCGGGGCGCAATCGGTGTGGGACGCGCTGAACGATCTGAAGGTTGAGCGGATCGGGCACGGGGTGCAGGCGATTGATGATCCGAAGCTGGTGGAACATCTGGCGGAAACCGGGGTGGTGCTGGAATGCTGCCCGGTGTCCAATGTGGTTCTGGGCGTCTATCCGACGTGGAAAAGCCATCCCATCGATAAGCTGATGGCGCGGGGCGTGAAGGTGACCGTTTCAACCGATGACCCGCCGTTCTTTCACACCACCATGACACGCGAATACGAAATGTTGGCTGAAACGTTCGGCTGGGACGAAGACGCCTTCACCGAGATCACCAACACGGCGTTGGCCGCCGCGTTCTGCGATGATGCCACGCGTGAAACGCTGAAGACCCAACTGGAGGCCCAATGACTGACCAACCCACCCCGCACCTGACGGTCGTGAACCACCCCCTGATCAGTCACAAACTGACCCTGATGCGGGAAAAGGACACCTCGACCAAGTCGTTCCGGCAACTCTTGCGTGAGATCAGTCTGCTTCTGGCCTATGAGATCACGCGTGACCTGCCCATGACGACCAAGCGGATCGAGACGCCGCTGTGCGAAATGGATGCCCCGGCGATCGAGGGCAAGAAGCTGGCGCTGATCTCGATCTTGCGGGCGGGCAACGGGTTGCTTGATGGGATCCTTGAACTGATCCCGGCAGCAAGGGTCGGCTTTGTCGGGCTGTACCGCGACCACGAGACGCTGAAGCCCGTGCAATATTACTTCAAGGTCCCCGCCGAACTGGAAGATCGCGTGACCATCGTGGTCGATCCGATGCTGGCCACCGGCAATTCATCTGTCGCCGCAATCGACCTGTTGAAACAGGCGGGCGCGAACAATATCAAGTTTCTGTGCCTGCTGGCCGCGCCCGAAGGTGTCGCGCGGATGAAGGAAGCGCACCCCGATGTTCCCATCGTGACCGCCGCACTTGACAGCCACCTGAACGAGCTTGGTTATATCGTTCCGGGACTAGGGGATGCGGGTGACCGCATGTTCGGCACAAAATAAGCCGTTTTCCACCTTTACTTGCCCCCCATCCTTTGCCAGTCTTGCGACAGCAACTCGTGGGGGGATTGCATGCGAATTTCTGTCAGGGCCTTTGCGGCCTGGTCTGTCTTGTGCGTTGGCGTGGCAACGGGCGGCGTAGTATCTGCGCAAACCGTGCCAGCAGAGCAACCACCGGCCAGTTTCGTCGGCGACCAATACATCGATAGCGACGGCTGCGTGTTCATTCGCGCGGGCTTTGGTGGTCAAACCAACTGGGTGCCGCGTGTCAGCGGCGAGCGCCAGCATATCTGCGGCCAACAACCGTCGCTGCCGAGCAGCACCACGGCGGCGATTGTCGCGGCACCTGCTCCGGCGGCGCCTCCTCCGTTAGTGATTGCGCCTGCGCCTGCGCCGGTCGTGCTGCAGCCTGTGGCACCCGCACCCCAAGCCCCGGTGTTTCGCACCGCCCCTGCCGCCCCGGCCACCGTGGCGCCCGCAATGATCGCGCCCGCGACGGGTGGGTGCCCGGGAATGGACGCTATCGCGAACCAATACATGCAGGGCGACGTTCGTTGTGGACCGCAAGCCGTTCACCCCGGCGATGCTGCCCGGCGCGGCGCGGCGTTGCAGAATTCCGGCGCGGGCCAGAGCGGTGCATTCATGGTGCCTGCAGGCTATCGCGCGGCGTTCGATGACGGGCGATTCAATGCGTTTCGCGGTGTCGGAACTGCTGCTGGTGAAGCGCAGATGGACCTGATCTGGAGCCGCAGCGTTCCGCGACGTCTGATCGACCGAACGTCAATGACAGATGTCACAGCGTTGTTTCCGGCCCTGATTTACCCCTTCACCGACATGAGCGCGCAAGAGGACGAACTGCGTGCGTTATTGGCGGCGCAGACCCTGCCCGCGCGCGCGGCACCAGCCGCGTCCGAGATCGACCAATACGTGCAGGCGGCGCGCTTTGCCGATCGCGCTGATGCGGATCAGGCGCGCGCCGTGATCACCGCTGCGGGGTTGCCGACGCGTATGGGGCGCGTGCAGGGCGATGATGGCATCATATTCGTGGTGCTTGCGGGTCCGTTCGCCGATCCGGGTGCATTGCAGACGGCGCTGAACACGACCCGGTCCGCCGGTTTCGCCGACGCGGTCACCCGGAACTAATTTCCGCAGATTTCCTGCAAGGCGATCCAGTCGGCGTCGGGCAACAGCGCGTCGCGCGGTTGGCCACGCAGGGGGTCGCCTTCGATCAGGGCCAGTGTGGTCTCGCCTGAAACGTCCCGCGCATAGGCATAGGCTTGTGAACTGATCTGCATCTCGCCGAAGCGGGCCAGCATGGCGGTGTCGGATATGGGCAAAGGGGCCGCGACCAGCAAATGCGCCGCGTGTTCATGCAGGGGCTGGGCCGCGATTTCCCCCGTTGTCAGCAGCCGCATGGTGACCGACAAGCCAACATCTTCCAGCAAACGTTGGACAGGGTCGACGTTCAGGCGTCGCTCGGCCTCGGCCAGAAGATAGCCTGCGAGAACCTCCGGGGTCTCATGATCTTCGACCAAGGCACTGTTGATCAAGATCACATTGCCGGGCAGGCGGAGCGTATCGGGCACGGCAGAGGGCAAGACGACAACACGAGGGGGGCGTTCGGCCCCAAGGATGCGCCGGGTCAGGCGCGACAAGGCGGTCACACCGGCAGGCGCTGCGCATGCCCGCCCCGCAAGCGTCGAGATCTCGGCCAGAAGGGAACGGCCGATCTCGGCGCGTTTGGCCTCGGGCAACACTGCAACGGTTTGTCTGGTCAGCGCATCGGGCAACAAAAGCACGCCCATCAGCACAATCGCGGTCGTGGCACCCAGCCCAAGGATAAGACGCAGGCGTCCGGGGTGGGGGCGTGCGCGGGCAATTGCGCCCCGCACCCGCTCGATCGCTTCGATCATTTCGGGGGCATCAAGTTCCAGCACCTCGTCCGCCTCGGGGTCGGGCGCGTAGAGGGCGGGACGTTTACCGGGGTTCAATCGGTGAATGGCGGGCAGCGACCAATGGCTGAGCGCTGTTTCCGACAAGGTGGAAATGACCAGCGTCGCATCGCCCAGCGATACCAGCACCTCCCGACGCTGACTGTCGGGGGCGTCACGCCAGAGGCCTGTGGCCTCAAGCCGGTCATATTGGCTGAGTGCTGTCATGCCTGCGAACGTCGCCCTTTTTTGCAACGATACCTGAGGTGTGGGGAACGCTCAACGGAAAGCTCAAGTGCGCGTTGCCATCGTTTCGTACGAAAATGTGGCGGGGGTGCCGGATTGGCCCCTGCCGCGCATGGCGTCACGAAAGGCGTGGGTCGGGTGCGTTTCAGATATCTGCCGCCAGCTTGCGCAGCTCGAATTTCTGGATCTTGCCGGTGGATGTCTTGGGCAATTCCTGAAACACGACGCGCTTTGGGGTTTTGAAACCAGCGAGGCGGTCGCGCGCAAAGGCGATCAATTCGGCCTCGGTCGCGGTTGCGCCGTCCTTCAATTCAACGAAAGCGCACGGCACTTCGCCCCATTTTTCGTCCGGTTTCGCGACCACCGCGCAAAGCAGCACGGCGGGGTGGTGCATCAATGCGCCTTCGACCTCGACGGAACTGACATTCTCACCGCCCGAAATGATGATGTCCTTGGCGCGGTCGGCGATCTGGATGTAGCTGTCTGGATGTTGCAGGGCGATGTCGCCGGTGTGGAAATAGCCGCCGCTGAATGCCTCTTGGGTTGCGGCGGGGTTGCGATAGTAGCCCTTCATCACGGAATTGCCGCGCATCATGATTTCGCCAAGTGCGACGCCGTCCATGGGGATCTGGCGCATGTCGTCCGGGGTCATGACCGTGATGTGGTCCATGTTCGGCATCGGCACGCCTTGGCGCGCCTTGATGGCTGCGCGGTCCGGGCCTTGCAGGTCGGACCACAGGTCCGGTTGCCAAGTGCATTCAGTTGCGGGGCCGTAGACCTCGGTGAGGCCATAGACCTGCGTGATGTTGAAGCCCATCGTCTCAATTGCGGCAAGGGTGGCGGCGGCGGGGGGCGCGCCGGCGGTGAAGACCTCGACCGTTTGGGCAAAGTCCCGGCGATCGGCAGGCTTGGCGTTGACGATCATGTTCAGGACGATGGGGGCGCCACCGAAATGGGTCACCCCCTCATCGGCTATGGCGTCGTAGACCGTTTTGGCCGTGATGTCGCGACAGCAAACCGTGGTTCCCCCAACGGCGGGCATGGTCCAGACGTGGCACCAGTTGTTGCAGTGGAAAAGCGGGACGATGGTCAGATACTTGGGGTAAAGCGTCATCTGCCATGAGATCGGTGTGCCCATGGTGATCAGATAGGCCCCACGGTGGTGGTAGACGACGCCCTTGGGGCGCCCGGTGGTGCCAGAGGTGTAGTTGAGCGCGAGGCTTTCCCATTCGTCCTGCGGCATGATCCAGCAAAAGTCGGGATCGCCCTCGGCCAGAAGTGCCGCATAGGTAAGGTGGCGGGTGCTGGCATGATAACCGGCCGCTTCGTCCGGAACCTCGATGATCAGGGGTTTATCTTTCGATTCCATGATGTTGAGGGCTTCTTCGACGGTGCCGAGGAACTGGCTATCGACAAGGGCGACCTTGGCGCCACCATGGTCGAGAATGTAGGCGATGGTGCTGATATCAAGGCGGGTATTGATCGCATTCAGAACCGCGCCGCAGGCAGGGACGCCCCAATGCGCCTCCACGTGGGGGGCCGTGTTGGGCAAGATGGTCGCGACGACATCACCGGGGGCCACACCCCGCCCGGCAAGCGCAGAGGCAAGGCGGGTGACGCGCGCATGATGTTGCGCATAAGTTGTGCGAAAGCCGCGATCTACTACGGCATCACGCGTGGGGAACACGGTTCTGGCCCGTATCAGATGGCTGAGCGGCGTGAGGGGAACATAGTTTGCGGGACATTTTTCGAGGCCCGTTTCATCCTTCATCCAGCCCATGTCATCATCCCTTTGTGGCGCAACAATCTGACTCAAGTCATGGCGCAGCGCGCAAGAAAA
>Ga0075467_10003871_pt1 | contig 11334 bp, 12 predicted proteins | sample DEB08_DNA_9_FD_75067 | JGI IMG/M metagenome (GOLD analysis project Ga0075467, IMG submission 75067) | Aqueous microbial communities from the Delaware River and Bay under freshwater to marine salinity gradient to study organic matter... | ecosystem: Environmental > Aquatic > Marine > Coastal ...
AACTAAAGCAACGGCGAAATCACAAGGAGGTTCTGATGATTTATTTACTTAATAAAGAGACCGGGCTTGTTCAACAATTGGATAAAGTCGTGGCTGCGCACGACTTATCCTTATTCGTTATATAGCATTTTTATTTAGCCACTTTATATTCAGTAAAGAGTGAAGCATTACACCTGCAACCAACAATACGACCGCCCAAAATGAGACTGGTCTTTCTATCAAATATTTTGCTGGCTCGTATATGAATGCTATAAAAAACAGTATTGGCGTTACAAGTATTAATACTGATGCCAGCTTTCTTAATATGAGAAAGCTAAATTGCGTAGCTTGAAGTAAATAGTTGCCTGCCATTAAATTTATTAGCGCAGACATCAAAATATATATATGTGTTGCCCGATACATCATTCGCACTTCCTCTCTACCATTATAAAGCTCAGGGAAGTTGATAATCATATACACCCCAGTCAAAAGGAATAGTCCGAAGAACGCTATACCAATAATAAAATGGGCTTGAGTGAAAAATTTCATTTGGTGCTTAATGCCTCGCCTATATAACAGTTTTGTTATCCGGCAGCGTGCCGGTATATTTTTAATATTCGGGCACACAAATTAGTTTTTTGAAAATGCCAAATGTCTCAAATGAGTATGTAACAGCGAAAGGAATTACTCAATCAATAAAAGTGGACACCCATCTAGGTGATTCAAAATGCTATCGGTTCAATGGGCATCACCCTAAGCGCAGTTGTCTAAGCATTCTTAACCTAATCGGTCATTCAAAATTCAAGACATGACACCTGTCTAGTGCTTGTCTTCTCTAATAGAGCCCAGCCTTCATCTGAAAAATCTTGTTCCTTTACGGACAAGGATGATTCAATAACTAGATTAGAAATTATTCCGGAGTCTAATGCAGTAGCTGAACGAATAGACATGCTAGAAGTAAAGTTAACAGTTTTGTTATCCGGCAGCGTGCCGGTATATTTTTAATATTCAGGCACACAAATTAGTTTTTTGAAAATGCCAAATGTCTCAAATGAGTATGTAACAGCGAAAGCGATTACTCAATCAATAAAAGTGGACACACATCTAGGTGATTCAAAATGCTATCGGTTCAATGGGCATCACCCTAAGCGCAGTTGTCTAAGCACTCTTAACCTAATCGGTCATTCAAAATTCAAGACATGACACCTCTCTTTCGACAATTTGGAGCCATAGTTTCTTGTTAGGCAATCTATTTAATTTCAAGAATGATGAAGTTCCACTTTGGGTTCTTTTTTTTGATTGCTGCAGACACTTCTGATTCTGATGGTTCTTTGGATGACACTTGTACCGACGTCGTCGTCTTTGAATTTGGTGTTCCGCCGCTAGAAGAGTACCTAATTTTAACAGTTACTGATGGCATTTATTTTTCCCCGTTGATATATAAAAACTTATTCATAAGTTTGTGACGATGGGCCTTCGACCGGCTTAACTCGGTGCCAAAGGGAGGTGTGCTGATACCACTTTGTTAGACACTTTCATGCGTTGAGTCTCACATAGTTGATCGCCAATTGACCGCTTTGGGTACAGGCTGTGTAAAAACTCTAAAACGGCCTTCTTATTCGAGTTTTAAGAAAAATAAAACCGTTCCACATACTTGCATTACTATGCTCGCTTCGACCAGCAGTGGCTAAATTTAGTCGCCCTAAAGTGTCATTCTGACGCGTACTCTAGGCAATTTTTAAAATGGAGTTTTTACACAGTCTGAGTATTCTATAGCCTTTTCACTTAATCAAACACCTGTATACGAAAAGGCTGAAAATTGCTGTCATTTAATATTTTTCAGCAATAACGCCGTTAAAAAGGGCGCGAGTCTTCTGCGCATCCGAGCACACGCAGTGTTCGATAGTTTCTGACCTTGTTAGTGATTTTCATCCGTTTCAAGATCAGAAACTGTTCCAATTAGATCTAAATGCTTTGACATTAAATCTAATTGCTTTGATTGATTTTTAATAACACCATCTACAACAGAACTCATACCCTGAAGCAATTTGGATAAGAAGAATGAAAAAATCGCAATTAATAAAAATGACATTTTAAACACAGCAATACGAGTTAGTTCATCATCTGAAATGAGTTCATCTACTAGGAAATATATAGTCATCGTTAAAGCGACATATTGAATAAAAGTAATCGCGTCGTTTTTGAAATTTGTGGTTAGCTCGTTCAATGAACTCGAATATTTAATCCTTACTGTTGTGTACACACCAATCGAGATAGTTACTATCGAAACTATAAAAGGAATTATTAGATTTTGCATATTTCTCTCCGTATCATTAACGCCGCGAACACGGGCGCGGGGACCGCGTCCGAGCGAAGCGGCAGTGTTTTGACTTGTTATACATTCTTCGCTAGTTCGATAATCCAATTCACTAATGGTTTAACTTCTTTGATATAACCAGAAATTTTACTCAGCTTAGATTTTCTAATAACAGATATCTCCTCTCCTGGTTTAGATAGCAGTTCTTTAGCGAGCTCAACAATTTCTTGACCTGTCATGCTCTTAACCGCCTCTCGAAAAATAGCTACATTCTCGTCGGTCAAAAAATCGATAGCGTTTTCTGAAAAGTTCATTTCAACATTATCCATTTCAACTGACTCATAATTTCTTATAGTTCCGCCATTTGGCGCGGTCATCTTTACATTTTTTAAAATTATTTTTGCCATATTAGTATTCCTTGCAGCTGAGTTGATTAAAGGTATAACAGTTTTGTTATCCGGCATTGTGCCGAGATATTTATAATACTCTGGTAGACAAATTGATTTTATTTGAAAATGCTAAACGACGGTTTTAAGTACCCTAGAGCCAATTGCAAAATTCAAGCTGGCATGACAAAAAGTTGCCCTTAAGGGTGATTTCCATAACGCAAATAACAAAGGCTGCTGCGTAGCAGACGTCAGAGCGCTGAAAGCCCGTTAGTGTTTGTTCTCGTTAGATGTGTTTCTTTTTGCCTCATGCTTTAAAATCCTATCATTTAATTTTTGTACCTTTTCAAACCAATTTTTAAACCCAAATTTAGCCAGTTTAATACTTAGCAGTAATATATAAATAAACATTGGAAACAGAATTAGAAGTTGAATGGCTTTGAACATTTGCAATCGGCTCTTAGTAGCCAATTGGACATAGGCTTTTTGAATAGCGGTCGAGCGATCAATACTATCTGTATTAAGCTGATGCAATTCCTGAATTCGGTTTACATCAGCATCAGAGATTTCTAAATTTTCCGGAATATTCTTTTGCTCGATGTTTTTATCATTTGCAGTTTGGAAAAACTTTTCTAACCCCTTAGTAGTTTCTTCTTTAATCCTCAATAGCTCAGCCAAATCCAAGTTTACCTCTTTGATCTCGCCGCTTAAGATGATGCTTTCTTCCAGCGCCTCGATAAGAACTTTAGTAATGAAATAAATGGAGAATATCGCTAACAAAACTCCAGAGATCGCACAAAACTTATAATAATTATCGGTAGGAATGTGGGGGATATTCATATAGATCTAACCGTTTTGTTATCCAGCATCGTGCCGTGATATTTGTAGTATTCGGGAACAAAAATTAGTTTTTTGAAAATGCCAAATTTCTGCTTTGAGTATACAACAGCGGTAACGCCGCACCCACGAGACAGAACCTTGTTGCGAGCCCGCCTCCCAAATTGTGCTTACGTGTTAGGGCTTGTTATAGATTACTTATGATGCCACCAGATACGAAAACGATTGATAACGTACCAAACAAGACCAATGAATATAAGCAGTCCAGGGATACCTGAGGACTCATTATTAGGCTCGCTTGAGATAGTGAACAACCAAACAATCCCAACTATGATTAGCGATACAGAGATAAGAGTTTGTAATTTAAATTTTTTGCTTGTCTCTTGAACTGTTTTAATTTGCGCGCCTGCTGCAATAGCCTCACGGGCACCGGAGATGGGCGCGCCGCACTTAGGGCAAGATTCGGCTTTATCTGAGACTTCAGTACTACATTCACTACAATTTATTAAAGCCATCTATGACTCTCCATTGATGATGGTCTATTTGCTGCATAGCAGGTTTGTTATGCAGCATCGTACTAGGATATTTTTATTAGTCGAAATGAAAGAGGCGGTGACAAACGCGAGTGAGAGTCATTTGTCACAGCCCCGATTCTTCCGATTACTTGATTTGTTATATTAATCCCATCTACAAAAAACGACGTTTACCTGATCAGTTAAAGGACTAATAACAAAGAAGTACCCAACGTTGGCCTCTAAATAGTGCACCAAGGAAGTAGCGTGGCTTTCACTGATATATCTTTCATAATAATTATTAAATTCAATTTCGGCCGCGGAGAACATTAATTCTGAGCCAGCCTTTTCGACGGCTTGCAGAACTGCTTTCTTTGAAAGGGCTTCATCTAGATCACCATTTAAATAATCATCTACGTCATCGTATAAAGTTATAGCGAATGTATCTGGCATTTTTCATTCCTTCGTTGGTCTAAATCAACCTTTCAGCAGACCGATAGTCAAATTTACTAAATAACGCGCATATCTTGCAACCTGTTCGGACATGCTGCCATTGGTCGCGATTTCGGATTTAAAATACTTCGGCATGAAGTTTGCATTTTTTGTAATGTCGAATGACCGACTGAGTATGTAACAGATAACGCTATTACTCAATTGGACAAAGGTCTCGAAATCACCGCTCCGAAAATTTCACGACCTTTCCATAATCACTATAGTTTTGTAGAGTGGATAATTACTTTGATCATTAGCACCTTCATATAGTTTCCCGGCATCATTAGTTTCAATTAGTGTTGCTTGAGTGGACAGTCTCCCACTTCCGATTTCTAAATCAATCATTCAACAAAATGACTCCTTTGTAGAATGTTTAGTTTCAGTATCATCGCAGACGCTAGTGTTTAAGTGCTTCCTGCAACGCACTTATCTCACCTCCATCTAGAAAACCCCTATCTTGACCGCTTTGACTACGCGAAAAATGATACAACTATGCAATCAATGAAGTTAGAAATGACGCTGAGCGCTAGGTATACTCTGGCTCAATATGCTCAGCACTAAAACTGAGTAAAAAATCTTAGTAAACCACCCGAGTACTGACCATGAGCTGGATTCAAGCTACCTTTGTTGTTGACGCCATTGACGTTGATAGACTATCCGATATGTTAGAAGGCTTTCTGGCGCAAGCGATCACCTCAGAAAACGCCGGTGAGGATGAATTTTATGAAGTCGCCTTTCCTGGCACGCCTGATTGGCAAAAGGTTAAGCTTACTGCGTTGTTCAACGATACGGTCGAGATTGAGCCGATAATAGCCTTTGTGCAAAGTCAATTTTCCAGCTCTACAGCCACCGGGATGCCGGCCACCGGGATGCCGGCCACAGAACTTCCAGTGCAAATCGCCAAGCTGGTTGACCAAGATTGGGAGCGCGTTTGGTTAGCTTCATTTAAACCGATTAAAGTGGGCGCTAACCTTTGGGTATGCCCGAGCTGGTGCGAGCCAACCGAGCCAGCGGCTCGCAATATTATTCTCGACCCCGGCTTAGCCTTTGGTACTGGCACTCACGCGACGACTAATATGTGCCTGCATTGGCTTGCTGAGCAACAGCTTGATGGCCAACGTGTGCTCGATTATGGAAGCGGTTCAGGCATTCTAGCGATAGCGGCGATAATGAGTGGCGCCGAGTTCGCTGAGGCTGTCGATATTGATCCGCTGGCGGTAGACGCCTGTATTGAAAACGCGGCTCGTAATAAAGTGAGCAGCCAAATGCACGCCTGTTTGCCACAACAACTTCCCCCGAGCCCGGCGGCTACGTACGACTTGGTTATCGCTAATATTTTGGCTGAGGTAATTATTCAATTACGTGATACTCTATTATTACATTTAGCCACTGATGGTGAGCTATTGTTGACCGGCATATTGAGTACTCAGGCCGACAAAGTGAAGGCGGCTTTCGGTGAAGACTTCGAGTTTAACCAGCAAGATAAAGATCAATGGTGTTTAATCACTGCGCGCCGAAAAAGCACTAAAACGACACATAACTAATGGCTTTACACAACACCCAATGCACGCACTGCTACACCACTTATGTGATTAGTGATGATCAATTACGTGTGTCTGAGGGAATGGTGCGTTGTGGTACTTGCCGAGAGCGTTTTCAAGCTCGAATCATTAAAAAAAATACTGAAGCGGCATATTTTGACCCCCGTGAAGCCTTCATTGAACCGCTGACTGAAGAACTCGATGCTCAATCTCAAGCGGCCAGCAATGCGGACACAGAATCCGAACTGCAAGAATTTTCATTTGCCGACCCTCACACGGAGTCGGAAAAAAGCATCAGCTTAAGTGACGCCACGGTAAGCGACAATGTTAACTCAGAGATGAGCCTAGACATCGATCATGATGCACCGGTCACTCCGCTCGATGCCAAGCAATTATCGGCTGCCAAAATGCTGGCTAATATTCGCGCCAAGCAAGCACTTTTCGAACAGCGTCGTGAAACAGAGAAAGCCGCTGCTGAGAACGCTACTAGTGAGAACGCTACTAGTGAGAACTCTATTACGGAAGACGCTACTACAGAAGACGGTAATAGCGAGGTTGCGACTGATGCGGTTAACCCAAAAACTGGACAACATGAACTGGCTCTAGCTCTTAGTGAGCGCGGCAACGTTGAAACAAAGCGTCGCTCAGAATCAACTGAAAACCCCAGCCAATCAGAGGTCGAAACGGGCAACAAGGAATCATTGATTGACCAAGTAGATTCGCTGGTAGACAACAAACTTGTGAACAGCAAGCCTGCAAATGCTTTGGCGGACGGTGTTGCCATAAAGAAAGGCGTGAAAAATAGTGCGGGTACTGTTAATAGCCCGTTTCAATTAGACCGTAAGCCCAAGGTTAAATCGTACGCTTGGTTGCTCGCACTGCCATTGCTGATGATGATTACTGCGCTTGCGATAACATTGACGTACCAACTCTGGATGAAGCAAATTGTGGTCATAGAAAACGACTCATTTGTTCAGAAAAAGTTAGCCGAACTGAGAGTGCCGCTTACAGAGAAACTAGCAGAGTACGAGGTGTTTTTGCCGGTTCGGCGAAATTTAAGTAAGCTGGAACTGGCCTCTGCACATACCGAAGCGCATCCAACTCGATCATCGACCACGCTGCTGAAAATAAGCATTATTAACCATGCTGAGATTGAACAACCTCTTCCTTGGATCGAAGTATCGCTAACCAATGCCGACGGACACTTGGTCTCAAGGCGCAAGCTCTCGCCTAACGACTACGTGTATCAAAACGCCACTAACACCTCGATTGGTGCGCGTGAATTAAAAAAAGTCACCATTGAATTACTATCGTTCCCCAAACAAGCGACTGGCTACGAAGTCAAAATGCTGAGCAAATAGAAACTTAGCAATAAAACTAAACTGCTTAAAAAAGTAGCAGTTTTAGTCAATTCGATCTTTACCACCTCAGACACCTTGGCGTATCATCTGTCACCCTCATTTTGGATACTTAGTAACACTTTCGCTATGCAGATTGGACCCTACAAATTAGCCAATAAAGTTATAGCCGCGCCTATGGCTGGTGTTAGTGATAAGCCCTACCGGCAGGTATGCCGCGAACATGGTGCCGGCTTAGTGGTCTCCGAAATGGTCACCAGTCAACTCGACCTTCAACACACCACCAAAAGTAAATTTCGCCTAGACCTCACTGGTGAACCAGGGCCGGTGGTAGTTCAAATTGTCGGCACCGAACCACAAATGCTTGCCCAGGCAGCGCAATTCAATGTTGCTAACGGCGCACAAATTATCGATATTAATATGGGCTGCCCAGCTAAAAAAGTTTGCAAGAAAGCGGCTGGCTCGGCGCTACTTGCTAATGAAGCCTTAGTCGCCCAGATATTGCAAACCGTGGTCGCCGCGGTAGATGTGCCCGTAACAGTTAAGATTCGTACTGGCACCACACCAGACACCCGCAATGCACCAAGCATTGCGAGAATTGCCGAAGATGCGGGTGTTAGCGCAATTACTATTCACGGCCGCACGCGCGAATGCAAATTTGTCGGTGAGGTAGAATACAACACCATCGCCGAGGTTAAGCGTAGCGTTAGCGTACCAATTATTGCCAATGGTGATATAAACTCGCCGGAAATGGCACTAAGTGTATTGAATGCAACCAATGCTGATGCGGTAATGATTGGCCGCGCTGCTCAAGGCCGACCTTGGTTGTTTCAACAGATAGCCGACTATTTAGAAACTGGTCACTATGATGATATCCCAAGTGCCGAAAATCGAGTTCAAACAATCATCGAGCACCACGCTAAGATTCATCAATTTTACGGCGAAGCGCTTGGCCTTCGTTTAGCCAGAAAGCATATTAAATGGTATCTCGCTAACTGGAGTAGCGAGATTGAGCCGCAACTAAAAACGCGAATATGCACTACTGAAGATGCTCCTGAGCAACGCCTACTACTAGAATCGTTTTTACGTTCTAGTTGCTCACAGCTGGCAGCCTAAGAAAACCACAAAGAAGTAATAAACATAATTATAAAATTAAACCTACAGATATGACAAAATCAGACCCTCTCTCGGAATGCGTGACGCATGCAATTGAGCAATACTTTGAAGACTTGAACGGTGAGATTCCGACCAACCTGCACAATTTTTTTATCAACGAAGTTGAGAAACCATTTCTTAAAGTTGTGATGACGCGAGTCAAAGGCAATCAGACACGTGCCGCTGACATGCTCGGCATTAATCGCAACACCTTACGCAAAAAACTTAAAACTTATAATTTAGATTAACCCAGGTTTTTTAAACGAGCTGACGCTCTTGGGCTGAAGGCTCTATTTAATTGGCGAGCTGACGCTCTTGGGCTGAAGGCTCTATTTAATTGGCGAGCTGACGCTCTTGGGCTGAAGGCTCTTTTAACAAAATCAGGGCTTTATTTACTAAGCTGACGTTCTTGGCTTAAAGCTTTATTAACTCAACCGAAGGCCCTTAATAACTCGGGCCTAAGGCTCCTAAAAGGTATATTCATGACTGACCAAACCTCTGCCAAGCGCCGAGTCAAACCTGTTCGTGCGCTATTAAGCGTTTCTGATAAAACCGGCATTGTTGATTTTGCTCGGGGCTTACACGCCGCTGGCGTTGAGCTTTTATCGACCGGTGGCACGGCTAAGCTGCTGGACAAAGAAGGCATTCCGGTGAAAGAAGTCTCGTCTTACACTGGTTTTCCAGAAATGATGGACGGCCGAGTCAAGACACTACACCCGAAAGTTCATGGTGGGATATTGGGTCGACGTGGAACCGACGACGCGATAATGGCTGAGCATGGCATCGACCAGATCGACATGGTTGTGGTTAACCTTTACCCATTTCAACAAACCGTCGCCGACCCCAGTTGCGACTTAGCAACCGCGATCGAGAATATCGATATTGGTGGCCCAACCATGGTTCGCTCAGCCGCAAAGAACCACAAGGACGTAGCGATTGTTGTTGATGCTGGCGATTATTCAGCCTTACTTGCCGAAATCAATGATGGCGGTATGTCCTACCAAACTCGCTTTAAACTTGCCACCAAAGCATTTGAGCACACGGCTCAATACGATGGTGCAATTGCCAATTACTTGGGCCGCATTCAAGAAGACGGTAGCAAAGCTGATTTCGCACAAACCTTCAACGTTCAGTTTAAGCATCAACAAACCATGAGATACGGCGAAAACCCGCATCAAAAAGCCGCATTCTACGTCGAAGAAAACGCCCCTGTCGGCATCGCTTCAGCAAAACAAATACAAGGTAAAGCACTTTCTTACAACAATATCGCCGATACTGACGCGGCGTTAGAGTGTGTAAAGCAATTCGATGGTGCGCCAGCCTGTGTGATCGTTAAGCATGCCAACCCATGCGGTGTCGCGGTTGCTGACTCTATATTAGAAGCCTATCAAAAAGCCTTCTCTACTGACCCCGAATCAGCCTTTGGCGGCATCATCGCCTTTAACCAAGAGTTAGATGCGCAAACCGCCAGCCTTATTGTCGACAAGCAATTTGTTGAAGTCATCATCGCGCCATCAGTTTCAGAAGAAGCTAAAGCCGCCGTTGCATCTAAGAAGAACGTTCGCTTGCTCGAATGTGGCTCTTGGAGCAACGATGACCATAATCAACTTGAGTATAAACGTGTTACCGGCGGCTTACTGCTGCAAGAAAACGATCTTGCCTTAACTGAAAAGTTAGAAGTCGTTACCAAGGTAAAGCCGACTGAAGAACAAATGGCTAACCTCTTGTTTGCTTGGAAAGTAGCCAAATTTGTTAAGTCAAATGCCATCATCTACGCTAATAATAATATGACCATTGGTGTTGGTGCAGGCCAAATGAGCCGAGTTAATTCGGCACGCATTGCTGGCATTAAAGCCGAACATGCCGAGCTAGAAGTAACCGGATCGGTGATGGCGTCTGACGCTTTCTTTCCATTTCGTGATGGCATCGAGAATGCCGCCGCCGCTGGTATTAGCGCGGTAATTCAGCCTGGCGGGTCAATGCGTGATGATGAGGTAATTGCCGCCGCTGATGAGGCTGGCATGGCAATGGTATTTACTGGAATGCGTCACTTTCGCCACTAAACAAGGCTTATTAAGTTGAAGAAATTTGTCACCATTTTACTCGTGTTATCACTTGTCGGGTGGTGGCAAAGCCAACCAGCTAGGATAGATCTCCCACCAGGTGCGAAGGCGCCTAATGAGCCGCGGCAAACTTCTCTTAAGAACGCTGACTCGTTTACCCTGAAAGGCTATCAAGTATCGCCATTGGCTAGCTTTGACCTTGAAGCAAAGGTGCTTGCTAAAAAGCGCTATAGAGCTGACCGAGGTGCTGAACTTGCACCTTACGATCTAGCCTTAGGCTGGGGGGTGATGTCAGATCAGTCGGTGGTAGACGCTCTAAGTATTCGTCAAACTAACCGCTGGTATATCTTCAGAACCAGCGACCAGTCGTTTCCTCACCCGATGAATCTAATCAGTCGAAGCAGTTCAAATATGCACATGGTTCCGAGCAGTATGTTTATTGAGCGTAAGCTGAGCGAGATCAGAGTTGGCTCGATTGTCAAACTTAGCGGTAAACTGGTGTCGATAAGCCATAGTGACGGCTTTCGCTGGCAAAGCTCGCTTACTCGAAACGACCAAGGCGACGGTGCTTGTGAACTGTTTTATGTTGAATCGCTTAGCGTCACTCAAGAATAAGGATTGAATCGCCGGTACTATTCTGCCGGTACTATTCTGCCGGTACTATTCTGCCGGTACTATTCTGCCGGTACTATTC
>Ga0075467_10003872_pt1 | contig 11331 bp, 5 predicted proteins | sample DEB08_DNA_9_FD_75067 | JGI IMG/M metagenome (GOLD analysis project Ga0075467, IMG submission 75067) | Aqueous microbial communities from the Delaware River and Bay under freshwater to marine salinity gradient to study organic matter... | ecosystem: Environmental > Aquatic > Marine > Coastal ...
CCTGATGATGCGCAGGCATGGCGCTGCCGTGGTACGTGCGGTACAACAAGAAGGCTTGCATCAGTGCCGCATCACCCGCTACAAAGCCCGAACGCAAACCTGCCAAATTAGAGCGCTTAGACAGACTATTGAAAACCAAACATCGTGCAAAGTCATGCCGACCCAGCTCACTACATACCTGCAGCAAACCCACACAGGGTTCTTGCTCATTGGCATAAATTTCGGAATAACATTCATCGCTAGCAATCACAAAATCAAATTGATCGGCTAATTCAATTAGGCGCCGATAATACTCAGACCCAAGGGCCAGGCCTGTAGGGTTGGAGGGATTACACACATAAAATAACTGGCAACGCTGCCACTGCTCATCACTGACCGTATCGAGCTGTGGCACAAAACCCATAGCTTCAGCGCAGGGCATGTAATGCGGTTGCGCGCCGGCCATCAGCGCGGCCCCTTCGTAGATTTTATAGAACGGTGCTGGCATCATGACCAATGGTGGCAACAAGGCGCTATCGCTCATATCATTTGTTGGTGCAGTTGAATGCTTATTTGTGCGATTAACAATACACTGCGCAGCCGCAAACAGAGCCTCTCGCGTACCTTGCACAGGTAAAACCATTGTTTCATGATCAATTAAATCGCGCGCAATGCCGTAGCGCTGAGCCAGCCAGTCGGCGATGGTGCCACGCAGCTCCGGACTGCCTTGAGTAGTTGGATAGCTGCGCAGTGTCTGTAAATTACTAACGAGCGCAGCGGTTACAAAGTCCGGTGGCGGATGCTGCGGCTCACCAATAGCCAGCGAAATGGGCGCTTGCGTTTCATCACGAACCTGCGCATTGGCAAGTAATGCACGCAAACGCGTAAACGGATAATCATAGAGCTGATTAAGATCAGAATTCATCGTTTATACCGCCCACACTCACCAACCACTCGAACTGTTGACCTATTGATTAACATTGACACTACCTGCCGAGCCATCCACTTAACTGGCCTGCTGTGTATTTTCATCAAGCGCATCACGTAAATCACTTTGTATTTGCTCAATACGCGCCGACTCTTCAATAATTTGATCGGTTCGGTCAGTTAAAAAAAACACATCTTCAACGCGCTCACCTAAAGTCGATATTTTTGCACTATGTAGCCGTAAGCTATGATTAAAAAACACCTGCCCAACCACAGCCAACAAACCGGGTCTGTCGGGTGCAACCACCTCAAGCACGCTGAACCCAGGCGCATAATCGTTTGAGAAAACCGTTTGGCTGGGCCAAGTAAAGCTTCGCATCCGACGACTAAGCCGCCGATCTGAGCTTAGCGATCGCTCATCAGGCGAAGCCAACACCTGCATTAACCGCTGCTTAATCTCTTCAATACGCTCAGCCTCAATAGCACCGCTCATTTTCTGGTTATTTTCACTGCCTGTGCCGAATAAATCATGCGTATCTAGCGCCTCTTGAAGCGAGGCATCCAAAACATAAAATGTATCTAACACATGACCACCACCGGCTATGAGCAAGCGCGCATCATGAATAGATAAATTCAACTCCTCAAGCGCCACAGTCATAAAGGTAAATCGATTTTCAATCAGCTTGCAATAAACCGTAATTTGAGTGATTTCGGAGCCATCAAACTCTTGCGACGGCTTAATTAAAATTAATGGGCTGCCATCTTCCTCGTGATCTAAAATGCTGTGCGCATGCAATACCAAATCATCAATAGATTCACGTAAAAAATACTCATCGACACGATTATCCCACTGCCGCTCAACCGCTTCAACATTAGCCCCTAAGCCCTGTAACTGCGCCAAGGCTGTAGCCTGTTTAACGGCAATAACTTGCTGCTTGTCGATTGGATTTTCTAAGCCGCGTCTCAACACCCTCGTGGTAGCTTCATATAACTGTCGCAACAGTGAAGCGCGCCACGCATTCCACAACTCAGGGTTTGTGCCATTAATATCGGCAACAGTAAGTACAAAAAGACAATCAAGATAACGACGCTCACGAACGGTTTCGGCAAAATTCTTAATGACGTCAGGATCCGCGATATCTTGTTTTTGCGAAAAGCTCGACATCAACAAATGGTTCTCAACCAGCCAAACCACTAGCTTAGTATCTAGCTCGCTCACACCATGCTGTAAACAAAATTCGCGGGCATCGTGTGCCCCCAAAGTCGAGTGATCGCCCCCTCGACCTTTCGCAATATCGTGAAACAGAGCCGCCAAATACAATAACTCTATTTTTATATGCCCATTAATGATTTTCGCTGCCAACAAATAGTCATATTCTGAGCCCTCATGGGCAAACCGATAAATATTTTGCACCACTTCAAGGGTATGAATATCGACCGTATAGACATGAAACAAGTCATACTGCATTTTGCCAATAATCTGACCGAAAGCCGGTATGTATTTACTCAATATACCGAGATTACGCATGCGTTTTAGCTGTAGTGGCACATTGCGACCCGATTGCAGCAAACGCATAAATAGAGCATTAACCTGAGGATTAAGGCGAAAATCATCATCAATATTTTCACGGAACGTTCGCATCAGTCGAATCGTTCCAGCCTCAACACCATTGATATAATTGTGCTCGGCCATCAATAAAAATATTTCAAGCAGCGTTGAAAGGTCTTTCTCAAATACGTCCTGACTGACCACACTAATGTAACCATTACGGACGATGAACCGCTCATTTAATTCAATGACTTCAACGTCTTTACTGGCAACACTCAAGACTTCATTATAATGCTGCATCAACACATCATTGAGTTCTCCTAACAGCATGACACGCGCATAATACTCATGCATGAACTGCTCAACGGCTAAATTAGCATCGTCATCGGCAAAGCCCAGTAGCTCAGCCACCTTTATTTGATATTCAAATAACAAGCGGTCCTCATGTCGACCTGACACCATGTGCAAGGCATAACGAACACGCCACAAAAAATCAACACCACTGGAAAATGTCTGCGCCTCTATGTCGGTGAGGCGATTGTGGGCTGCCAACTGCTGAATATCGCTCTCGCCAAAGCTACGCCTGGCAATCCAAATAATCGTTTGTATATCGCGTAGTCCGCCAGGAGAGGTTTTTATATTCGGCTCGAGGTTGTATTCGCTACTGTCAAATCTTCGATGTCGCTCGCGCTGCTCATCCCATTTAGCGACAAAAAAGTCATGGGATTTCCACATGGACGCCTGACTGGTTTCGTGCTGAATCGTCTCAAAAAGTTGTTCGTCACCCACCAAGCAACGTGACTCTAGCAAGTTGGTCATGATGGTAATGTCTTCGCTGGCAAACTTAACGCACTCTTTTACGGTACGTACGCTGTGCCCCAAATCAAAACCACAGTCCCATAAAAATGTCACTAAGTTAGCTATAACATCTTTATTTTTTTTTGAGGGCGCTTTTGCCAACAAAATCAGCAGATCAACATCGGAATGAGGATGGAGCTCACCGCGACCATAGCCACCTACCGCCAAAAGACAAATGCGCTGGCTAACATCCCAGTCTTGCCGCTGCCATAGCGCCATCACAAATTGGTCTACTAACGATGCTCTTGCACGAACCAAATCAGCCGCATCGTGACCCTGCCCAAAAGCCTCATCAAAGCGCGCCTGGCATGCCTGCAAGAATTTCTTACTACTCAATGCCGCATCGAGGCACTGCTGCAAAGACTCATCGAATTGAGAACTACTAAAGCCTAACACCGACATCAACTGACTATTCATTAACCTACCACTCATTAAACACTGCTCGCCAATTTACTGCTTATCGGCCCATTTTTTTGGCTATTTATACGCTAACGAATAACCCTACCGCTTGGCCCGTTTAAAAGCGCTCGTCACTTCGGGCGGTAAAAACCTCAACGCCGGTAGCGGTCACAGCCATTGTGTGCTCCCACTGCGCAGACAAGCGGCCATCTTTAGTTTCAACCGTCCAGCCATCGTGCTTACTGAGCTTGGTGTGGCGCTTGCCGGCATTGAGCATAGGCTCAATGGTAAACGTCATACCTTCTTGCAACGCCAACCCTTTCCCGGGGTTGCCGTAGTGCAAAACTTGCGGATCTTCGTGAAAGACTGCGCCAATACCGTGCCCACAATACTCTCGCACGATCGAGTAGTAATACTTACTCGCGTGTTGATAAATAGCATGCCCTATATCACCCAAAGTGGTGCCTGGCTTGACTAGCTCGATGCCTATGTATAAGCATTCTTGCGTAATTTCTATCAACTTCTGTGCATGGACTGGGGCCTCACCTACACAAAACATTTTACTGGTATCGCCGTGATAACCGTCTTTGATCACTGTGACATCAATGTTAATAATATCGCCACTTTTAAGAATTTTTTTGTCCGACGGTATGCCATGACAAACAACCTGATTCACCGAGGTACAAATAGATTTAGGAAAACCACGATAATTAAGTGGCGCAGGAATCGCCTGCTGCTCGTTAATAATGTACTCATGGCAGATACGGTCAAGTTCACCGGTAGTTACGCCTGACACAACATAAGGCCCAATCATTTCTAAAACCTGCGCGGCCAGCGCTCCAGCAACGCGCATTTTAGCCAGTTCATCAACACTTTTAATCGATACACTCATAATGCGCCTTTTGAATAAAGCCGATTCGCCTGCCGCCGTTGCTGTGGCAGTCGAGCTGACAAGCAATACGAAATACGATCTAGCTATAAAATAAAACTAATCCGCAATTTTATAGGATTCAACCGGCTGCTGTCGTCCAAACGGACCAGCATAGCGAATATTCACCAATTACTCTCACAACTAAAATGATCACTTTGAACCAATTTGGGGCATGATGCGAGCGTGCTTGCACCTAACTTCCAACGACCAGGCGCACCAACCCGCCATTTACTCAGAGCAAATTAATTTATAGGCCTCTGCAAGCGCCGCTTATTTCTGCGCGGCGATAGCCGCAAAAATTGGGCTACCCGCCACGGTCAAATTGCCACTATAATTACGGCTGGGATCCGAAGGGCTCACACCAATAAAAACTATTAGCCGCACGAACAACAACGTTACATGATCGCTAAAACCCAAAGATAAAGCGCCAGCAAGCGACAACTGGTGTTGGTTTTAGCTACAGTGAACCAGTGCTAAAGCTAACGAGCACTTTTTTGTAACGATGCAGGTTGAGTCTGAAAAGCTCGACTTGAAAAAAAGTAATGGCCAGGCAGGCCACTATAAAGGGAAATGGAAGACTAATGATTAAAGTAATGCTTGCTGATAAGAATGAGCTGGTCGGTCACGGTATAAAAGCGGTTCTTAACGCGGCAGAAGATATGACACTCGCCCATGTAGCCCAGTCGGGCGAAGAAGCGCTGTCCCTAGCCAAGCTACACATGCCTCATGTGGTGTTAATAGACCCCCAGCTAGATGGTTCTGCGAATGGTAGTGACGACCTAAAGGTCACTCGCCAACTGCTCAAATTAAACGAAAACATGTGCGTTATTGGTTTTTCCTCGACGTTAAATCTAACCGCCGCTAAAATGCTCCTGAGTGCAAACGGTCACGGTTATTTGTGTAAAGACTGCTCATCGCAAGATTTATTAACTGCCATCCGTACAACGCATCGCGGCGAAAATTATGTACCCTTCGTCCTGGCAGATCGATTAAGCGGCCCGCAGGGCTCTAGCAATCCCTTTGATATGCTATCGGAACGTGAACGCGAAGTTTGCACCCTCAAAAGCGAGGGCCTCACGCGTGAAAATATTGCGATTCAACTAGGCCTTAGCTTGCGCACCGTTAATATTTATCGGCACCGTTCCTATAGTAAACTCCAAATCACTACCGATATACAGCTTTTCAGACTGGCGGTTAAGCATCAACTCGTTCAACTAGAACGCTAAAACTTACCCTGTAGCAATTGTGCATGGGCCAAATAGGCGTTGCCAAGCCGACAAACTGCCCCCTCAAGTCGATAACTCACTCAATCTCTTTTTGCTAAACTGCATTGAGTCTAAGCTTTGAATTCAAAATTCATCGCGCCCCCTCATGAGTAGGCTTTCTCACCCAAGTCACAGGGTATTTGCCCTTCGTACGGCAACCCTTACAATAGCACCCGCCCATGACATCCGTTAATCCATTACATAGCCCATCCATATTGCTCACACTCAGGCATGCCACGTTGCAGTTAACCCCACAAGCCCATGCTTATATTCGGCGACTGCTTGCGCCTAATGCCGGAGAGACGTGTTGAGCAAACCACCGCCATCGAACCACAGCGAATCCAATGGTCAGCTTGATCAAGCACAAAATAAAGATTTAGCCGGCACGGTTGCCCGCCCTGCCCCACTGCCTGGCGCTGCTAATGCCTTCGACGCAAAAAGTTTTTTAAGTGCTTGCTCGCAGCGTGCCGGCGTTTATCAAATGTACGACCATAATGGCGACCATCTTTACATCGGCAAAGCTAAAAACTTAAAAAAACGACTAACCAGCTATTTTCGCAATGACCACCCAAGCGCAAAAACCAGCGTTATGGTAAGTAAAATTGCCCGCATTGATGTCACGGTAACCACTAGTGAAACCCAGGCACTTATTCTTGAACGCAACCTCATCAACACTGAGCGCCCGCCTTACAATGTTTTATTTCGTGACGATAAATCCTACCCCTATATATTTCTGTCAGACCATGAATACCCCAGACTTTCATTTTATCGAGGCAGTAAGCGTTTAAAAGGCCGTTACTTCGGCCCCTTCCCTAGCAGTCAAGCTGTGCGTGAAAGCCTCAACTTATTGCAAAAAGTATTTAAGGTGCGTCAGTGTGAAGATAGCTTTTTTAACAATCGTTCGAGACCGTGCCTGCAACACCAAATTGGCCGCTGTTCGGCGCCTTGCGTAAAGCTCATTGAGCCTCAAGACTACGCAGGCACCGTGCGGCAGTCGAGCCTTTTTTTAGAGGGTAAAGCCGACACGCTAGGCACTGAGCTAACGGCTGATATGGAGCGCGCAGCAGCTCAACTAGACTATGAAACCGCCGCCCAAAAACGCGACCAAATTACTTACCTGCGCCGTGTTCAAGAAAATCAATATGTAGAGGGTAACCGTGGCGACATTGATATATTAGCCGCGGCCGTGAGCGCCGGGCACGCTTGTATCCAAGCGTTATATGTACGCCGTGGCCGGGTATTGGGTAGCCGCAGCTTTTACCCCAAATCGGGGCTTATTGAAAACCCTGCTGAATTACTCGAAGCCTTTATTGCCCACAGCTACCTCACCGGCGGTGGCAGCCTGGGCAGCGTACCAGCAGAAATCATCACCCATTGCGCCCTCGACAGCGCTTGTGAATTAGCCGAGGCATTAAGCGAGCGCAGTGCTAAACAAGTCACCCTATTACACAACGTCAAGGCTGGGCGAGCGCGCTGGGTGAATATGGCGAATGAAACAGCCCAACAAAATTTAACAGCAAGGCTGCACAGCCGCCAACAAATTGAACAACGCTTTAATGAGCTGCAACAAGACCTCGACTTAGAATCCCCGCCCACACGCATTGAATGCTTTGACATAAGCCACAGCAGTGGCGAGCAAACGGTTGCTTCGTGCGTTGTATTTGACCGCGAGGGGGCTAAAAAGAGTGACTACCGCAAATTTAATATCGAAGGCATCACCGGTGGCGACGACTATGCCGCCATGTCCCAAGCGCTTACAAGACGCTACAAACGCCTACAAAAAGGCGAGGCGGCTCTGCCTGACATCTTACTTATTGACGGCGGCAAAGGTCAGCTGACGCAAGCACGCGAGGTATTCGATACGCTTGGTATTGAAGGGGTATTAATGATTGGCGTGGCCAAAGGAGCCACCCGCAAGCCTGGATTTGAGACCTTATTTGTTGGCAGCCATGAAAATGTAGTGCGCCTACCGTCCGACTCTGCCTCGCTGCATCTCATTCAACAAATTCGCGACGAGGCGCATCGTTTTGCCATTACCGGTCATCGTGCTCGGCGCGCCAAAAAGCGCAACAGCTCACCGCTAGAAGGTATTGAAGGCGTAGGGCCCAAAAGACGCCAGCAATTGCTTAAACATTTTGGCGGCTGGCAAGAAATTGAGCGTGCAACGGTCGATGATTTGGTTAAAGTGCCCGGAATTAGTAAAAAGATTGCTCAAGACGTTTATGCTGCGCTACATAACGCATAAAATGTATCACGAATTAAATGATCTCGCGCAATCTTCCGATTGCATTGTAGAGACGCTAGTGGCCGACCTATGGCAAACATGAATATACCCAACACGCTCACCTTGATGCGAATACTGCTTATTCCGGTACTCGTTGGCGTCGTGTACCTACCGTATACGTGGACAGGTATTGCCGCGGCGGGTATTTTTTCGGTGGCCGCAATTACCGACTGGGTAGATGGTTACCTAGCCCGCAAGCTCAATCAAAGCACGCCTTTTGGCGCCTTTCTTGATCCGGTAGCCGATAAACTCATGGTAGCTGTGGCGCTGGTGCTGCTGCTTGAGCAATACCCCCACCCTTGGTTTACTGTGCCGGTGGCTATTATTATTGGCCGCGAAATTGTCATTTCGGCGCTGCGCGAATGGATGGCCGAAATTGGCAAGCGCACAAGCGTGGCAGTTTCGATCATTGGCAAATTCAAAACTACTATGCAAATGATTGCCATTATTGTGCTACTCACGCAAACCAGCGTTGTTGACCAGCGTATTGAAGCCATAGGTTTTATTGCGCTTTATGTAGCGGCAATACTCACTATTTGGTCGATGACGGTGTATATGAAAGCTGCCTGGCGTGATTTAAGCGACTCTATGTAGCTTTATTCAGTTTCATTGGGTTACATCATAGCCTTTAAAAACACACCCTAGCGACGTTATTCACCTATCAAAAAAATTGAATATTCTCAGCGACTTGACATCAAATGATTTAAACTTACAATACGCGCCTCGAAATGATGCGGCAAGCTCAAGGTCACCAATAAAACGCGGTGGTTTGAAGGCGTTAACCAAAGCATCAAGATAGAAGATTTGCGGGAATAGCTCAGTTGGTAGAGCGCAACCTTGCCAAGGTTGAGGTCGCCGGTTCGAACCCGGTTTCCCGCTCCATTTAAACATCGCCTGCCGAATTGGCGGGCGATTTTGATTTAAGCGCTAGCATCAACCATACTGATGCTCGGGCCTTGAAAGCAAAACGATTAACAAGCTCGGTGGCAGAGTGGTAAAGCAGCACACTGCAAACCCGGCGCCCTTAACTGATGAAAAGACGTCGGTCATCTAACCGGCAAACGAAAACGCTTTAAAGCAAGTTTGGCGCGGTAGCAAAGTGGTAATGCTGTGGACTGCAACTCCGCCATCGTCGGTTCGATTCCGACCCGCGCCTCCATTTCAAAAGGCTCAACCAAGCCTCAGTAGTTATACCCTGCCCGGGTGGCGAAATTGGTAGACGCAAGGGACTTAAAATCCCTCGAGGGGTGACCCTCGTGCCGGTTCAAGTCCGGCCCCGGGCACCAGATAAAACAACAAGTCACATAAACAAGTTCAGCACCCCTCAGTCTGGATACTACTCAAATGGTACGTTTATGGACGCTAAAAATAAAAAAATCTATCTGCCTCCGCCCATTCATAAGCGGTATATTGTGCCCAATAGCTCTTACGAGAGAACCTAGTAGCCAATGATACCTACCGCAGGTGAAATACTCCGCCAAGATTCTTTGGAGGCGTCCAGCACCAAGATGCACTTTATACCGATGCCACTATCAAAGAACGAAATGTTAACAACCCCAGTTAATCAAACCATGGTGACGTTGCACCCATTAAAATCGGGCCACCCTAGCATCCATGACAAAAAATAACATTTCGCCACCGAAGATTGAAATGCTTCCCATGCCAAAGGTTATCGGAAGCAGTCGTGATCTAATTAGCAATAAAGAGCTAGTTGAATACGCGCTTGCTGAGGAAAAAAAGACAAATTTCTTAATCACCGAAAGGTTGTTGCTTCAAGGCTCTGCAAAAGAAAAGCAAACTGTTTGCGCAGCGAACCTAATGCGATTTTATACAAGGCAACACTGGAACAGAGAGGCCTGGCTTTTTTTTCACTCACTTCCTAAAAACAAGAAAACGAATGTATCTATCAGACTTCAGTTAGGCATAAATCTAATAAACTACGGAAAAATGGATGAGGCGATAGAGAGCCTCAACTATTGCCGCATCAAGCGACCTTCTAGTGCACCCCTGCTCTGCCACCTGGCTAGATGCTACGGAGCACAAGGTGACATAAGCAAAGCTCGCAAACTATTTGAAGCCGCAGTGCAACTAGACCCATATTATGTAGTCGCACTGAGGGAAATGACGCATCTTTGCAAAGACGAGGACGTTTCGAAATATACCAACTTATTATATTTAAAAATTCAGCAACCTAATTTGCCAGATAAGCAAAAAGTCACATGCCTATTTGCGCTGGCAAAAGCTTTTCACCGCATTAATGATACTGAATCCGAACTTGAATTTCTAAAAAAAGCTAACAAACTCGCCCGAAAAACACAAGCCGGACAGGACTTTAGAGCACTGCGCGTTTTACATAGGCATACTGTACGAAGCATCAGCAAAAGAACAATAAGTGAATCCGAGCTCAAAGACTTAGAGAAAGACATCGTTTTAATCGTTTGCTTACCGCGCTCTGGTGCCTCGCTGTTGGAAGGTAAAATTTCCGAGGCGTTTGGGCTAAAGCAAACGGGAGAAAGCGATTTATATAACTCAGCAATGGTAGAATTCAACCGCCAAGGCAATAGCTTGAGCTTGAAAGCTATCGATGTAGCTGGCACCCAGCGCCTTCAGCTTGATTACACTGAATTGCTTTCATGTCCAAAGAGGGGCGATTTTATTCAAAGCTACAATCGCATTCTAAGCGACATCGCTACGGGCAGCGCCGGATTGATAAATAAGAGTCTCGGCAACGCCTGGCAAGCTCCGGTATTGATGAAGATGATGAAAAATATTAAGGTTATCAACTTAACTAGGGATCCGCGAGACCTGGCTATCAGCGCATTACAAGCCAATTTCGAGACTGGTCATGGGTATATTTATAGTGCAGCAGATTTGGAAAGCCAAATCGAACATCATGAAGCAATGACCGCTATCTGGCTCGATCAATTTCCTGAGCGCGTTCTACCTCTGCGTTATGAGGATTTTGTGAGCAATACTGAATTTTGCTTAGACAAGTTAGGCTCATTCCTCAATATCGATCGCAAGAATGTGGTCGAACAAAAAGCCGTTACAATCACCTCAAGCATATGGCAGGTGCAAAATAAAATACATCAAGCATCAGTGTCTAAATGGAAAAAGTACGAACCGCTATTAGAAGGGC
>Ga0075467_10003874_pt1 | contig 11323 bp, 8 predicted proteins | sample DEB08_DNA_9_FD_75067 | JGI IMG/M metagenome (GOLD analysis project Ga0075467, IMG submission 75067) | Aqueous microbial communities from the Delaware River and Bay under freshwater to marine salinity gradient to study organic matter... | ecosystem: Environmental > Aquatic > Marine > Coastal ...
CAAAGCTGTCGGTCGGCGCAGGGGCCTCTTCGGTTGGAACAGAGGCATCCAAAGCCGCGCGCGCATTGAACCGCTCCCCTTGCAAAATCAGTTCCTTCTCGCAACCTGCCAGCAGGAAAAGACCTGCCAAAAGGCAAAGGGATTTGGCCGATTTGGTCCGCGTGTTAGAAAAAGAGGTCATGTGTTGTCTGCCCTTTGTCCAGCGCCGGTTACGCCGCATTTCCGTGTATGTTCTCTCTCACGCGCCTTCAAAGCAAGCCCCGATTGTGGGGTAAGTCCTTAAAGGCACCGCGAAATCTTAGCCATTTTCCGTCTCACCACCCAAAGCTTGGATCATTTGACCCGCGCGCTGGCGCAAACCTGTGGGGGACTCTTGGTCGGTGGACAAGGCGCGCAGCTGCGTGATCGCGGCCTCAATCTCGCCTGCCTCAACCGACAAATACGCCATTTGTTCCAGCGCCAAGGCGCGGAACGGGCGGCCCGGAATGGCAAGCGGGTCAAGTGCGGCACGGCGCGCGGCAATCTCCATATCGCTGCCAGCCACGATTACGCGGCGCAGGATTGCCAAGTCACGGTAAACCTGAGGAACGGCGGCATCATTCGCCACCGCATCCAAAGCGGCCAGTGTGCCTGCCTTGTCGCCCGCAGGGTCCGATGCCAATAGCAGGCGCTGAATGGCAAGCCGATCCGAGTTACCATCAGCGGCCGCTACATTGGCCAAGCCTGCACGCCGAACCTCAATGTCGTCTTGGTCCAGCGCGTCCAGCACGCTGTCGCCAAACGCCTTGGCCTGCGCCTCATGGGTTGCCTTTTGCCATTCGGTATAGGCGGCACCGCCAACGATGCCCGCCACCAGCAAAATCGCGATCCAGCCATATTTGCGAAACGTCGCGAACAAGCGGTCGCGGCGAACCTCTTCGGTGACCTCTTCAATGAAGCTTTCTGAGTTGCTCACGCCTGTCTCCAATTCTTTGGCACTGTCTTACACGCAAGGCCAAGGGCTTGCCAAGCCCTGCCCCGCCGCTTGGCCCTGCTTGGTTAAGCGTTGAGGCACTATTTCTGCCCTTGTTTCGCGATTTCGGTCCGAAACGCACCAAATATGGCGCAGCTACCCTGTGGGCACCCGGCGCAGCCGCGAGCCGCGGCACTGGTTGCGGCCTTTCGGTAAAAAGTTTAATCTGCGCCCATCGGTTTAGCGTACAAACCTAAAACGACCTCTTGCCCAATGTCGCAGCGAACTTGTTTGCACTTCGCACCCTATCAAAAAGGCCGCAATTCATGCGCATTTATCCGATTATCACCGCCGCGATTGTTTCTGTGGCCTTGTTCTTTTTGGTGTTTCAGCGCGAAAAACTGCTGGCCTTTGCATCGGGTGAGACGCCTGCTGCTGTCACTACAGAAACCGTGACCGATGCCCCCCCGGCCGAAATGAACGCCAATACAGCCGAGCGAAGCGTGCGGGTCTTGGTTCAGCGCAGCACCGCCCAGCAAATCGACAGCGCAATTTTGGCACGCGGTCGGACCGAAGCCGCCCGCCATGTTGAAGTGAAATCCGAAACCTCGAGTCTGGTGATTTCCGAGCCCTTACGTCGCGGCGCCTATGTGACACAAGGTCAACCCTTGTGCGTGTTGGATGAAGGCACCCGCCAAGCCCAACTGGCTGAGGCGCAATCGCGGCTGGTTGAGGCCCAAGCGCGCCTGCCCGAGGCCGAATCCCGGCTGGTTGAGGCTCGTGCAAAGCTGGTCGAGGCCGAAATCAACGCCCGTGCCGCCTCTCAACTCAGCCAAGATGGCTATGCGTCCGAAACGCGGGTCGCCGCGACCAGAGCACAGGTCGAATCTGCCCGCGCCGGTGTGAATTCCGCCAGTTCCGGAGTATCGGCGGCCACCTCTGGCATCCGCTCTGCCGAAGCCGCCGTCGAGGCCGCCGAGCGTGAGATTGCCCGCCTGACCCTGACCGCCCCGTTTGACGGGCTGCTGGAAACCGATACTGCCGAATTGGGTGCGCTTTTGCAGCCCGGTATGACCTGCGCCATGGTGATCCAATTGGACCCGATCAAGCTGGTCGGGTTTTTGGCCGAAACCGATGTCGACAAGGTCAGTGTAGGCGCAATAGCCCGCGCGCGACTGGCATCTGGGGGCGAAACGGTGGGGCGCGTGACCTTCTTGTCGCGGTCTGCTGATCCCTTGACCCGTACCTTTCGGGTAGAGGTGACGGTGGCCAATGACGACCTGAGCATTCGTGACGGCCAAACTGCCGAATTGATTATCGGCACGGCGGGCAAGCCTGCGCATTTGCTGCCTGCCTCGGCCTTGACGCTGGATGACGATGGCCGTTTGGGGATTCGCGCCGTTGACGCCGATATGCGCGCGGCTTTCATGCCCGTCACCTTGCAGCGCGACACGGTCGAGGGCGTTTGGCTGGAAGGCCTGCCCGACGAAGTAGACGTGATTGTCGTAGGCCAAGAATTCGTGATTGACGGCGTCGCGGTTGCCCCAACTTTCAAGGACGCGAACCCATGATCGGTATCATAGACTGGGCCGCAACCCGCGCCCGCATGGTCGTGGCCTTTGTCGCCCTGTCCTTGCTGGCAGGCAGCTTCGCCTATTACTCCCTGCCCAAAGAGGGTGAGCCGGATATCGAAATTCCGGCCTTGTTTGTGTCTGTCCCCTTCCCCGGCATTTCGGCGGCAGACTCTGAAACCCTGTTGGTCAAGGTTATGGAAACCGAACTTTCGGGCCTCGATGGTTTGAAAAAGATGTCCGGCACCGCATCGGAAAACTATGGTGGCGTCGCCCTTGAATTTGAATTTGGCTGGGATAAAACCAAAATCATCGCCGATGTGCGCGACAAGATGAACACGGCCGAGGCCAAATTTCCTGACGGGGCTGATAAATATTCGATCAATGAGATCAACTTTTCCGAATTCCCGATCCTGATCGTCGCCCTTTCAGGCCAAGTGTCCGAACGCACGCTGCTGCGCGCTGCAAAATCGATGCAAGACCGCATTGAAGGCATGGATGCCGTGCTCAAGGCCGAATTGGCCGGCCACCGCGATGAAATGCTAGAGGTGGTGATCGACCCTTTGCGGCTAGAGGCCTATAACGTTACCGCAGCCGAGCTGATTGCGGTCGTGCGCAACAACAACCAACTGATCGCGGCAGGGGAGGTTGAAACTGCGAACGGCGCATATGCTGTCAAAATCCCGTCGTCCTTCAAAACGCCAGCGCAGGTCTATGCTTTGCCCGTCAAGGTCAATGGCGACCGGGTTGTCACCTTGGGCGAACTTGCCGATATCCGCCTGACGTTCGAGGATAGGCTGGGCACGGCGCGGTTTAACGGTGAAACCACGGTGGCCATTCAGGTCGTTAAGCGCAAAGGCTTCAACCTGATCGACACCACAGCCGAAGTGCGGCGTCAGGTCGAGCTGGAAACCGCCAGTTGGCCGCAAGAATTGCGCGACGCGGTTGAGGTGAAAGCGTCACTTGACCAGTCGAGCCAAGTCGAAAGCATGGTCAGCCAGTTGGAAGGGTCGGTCCTGACCGCAATTGCGCTGGTGATGATTGTGGTGCTGGCGTCCCTTGGCACGCGATCTGCCTTGCTTGTCGGCTTTGCGATCCCGACATCCTTTTTGCTGTGTTTTGTGCTCTTAGCGGTGATGGGGATCACCGTGTCCAACATCGTGATGTTCGGCCTGATTTTGGCCGTAGGGATGCTGGTTGATGGCGCGATTGTGGTGGTCGAATACGCCGACACCCGCATCTCCGAAGGGTCTGGCCCAATGGCGGCCTATACCGAAGCCGCCAAGCGGATGTTCTGGCCCGTAGTGTCCTCCACCGCCACCACACTTTGCGCCTTTTTGCCCATGCTGTTTTGGCCCGGTGTGCCAGGGCAGTTCATGGGGATGCTGCCGGTCACGCTAATCTTTGTACTCTCCGCCAGTTTGATCGTGGCGCTGGTCTATTTGCCGGTTCTGGGTGGCGTTTCAGGCCGGATCAGCCGGCGGTTTGACGGGGCGGCCAAGCTGTTGAAACCCCTGCCTTGGTGGCTACGCGCGCTCTTTGTGCCGCTGTCGATGTATCTGATCTTTTTGGGCGCGATGCAGGTTTTGAACCCCGCCTATTTGCTGGGTGCCGCCGCACCTGCCGGGCTGATGGCCATTGTACCGGGGGCGTTTCTGTTCTTGCTGGGCGCAGTACTCACCTCTATCACCATGAACGCCGCGAGTATCGAGCGCAAACCCCGTGCGATCAAAGGCGCCTATCGCCGCACGCCCTTTGGCTATTTCACCAAGGCGATTGCCGGTAACCCGGTTATGCCCGTGGTTTCGATTGTGGCTGTGCTTGCCTTTGTGGGGGCGACCTTCAGCTATTTTGGCACCCATTCCAAAGGCGTTGAGTTCTTTGTGGAATCGGAAACTGAACAGGCGATCGTCTATGTGCGCGCCCGCGGCAACCTCTCCTTGGCCGAAAAAGACGTACTGCTGCGTCAGGCTGAAGATATCATTCTGGCGACCAAAGGCGTGGAAAGCGCCTTTGCCTTTGCTGGGGCTGGTGGTCTGAATTCCAATAACGGCGGCGCGCAGGCCCCGCTGGATACCATCGGCCAAGTGCAGGTCGAAATGATCCCGTGGAAAGATCGCGCCGATATTCCCGAGCTCGACGGCGATCTGGTCATGGAACGCATCATGGCTAAACTGGCTCTGCTTCCGGGGATCGAAACCGAATCCCTGAGCCAAAGCCGTGGCCCTACCTCGGGCAAACCGATCCACCTGCGCTTGAAGGGCGATGATTTTGGCAAGGTGGCCGAGGCCGTGGCGATTGCCCGCGCCAAGCTTGAATCCATGCCCGCGATCTTTGGAATTGAGGATACGCGCCCCCTGCCCGGTATCGACTGGCAAATTGATGTAGACGTGGCCAAGGCCGGCCGCTTTGGTGCCGATGTGGCCACCGTGGGCGGCATGGTCCAACTGGTGACGCGTGGGGTGCTGCTCGATACCATGCGCGTCGACAGCTCGGACGAGGAAATTGAAATCCGCGTACGCTTGCCTGAACAAGACCGCGTGCTGTCGACGCTTGACACGCTTAAGGTGCGGACGCGCGATGGCTTGGTGCCTTTGTCGAACTTCATCACCCGCACGCCGGTACAAAAACTGGGCCGCATCGACCGCGTGGACCAGAAACGCTATTACGACATCAAGGCCGATGTAACGCTGGGCTTTGTCCAGATCAAAGAACAGATGGCCGATGGCACGACCGCCGTGCTTGGCACCGCCAAGACGCGCGACAAGGATACGACCCCCCCCCGCGATCTGGACGGCGGCGATTTCGGCTATACCATTATCGACACCGTCAAGCCGCTGGATGGCATCGACCGCAGCGCGCTTTTGATTGAACCGATCAACGCGAATGAACGGATTGCTGCGCTGACCGAGTGGCTATCCGACGCCCAGCCTTTGCCGAGCGGCGTCGAATGGGAATGGACCGGCGACCAAGAGGACCAAGCCGAAAGCGGCGCGTTCCTGTCCAAAGCTTTTGCGGGTGCCTTAGGCCTGATGTTCATCATCCTGCTGGCCCAATTCAACAGCTTTTACAACGCGTTCTTGGTGTTGATCGCGGTGGTGCTGTCCACCACCGGCGTGTTGATCGGCATGTTGGTGATGGACCAAACCTTCAGCATCATCATGACCGGCACCGGCATTGTCGCCTTGGCCGGGATTGTGGTGAACAATAACATTGTGCTGATCGACACCTATCAAGATTTCAGCCGCTACATGCCCAAGATCGAGGCGATCATTCGCACGGCCGAACAGCGTATTCGCCCTGTTCTGTTGACCACGATTACCACAATGGCAGGCCTTGCGCCGATGATGTTCGGCCTCAGCCTCGACTTTATCGGCGGTGGCTATACCGTCGACAGCCCCACAGCGCTTTGGTGGAAACAACTGGCGACAGCGGTGGTCTTTGGCCTTGGCATCGCAACCGTGCTTACGTTGATCTTTACTCCAGCCCTTTTGGCGCTGCGGGTCTGGTTCGGCATTGGCGCTTACCGCAGCATGGCCGCGCTTTCGGCCTTGTCCAGCGGGTCCAGCAGTGCCGCCGCCCGTGATCTGGCGGTAAACCGCGCCGCGCGCAAACTGGTCTCGCCCGTGTTGATCTGGGATGATGCCGGCGAGCCAGAGGCTGACCCCAAGCCAAGCCTATCAGAGGAAGACACCTCTAAAACCCCGGTCCAAGGTATGCCATCCCCACCCTTGCGGGCCGCTGAATAACATAGGGCGCGCGCCCTCAGGCCAAGCGCGCCCTCTCAAAGCATCGATCAGCGCACCGATCAAGGCATTGGCCTAACCATACCCAAACGCTGTCCTATTTTAATCATTATTGAACAATAGCGATGCCCCTGACCCGTTTTGTACAAGGCCGCCCCTCATGGATCCCGTCATCGCACCTTTTGACCTGTTTTTCTTGGGATCTTTGGGCTTGGACCTCGGCCTGTTTACCAAAGATGATACGCCCGAAGACCAGCGCCAACCGACACCGCAACAGATCTGCCGCTCGACACATTTGACCCAAGCCAATATTCCGAAGTTGTAACGGGCACCGAGACCGATGACAGCCTGTCTGCAAACGGTGAAACAGCGCTGGCTTGGTTCTTGAATGACGGCAATGACACTTTGGACGGCTCGGATGGCGACGACTATGCCGATGGTGGCTCGGGCGATGACAGCATGACACTGCGCGATGGTCGAGATCTGGCCTATGGCGGTGACGGCAGTGACACGCTTTACGGCAATGGTGGCAATGACCTTTTGTTCGGTGACGATGGCAACGACGTGCTCAGCGGCGGAACCGGCGAAGACCTGCTCTTTGGCGGCTCAGGAAATGATATGCTTTACGGCATGTCACCGGACCTTTCGAGCCCTGGCAGTGCCACCACTATTGACGCCGTTGACACGGCTGGTCGGCGGCGATGGCAATGACCACCTTTTCCTTGGCCCCGGCGATATTGGCGTGGGCGGCGCAGGCGATGACGTGTTTGAAATTGATCACAGCCGCACCGACATGGCCGACGTGTCGCAAATCAACGACTTTTCACCAGGTGACGCCCTAGAAATCAGCTATGAGCCAACCTTTGACACCTTGGGCCAACCCGAACTGCCCGAGATCACGATTGAACGCAATAACGCCGACGATGGCGAATTCATTTTGTTCAACCGCGTGGTCATCGCCAATGTTATTGGCGATCAACAACTAATGCCCGGCGACATCACCTTAAATCCGGCGATGACGCGCTAAAGCGTTGGCCCCAACGCTACCCCGCCTTTGCAGTGCCTTCCGCTTCTTCTTCTTCAGATGACTGGCGCGCCCACATCGCAGCATAGCGGCCATTATTGGCCAAAAGCTGGTCATGCGTGCCTTGCTCGACAATCACCCCAGCCTCTAGCACGATGATCTGGTCGGCATCGGCGATGGTTGAAAGGCGGTGTGCGATGGTGATCACAGACCGGCCTTCGCCCATGGCCAAAAGACTGTCCTGAATATCGCGCTCGGTCTGGGTATCCAGCGCCGATGTCGCTTCATCCAACAACAAGATCGGCGGGTTTTTCAGCAAGGTCCGGGCAATCCCGACCCGCTGCTTTTCGCCGCCCGACAGCTTCAACCCGCGTTCACCCACCGTCGTTTCATAGCCATCCGGCAAGGACAGGATGAAATCATGGATCTTGGCCGCGCGTGCAGCAGCAATCACTTCGGCCTCAGATGCATCGGGGCGACCGTAAGCGATGTTATAGCGCACGGTATCGTTGAACAGCACCGTATCTTGCGGCACCACACCGATTTGGGCATGCAGGCTGTCTTGCGTAATGTCGCGCAGGTCTTGGCCATCAATTCGTACAGCCCCGCCAACCACATCATAAAACCGAAACAGCAAGCGCCCTACGGTCGATTTCCCCGACCCTGATGGCCCAACAAGCGCAATGCGCTGACCTGGTGCCACGGTAAAAGAGATGCCCTTCAAAATCGGGCGCTCGGTGTCATAGCCGAAAACCACATTGTCGAAGACGACCTCGCCGCCTTTAATCTGCAACGCGGTCGCATCCGGTTTGTCCACCACCTCGGCAGGCTGGCCAAGCAGGCCAAACATCTCACCCATATCAACCAGCGCTTGGCGAATTTCGCGGTAGACCGTGCCCAAAAAGTTCAAGGGCATAGTGATCTGGATCATATAGGCGTTGACCATGACAAAGTCGCCCACGGTCAAAATGCCTTCCTGTACACCCGTCGCGGCCATGGCCATTACCAGAACTAAGCCCGCTGTGATGATCAGCGATTGGCCAAAGTTCAGGAACGACAGGCTTTGCCCGGTTTTGACCGCCATCACCTCATATTGCTGCATCGCACCGTCATAACGCTCGGCCTCGCGCAGCTCGGCCCCGAAATATTTCACGGTTTCAAAGTTGAGCAAGCTGTCGATGGCCTTTTGGTTGGCGTCGGTGTCTTGGTCATTCATCTGGCGGCGAATTTTTACCCGCCATTCCGTGACCTTAAAGGTAAACAAAACATAGAGCGTGATGGTGACCACGACGACCACCATATATTGCCAGCCAAACAGCACCGCAAACAGCACGGCCACCATCGACAATTCCAAAATCAGCGGCCCGATGGAAAACAACATAAAGCGCAGCAAAAAATCCACGCCTTTCACACCGCGCTCGATAATCCGGCTTAACCCCCCGGTTTTGCGGGTGATATGATAGCGCATGGACAGGCGGTGAATATGGGTAAACGTCTCGATCGCCAATTTGCGCAGAGCGCGTTGGCCCACCCGCACAAATACCGCATCGCGCAATTCGCCAAAGCCCACGGAACTGAGCCGGGCGATGCCATAGGCAATCGTCAGCCCCACGGCCCCAAACATCAGCAGCGCACTTTGGCTGGGGGTTTCGCCCGCAAGCGCATCCACCGCCGCCTTGTAGAAAAACGGGGTGGAAACCGAAATCACCTTGGCACAAACCAAAAGCAGCAGTGCAATCATCACACGGCGGCGCACCCAAGGCGCGTCGGCGGGCCAAAGATAGGGTATCACCCGGCGGATGGTCTGCATGGCCGGTGCCTCATCACGGCTGGCATCGGCACTGGTGGCGGTACGGGTAATCCTGCGCATTCGGTCCCTCATCTGTGTAGGTCATTACCTACTGCGCGCCGCAGGCAATGGCCAGAGGTGCCGGGGCATTTCCGGTCAACCCATTTAGCGGGCCGGATCACCGCTTGACACAGGCAAGGTAAAGACCTGACCGGGATAAATCAGGTTGGGGTCGCGAATGCGGTCCTTGTTGGCCTCATAGACCTGAACATAGCGGATTCCATCGCCAAACTGATCTCGCGCAATGGCCCACAAGGTAAAGCCGGGCTGCACCGTAACCGTAACAGGTGGCACGGTGGCGGTTTGGGGTGGCGTCTGGGCAGATGTTGCAGGTCCGGGTGAGGCAGTTGCGATCACAGGCGCGTTCGGTGCAACCTTACCCGCCTCACCCGCAATTGGCGGGGTCTGCGTTGGGACCGCCGCCATTTGCACCTGCGGATCGTTGCCAAGGTCTGCGCCCGGCACGGGTTTCTTCAAATTCGGAGCTGTATCAAGCGGTTGCGCTATAATTGCGACCTGCGACGCCTCCGGTGCAGGGCTTTGCGAAGGCGCTGTCAAAGCCGCCAGCCTGTCACGCGTCTCGCGCTGGAACGGTGTTTCAAACCGTGCGGTCACATTACCATTCGGCCCGACTTGATCGGCGCGCAGCGTATAAAGCCCGGCGGTAGCGGCGGAGACTTCCCCCCCCCACCCTCCATCCGGCGCCACCTCAAAATCGGTCAAAAACGCATCATTCAGATAGAGGCGAACCACAGCCCCCGACGTGCCACGCCCTGCCAATTGCACCGCCCCAGCTGCATCATAAGAAATCGCATCAATCGTCACAGGCACAATCGTTTGCGCTGCCTCAACTGCAGCTCGAACCGCCCCACCTTGCAACACTTTCACCCCTTCTGGCGTCAGTAAAATGGCCGCAGGCGCAACCGCTACGTCCACAGATTGGGGTGATACATCTTGGGCCGTTGCATTTTCGGTAACGTCACCCTTGGGGATCGAATCCTCGGCCAAGCTCACCTTCGAGAGCGTATCCGCAATACCAGATGCAGCCGAGGCAGCATCAGCCACTGCGACAACCGGCGGAACCACATCTTCGGGCGCTAAAATAACCTGCTCGGTCGATGCAATCTCTTGCCCATCCGACAAGCGCATCCGCAAGGTAATCAGGCGCGGCTGGCGGCTGGGCGCCAAATCGAACAAGGCCGCAAAGCCCCCCGACCCATCTGCCACCACGGTTGTCACCACAGCGTCATCCACCAAAACCGACACGCCCGAATTGGGCGCGGCCTTTCCAGCAATCAATGCAGACCCGTCCTTTTCAATCCGCACCAAATCAAAAACCGGAGCGTCCGGCACAGGCATAGCCAAAGGCGCTGGTTCCGCCGTTTGATCTGGCGCTGGGACTGGAGTTAAGTCTGGCCCAGCTTGTGGCGCAGCCTCAAGCCCTTTGGGCGACACAAGCGCTACCGCCTCGGGTGCGGCCCCGCCTGCAGGGTCTCGTGCAGGCAGCAGGTACAAAGCCACCAGCGCCACAGCCACCGCGACCGCACCGCCGCCCACGATCGAGCCCAGTTTGGCACCCGCACCCTTCCATCCCGACATTAAACGCCCCTGCCCTTATCCGCACATCTTTGTTAACCAAAGAACCCTGATATCTCGGCCTAAAGCAACCTTTATTGCAAAAAACACCGCAGCAAATCTGCCGTCAAAGGCATTAGGTCGCAGTGGTCACCGATGCCGCCGCCTTGCGGTTGGCACTGCGCAAGGATGTCTCACGCCACAACGCCTCTATCGAATATACCACCAAGGCGATCCAGATCAGGGGAAAGGCGAATTTGTGCCAAACCGTAAAAGGTTCGGCAAACACTAAGACCGCGCAGAAAAACTGCAAGGTCGGGTTCAGATATTGGATCAGGCCGATGCTGGTCATCGACACCCTACGCGTCGCATAGGAAAACAAAATCAACGGCATCGCTGTCATGATTCCTGACAAGACCAACAGTCCGCTGGTCTGCCAATCGCGCCCGAACTGCCCACTTTGGCCGATGGCAACCGGCGTGTGACCACTATGCGCGAGCGACAGCCACACAAGTGCCAATGGCAACACCATCATCACCTCGGCTGCGACAGACACCACCGGACCCGCCTGCACAAACCGCTTGGCAGCCCCATAAAGTGCCAATG
>Ga0075467_10003878_pt1 | contig 11317 bp, 10 predicted proteins | sample DEB08_DNA_9_FD_75067 | JGI IMG/M metagenome (GOLD analysis project Ga0075467, IMG submission 75067) | Aqueous microbial communities from the Delaware River and Bay under freshwater to marine salinity gradient to study organic matter... | ecosystem: Environmental > Aquatic > Marine > Coastal ...
CTCAAGTCTCCCACCTCTTCTTTTTTTACTTACTTCTAGCACTTTTCGTCCTGATGTCAGTCAAGTGACTAAAATAATTTTGTTCCTAAACTCACAATACAAGATAGCCTTTGCCCAAAAACTTTTTCTAACGGTCGCCTTAGTGGCCCTGTTAGGTGTAGTTCACTTCCTTCTCACTACAGTTGGGAGCTTAAGTTGCCTACCCGTTTATCAGAACACAATTTGAGCCCTTTGTTATTTTTCACACCTTTCTTATTCATTATTAATCTTCTCTGTAACGCTTTACTTACTACCCAACTTAATGCTTTTCACCGGGGCTAGTGGGTTCTCTAAAAACTCAACTTTTGCATCCCAGGACGGTTTAGATCTTCTTAAGCTAATATTAACTCCTATCCTATTAATTTTTGTTCTTCATGTCACGTGGTCAGGTCCTTCACTTACGGCCTGATTTGGTCATATCGTGTTCTCGCAATATCAATTTAAGGTAACATACCTTCTGTTTTTCTTTTTCACCTCTTACATAATGGCCTTTCTAACGTCAACGTACTACTCTTCAACCAATGTCTATGACTATACTCTAACTACGTTCAATTTTTTTATTTGGATTTGACTAGTGTTTTTTTCCAATAATCTCTTCACGTTTATCTTTTTTCTAGAACTACTTTCGGCCTCTATAACGCTCCTCCTCGTAACCTCTACTTTCACATCGGTACATTTCTATAGCCCCCTCTCGTATAGTAAGCATAACTACTTTCAATCATCCGCACCAACAGCATTGCTGCAAACCCTCTTATTTTTTTTCTGAATAACATTAGTTTCCTCACTTATGCTATTCCTCTTTTTAATAGTATTCTACTTCAAATTTCTAACTTTCGACTGAAATTTAGTCGATTCAATATTCAACTTCTTACTAGTAACATCATCTGTAAAGTCGGTTTTTGCTCTCTCATTTTCTTGATTACTCCTACTAATTTGCATCTTCATTAAATGTGGAATAGCTCCCTTTTACCTATGAAAGCCAATGTTTTTTAAGGGTATGAGTTTAATTTCACTTTTCTTTTACGTTTACGTTTACTATTTCTCGATCTTTTTGTTCTTCACCTATGTCATTTTCTTTTACCTTAATGAGCTTTTCTTTACTAACCTATACCTAGTCATAGGCCTCTTAGTTATTGCAACGGTCGCCCTCTTCCCCATCCTGTTTGAGTCTTTCTACGTGAAGTCCTTCCTAGCTTTAAGTAGTATTCTAAATTCGGTTTTAATATTCTATGCTCTGTGTAGTTATCAAGCTTCCGACTTTATTTTCCTACTTTAACCACTTTCAGTTTGATTAACAATGGCAGTTTTAAAAAGTCCGAGAAACACTCGAAAGAAGAGATTTTGAGCACTTAAGTATCAAAATAACCACTCAACCCAGTCTAAAACTTTCAATGAGCGACGCCACCCAAGAGCAATTCACCAGTTCCAAACCTTTCTTAGGGACTCAGCCCATTGAGTGAGTCTAAAATCCTCAATTCACCGCATTCCAACCCATTCAGAGTCGGTAGAATCTAAGGTCCGACCACGCCACATCATCAAATACGGTACTAATACATTTGATTCTTCAACAACCCACCCTACTATAATGAGACGTCATCTTCGAATTCGAAGTAACCGAGAGCGCTTAATGTTGGCTCTAAACGCAGACAACTTCCACTCAGAATAAATTTATAAAAATGTTGTTAAACTATGACTATATTCAGGTTATGCTTCTCGTCCTCACGTACATGGTTATCTACAATATAACCTCCTTTTTGCTTTTTTTCACACTTATGCAAGCTGTAACTGCAGACATTAAGACCCTTTTTTCGCTCTCAAACTTTGGAGCCTCCAACATTTTAACAAAACTTTTAAGTTTAGCAATTCTATCATTAGCTGGAGTACCGCCTTTGTTAGGATTCTTCTCTAAGATTTTCGTTTTCGTACTCATCTCGAGCTCCGCCCTCTTTATCCTTTTCCCAACTTTTTTCGTACTACTCTTCATTGGCCTCTATTTCTACACACAAAATCTTAGATTTCTAAACGCAACAAACGCCCCCTCTCTTGTACTAATGTCTGAACTTTCATTACGGACCCACTTTCTCTTCTTTTCTTTCGCTCTACCCATAGCCTTTTTGGTTATATTCGGATTCTGTTATGTTGATGACATATTCATCATCCTATCTTGAGTCCTCCTCTAAATTTCCACTAAAAATGATGTTACAGCCTCGTAAGTTTAAGTACAAAACCCGCCAAAAACGTAGATCAACCGCCACCCCCAGCCAGTTTAAGCTTAGTTACGGGAACTTAGCCCTTGTCCTACTCAAGCCATTCCGAATCTCCGCAAAACGAATCTTCCGTTTAAAGCTCTTCCTTAAACGCTCTTCTCGAAAGTCAGATTGGACAAAGCGATCTTTTTGAGTCGCAATTTTTCCCCACTTACCATTATCACGTAAGCCTAAAGGTATGCGAATGGGTAAAGGGGCAGGTAAACTTTCCACTTGATACACACAAATTCGCGGGGGTAAGAGTCTAGTTGAGTTCAAGAACTTACGACCAGGACGTGCCGCACACTTTAGTAAACAAGTTGCTCACAAACTTCCTGTGCCTTCCGTTTTTTACCAGCAAACCACAAGAAATTTAAAGCTTGTTGGGAGTCGACGTACTAATCCAAACCTACACACGTTCTGATAAGGTACGCACTCCACCCATAATTAATGTTGTGATATGGTTATATCTACTACTTTCTATTCTTTGCCCTTTTATTAGTGAGCTTAATTTCAACGTTACGTATTTCGTTCTTACCGTCACTTAACCGTTTACTTATCGTAAGTAAGCTCCTTAGTCTGATAATATCAACCTTTATCTCCCTTTCAATTTTACTATTAACCTTAATGTACTACCTCTTCGATAACTACTCAAACTTTGATTTCGTTACTACAGTAACTCCAGGAGAAGCCCTTTTCCTAACAAATTCATCACAGTCATTTCTTCTTGATCAACAAGCACTGGGTCTTCACCCCATTGCAATTTACTACTTCCCCTTCATCTATATTTTTGTCTTAATTACCGTGCTTTCAATACTTTTTTGTCTCTCATATAACATTAATGAGGTGACAACGTTTGTACTCTACTGTACTATTATCCTATGCGCAGGGTACACTATGTTCTTCACTTCCTCTCTTCTAATCTTTTTTCTCTCTTACGAGATGTTACTAATTCCCTCATTTTTTATTCTGTACAACTTTGCTAAAACTCGTAAGTGCGTAGAGGCTGCGTATTTGATGTTTTTTTGAACACAATTTGGGGCCCTATTTCTAATATTCGGCTTTCTATACTTATTAGTTGTTTCAGGTTCGCACTCGTTTGAGGTAATCAGTACTACTTACCTGTCTACATACGAGCTCAACTTCATCTTCTTCTGCCTACTTTTTGGATTTGGTGTTAAGCTCCCAATTTGACCATTTTATGGCTGATTACCTAAAGCTCACGTCGAGGCCTCTACTAATTTTTCAATCTTTCTAAGTGGTGTTCTTGTAAAATTTGCCTTTTTTGGTTTTCTCAAGTGCCTAATTACCCTTCAACTAGAGCCAACATTTTATTTCGTGTACCCTTTCTTAGCTATTGGTATTACCGATGCAGTTTTCAAACTTTTTTACCAAATTGACCTAAAGAAGCTAGTAGCATATTCGACTGTGGTTGAAATGCACTGGCTCACAATCTGTGTTGTAAGCGGTCAGTCCTCTCTCATGCTAGCTAGTTTCTGTATGCTAATAAGCCATGCACTCTTGTCTACGAATTCATTTTTGCTAGTGGACGCGATCGGTCGCCGATTTAAAACACGACTTATCACCGAGATTAATGGTGTAAACTTCCTCTGTCCTAAACTTTTTATAATCAGTCTAGTGAACCTACTGATTTTTTTAGGATTTCCTGGTTCAATCATGTTTGTAGCCGAAATCCTGTTTTTTAGTTTCTTCTTCGATCTTTATCCTTTACTATGTCTAATATTTATAGTCCTGCTATATTTTTTAGCCCCGACGGTATTCTTTAGGAGTTGAATGAACGCCCTTTTTGGGTCCTCAGTACAGCTACTCCGAACAGTCCCTTTAGACCTAACCTCCAAAGAGCTTTTCACTTACGGCGGTCTGATAGTACTTATGTTCTGATTGGGAGTTTCTTGACAAGCCTTCATTGTCTAAAATAAAAATGGCTACTCTAAAACAGTGTAATTTCCGAAAAAATAACTATACTAAAAAACACGCATCACGAACACCCGCACTCCAAAAACGACCTCAGGTCAAAGGAATTGTCACCAAAGTAACTACAATGTCGCCAAAGAAACCCAATTCGGCCGTACGTCATGTCGCTAAAGTTGCCCTAACTAATGGTCTACGCGTGACCGCACGTATACCTGGAGTCGGTTATATCTGTTCTAAGTATAACAGAGTCTTAGTAACTGGGGGACGAGCTAATGACTTACCCGGGGTTGGTTACACCCTAATAAGGTCTGTATACGACTTTTCGCCAGTTATTATGAAGAAAAAACGTAGGTCCGTTTACGGAACTCCTCGACCCGACGGTTTCACTAAGTACGTTAAAAAATCCCTAAGAATCTCAATGTAGCCTGCACCACTTTATTACCCGACTCTCCACGCCTAATGAAACTTGAATGAATTTCAACAAAACTAACTTCAGTAATCTCATGAGCAAGGGCTGGATCCCTTTGACCACTTACATTCGGTTTAGCTTGCTGTGCCGTCGAAATGATGCACGCAGCTATGAGCCGCTACGATATGGATCGGTTCGGTATCGTTATGCGAGCATCGCCTCGCCACTCAGACATTATATTAGTAGCCGGTACCCTAACAAACAAAATGGCACCTACCTTACGTCGACTCTACGAACAAATGCCTGAGCCAAGGTGAATTTTGTCTATGGGAAGCTGCGCAAACGGAGGAGGCTACTACCACTACTCTTACGCCGTAGTTCGAGGATGTGATAGGGTCATGCCAGTCGATATTTACGTACCAGGATGTCCACCGACTGCCGAGGCGCTACTCTTTGGTCTTATTCAATTACAAGGGAAAATAGGGTTTGTATTGTCCGAATTAAACGTAGCTAACGAATGGTACGGAGGTGATCATATATAAACTCAATCAACATTGCGCAATCGGATAAATTCCGAAATATGAGAAGGGCTGCTTTCAACGTTACAATTAATACTACTATGTACCTAAGGAAGTCCTATTCTCACCCCACCTTCCTAACCAGAAAACGTTGATCAAGGCGAAAGCACCTTTATGGTTGACTACACCTAGCAAACATAATTAAGGACTGAGCTCACACCTATAGATTCTACCGTAATTACAACAGAGCTGTAATGAATCAGTACTTAACCCCCAATTCGTTCTTAGCATTCAATTTGATTAGCGCTAAGAACTCGATACCTGGTGCTCATAAAAATTCAGAACTACTTGTCGTAAGTACATTTTCGAGAAAAGTATTCAAGTACTTTAGCTACTTAACGCATCCCCGTTTCCGCCTTTTCGCCTCCTTTAAAAACGTAAACCTGTCAGTAGTTTCATACGACCCCCTCTATTCAACACTAGAAAAAATAATTGACTACCCTTTCATAACTCCCCTAGTACAGCATACAATGAGGGAAACCAACTTACTCGGCGACAGGAGATCAATTTCACAATTGCCATTCTCACCACTTATGGGGACATTGGCGAAGCAAGTTTACTCAACTACAAAGCTACTTTACCGTGTTCTTGTACTACTAACGCTAAACCGCCTCAGCTAACTTCGGTAATTTAAAATAATTCTGTTTTTAAAACGAATAACTACAACATCTAACGCTACCCGTAACGTACAATATCTCACTTCAAAGTGATACTCAAAACAAAAAAATCGCGGCCTCTCATTCCGTAAAAAATCTCGAGCTGGGCGCTCTTCTTTAACTGGTCAAACAATAATTTGAACAAAGAAATCGTTACTCAGGAGAGTTCTCCTACTTAATATAAATTATAAACTCCGCTCAACGGAGCTAAGTTTTGTCTCAACTCTCAAAGTTACGCCCTTTTCTAGTAAACTTTTAGCATTAGCGATCTTCCCTTCAGGAGCCTACACCTATATACCAGCAATCGACTCTACGAAGATATTCTCATTCCTATCCTTTAGAAGCCGTAAATCCTCACATGGGATCACACGAAAGACATCCCACTTCGCCCTCATGCACCTCACAAAAGCTTTCCGTAAGGTCTCAAATTTAGAGTTAACCCCCGGTAAAGGGATTCAGTATGTTCGTAGTGCTGGTTGTTTCGCAAAGATCACTAAATTTGATCGTGAGAATCACGTATCCTTAGTTAAGTTACCCTCAGGAGTACGGAAGTTCTTCTCTACATACTCGGTTTTAGCCATGGGCCCCGCAGCTCTTAAGCTAAAACGTAAAACCGCCAACACTAAAAGTGGTTTCTGACGTTCTTACGGCCTAAAGCCCAAGGTCCGAGGAGTCGCACGTAATCCAGTTGACCACCCTCATGGGGGACGAACGAAGTCCATTAAATATCCTAGAACACCTTGAGGTAAGACTACAAAGTTTAAGTAGTACTTAATAAAAATGGCAAACTTTAATTTTTTGAAGAAGACTTATAAACTTAATCACGTTGCACCAAGTACCTGACGGAAAATCTTCCTTATACACGATAATGAGGTCTTCAAACCTAAAAAAAAGGTTATCTATGATCGACATTCTACAATACCCTCCATGTTTATCGGCTCAAGGGTTCGTATATACGCCGGATCTAGGTTCCATTCGCGTATTATTAACCGCTGAATGGTTGGGTACAAATTTGGTGAATTCTCATGAACGCGTAAACTTGCCCTTTACAAAGCTAAGCAGCTTAAGAAAAAAAAGAAAAAGTAATGAAATTTGAACACGTATTACAGATTTATTGGACAAAAGGTTTTTTGATAAACGGTAAGCTCCAAAGCTTTCAAGTTGATTTCAACACAATGTTTAACTTAACAGGTGGCTTTTCCTGAGCTACTAAAAACGCACTCATCCGTCGCTTTGAGTTGTACAAGCTTTTACGACACACCAATATGCCTATCTCTCAAATCAGCCCAACCTTTTTAGCAAGCATTAACATGATGTTCTCCCAGTTAACCAGCGTTAACAACTCCGTTTTTGACCTAACACGTTACAGCCTATTACGGCTATACCTCATCAAAACTACTCGAGGTCGAGCACACGCCTTGGGAAAGCCTTCTCGAGGACAACGTACCTGGTCAAACGCCTGAACTGCGTACAATGTTAACAAAGTAACTAGGGCATTCATTGGCGCCTATCAAAAACTCGAAAGAGAGAACCATAAAGAGGAGAAAATTAATTACAAGATAGTAAAGAAGAAATCTCTTCGTAAAAAAAAAAAAGAAACAGTTACAAAAGTAAGGATTAGGGTAAACAACTGATTCTAGGCTTTGATCAAGACTTTAAGTGAAAACTTCAGACTCCTTTATTCCAATGCTTAACGACAGTAATACCCAACTCCTTATGCGACGTTCGCAATCGCGAATTTGGCTACCAACTAACAACTTCTATTCAAGCCTTAACATTAGATATGCTTATGCCTTATCGGCAAAACTTACCGATTGCTGACATCATTTAGTCTCTACCAGTAGGACTAGAAAGTGCACAAAGGCTATATTCTCTAATCGCTTCAGCAATTTCGTGAAGGCGAAATCTATGGCTATACAACCCTTACGTCAAGCGCGATTAAGCCGCTCACCTTTCTCACCTAGAGTTGACTTAGTGAAACCCTCATATGACTACGTATTACACAGCTCAGTTCGATGAACTTCCAGTTTCCTAGCCACTCAACGCTCGTTTAAGCTTTTAGGACCCTCATTACACCCACGCCACACTCTTCCTGTCCTTACTGGAGAGTTCAAAAAACTCGAAGAGTTTAAAGACGGAGCAAGGCAATCTTTATTCACCTCCTCGTTCAATACAACAAGTTCTAAAAGGCAACTTGACACGTTTTCGCGTCTGAAAATGTTCAGTGAATATTTGAAACTACAGAACCTTGATTGTTCGTCTATGCCTTTCATCAGAACACTCGTTCCCAAATCGCGTAGACCTAGAATTACGGCATACTTGTTTGTAGGCCTGCGTCGGCCCCCTGCACTTCTCTTTTCGTCCCCCCTTAAATCTTTTTGGAATAGTTTTCGCAAATTCCAGAAATCATCTCGTACAGCAAGTACCTTTCGAAGAGGCATACCTACTATATCTCATTCAAGAAAACACTTTCTAGGCGCAAAGTCCTCAAAATCTTCACCAATCTTAAACCGTACCAGAAGTTCCCTAAACAGAAGCTGGATGCTAAGCCTAAACTTCTCGCGTTCCCCTTCACTTTACACACAATCATTAAAAGAGAATATCCCATTTAGCGACCTAACTAATCAGAGCAAACTAGTTGTACTGAGTCAGAATCGAATCCTACCCACATTAAGCTCTCGATGACTGCGATTATCCCACTGATCTGGCCTAAGGACTTCTAAGCCACAACTACACAGTAGGATACGGGGGGCTAACCACCTAACTCGAAATAGGTTAAGGCGGGCCCTAAGGAGTACATCTAGATCTTACACCGCTTTTTGACTGCGTCAAGTCAGCTCAGTGCGAACGCGCAACCCTTTCCTAAAGCGAAATCTTGTTTTTCCAAATTTACAGGTTAAGCCAGTTTCATCGCCTCAACACCCAGTTAACACTTGTACCCTTTCCCCTTCATACCACCGTTACCTAAGCTCAGACAGTTTATCCAACGCTCTAAATACTATTAGAAGATCCCAATACCTACTATTACCCATTCTTGAGCACGCAAAATCTGGGAATAGGCTGTCAGCCAAACTTAATTTGCCTAATAAATCAGAGCTAATCTTAAAGCCATCCTATTCCCCCCTGTTTACCCTAAGCCCATTCGGTTTTTTAGGGTACATCCTTACATCTACCTCTAAAATTATGGATATACTTAGGTCTACTGTTACTTATTCACCTACAGTAAACTACCTAGTATTTCCAGACGCTAACGCCGTAAAAACGTCAATATTCAGGCGCCTAAACAGACAAAAGTTCCTCTCATCGGCAAGAGCTTCTCTTTACCACCAATCGACTGCAGTAAGCACTCCGTCACGCTTTATAATCAATTCATCATACTGGCCGAAAAGTTCACCGGGTACCCCAAGTAGACATACAAGCATAACAACGGGCACGTCTCTATCATTCACAAAGGACTGAGGATTTAGAAAGTTCACCGAATCGATGACACCCGCCGTTAATAGAACTCCGCGAATTAGGAGAATTCGATTCAAACCGGGTTATCAGCGAATCTGACGTATAGCCAGGACTTCGGCTCGTGAACTTCTCGGTTTTACATCTCGGTACCAGTATAGGCTTACTCCAAAACTTCAACAACACTACCACCAAACACGCTTAGCGGACAAAGTTAAACTATCACTAACAGTTGAATTTGCTTTACTGACATCGAACTTTATTCCAGACCACTGATCTTTGAAAGAGCTCCTTAACTCACACAATGTTTTTTTAAATGGTATATCCTGTACTAACCCTAAGTTACGTTTGTTTTGTGGTGACTTCTTACAGCTAGTCGTCGGCCTACAGTACTACGCCATGTCGCGTTGACTCACTAGCTGGTCAACCCAAAAAAAAGGGCGCGTTAGTAAGACGTTTTATCGTAAGTTTAAGCCCTCTACATTCAACAAAAACATCAAACTAGTCCGTAGGCTGCCAGACTGATTCTATGATCTGCAGTACACTTATACTGATATACCTAAATACTTCGAAGTTGACTACTTTACCCTTTCGATATTCCTAATACATGACAATATCTCTCAAGAACGTTGACTCCCTAATCGAGCTGACCAGATGGATTACTCCTCTACGAATATGTATAATTGAAAGTATATAACTTAACCAGGCCACTTACGCAAAGATACGTAACCTGTTTATGCAATCCAACATTTTTAATTTCTGACAACCAGTATTTTCACAAAATTCTCTATCAGAGCGCCGCGTTAAAAGTTTTGTCCTAAACTTTGGTCCTCAACATCCAGCAGCCCACGGTGTTTTACGCCTCGTAGTCCAACTTAACGGGGAGCTAGTCGAGCGAGCTGACCCTCATGTTGGTTTCTTACATCGAGGAACCGAAAAACTTATTGAGTATAGAACGTATTTAAAGTCTCTCCCCTATTTTGACCGCCTTGATTACGTCTCAATGATGACCCAAGAGCATGCCTTCTGTATCGCTATTGAGTCCTTATCTAAAACAATTTCGCATACAGCACTCTACGTACAGATTAGAGTCCTATTCGATGAGCTTACTCGAATTATGAACCACCTACTATGTCTCTCCTGCCACTCTATGGATGTCGGAAACCTTTCACCAGTTTTCTGAGCATTCGAAGAACGCGAGCGTCTAATGGAGTTTTACGAAAGAGTTTCAGGTGCTCGTATGCATGCCGCTTTTTACAGACCAAATGATATTGATTGAACCGGCCTAAACTACCAGTTCTTTTTAGATGTTGCTCTTTTTGGTCGCGACTGTTTTAAGACACTAACTGAAATATTTACTACTATGACAACAAACAGGATTTGAAAATCTAGACTAGTCAATGTAGGTGGATTGAGTCCTAACGACGTTCTTTCTACCGGCTCAACTGGCCCAATTGCCCGAAGTGCTGGTATTAAGAAAGACATGCGGTTCTTAAGATCAGAAACCTACGCACACTATTGGTTTTTGTCGATTCAAGGGTATCTCGGAAAGAGGGGTGATAGTTACGACCGATTCTTGATTAGGATCCGAGAGATGTACGAAAGCTTAAACATCGTATTCCAAATACTAACAAACCTAACTACTCTTTCAGCAGATAACACCTCTTCTACGGCTACCTCTTCCGTTAACTTTTTCTCATTTTTCGATACCTTGTACGCGGAAAAGTCATCAAAGCTTAACCACAACACTAAGTACACTTCAATGGAAAGCCTAATCAACCATTTTAAACACTATAGTGAGGGTATTCGCGTACCACGAGGATTTGTTTACAAGGCTGTTGAGGCTCCTAAAGGTGAATTTGGTGTCTCCTTAGTTTCGGATGGCACTTCAAAGCCTTACAGGTGTAAGATAAGGACCCCATCTTACCATCATATGCAAATTATGTCAAGGATGGCACAGGGTCACTATTTCGCCGACCTAGTTACAATTCTAGGGTCAAC
>Ga0075467_10003879_pt1 | contig 11312 bp, 14 predicted proteins | sample DEB08_DNA_9_FD_75067 | JGI IMG/M metagenome (GOLD analysis project Ga0075467, IMG submission 75067) | Aqueous microbial communities from the Delaware River and Bay under freshwater to marine salinity gradient to study organic matter... | ecosystem: Environmental > Aquatic > Marine > Coastal ...
CTTTTTCAAATTATTTTTTCTTGTGACGATTAGCGCGTCTTCTTTTCTTACGCTTATGCGTCGCTACCTTGTGTCTTTTTCTTTTTTTACCACTTGGCATAAAAATCTTTTTTTTAAATTAATACTTTTTTTAATGTTTTTATTTTACTTGAACATTTGCCTTTACACCTTCTACAAAAACTTTTGCAGGCTTAAATGCTGGAATGTTGTGAGCTGGAATTTTAATAGTCGTATTTTTTGAAATATTTCTACCTGTTTTTTCTGCTCTGGTTTTGACAATAAAACTACCAAATCCTCTTAAATAAACGTTGTCACCACTTTCTAGAGAGGTTTTTACTTCTGTCATAAATGTCTCTACAGTCGCCTGCACATCACCTTTTTCAATTCCCAATTTCTCAGAAATTTTAGCTACAATATCAGCTTTAGTCATTATTAATTATTTTTAGGGTTATCTATTAATTATAAGGGATGCAAATATATGTATTTTAATTTCAATATTTCAACCCTAAATCATTAAAATTTAACATAATAAACGTTTATTTTTGCCCTTCCTTTTAAGCTTTAATGAATTTTACACAAACTTTAACATATTGGTATTCAATTAATAAGAGAGACTTGCCTTGGCGAAGAACTAAGAATCCATATCATATTTGGCTATCCGAAATAATTATGCAACAAACGCAAATTGTTCAAGGATTACCTTATTATGAGGCTTTTGTGAAGCAATATCCAACTGTTTTTGACCTTGCAAAAGCTAATGAAGAAGATATTTTGAAACTTTGGCAAGGACTTGGGTATTACTCTAGAGCAAGAAATTTGCACTTTACTGCAAAATTTGTTGTTACTGATTTAAAAGGTAATTTCCCTAAAGATTACGGCTCTTTGTTAAAACTAAAAGGCATTGGGGATTATACAGCGAGTGCAATTGCATCTATATGTTATGATGAGCAATCTGCTGTGGTTGACGGTAATGTTTATAGAGTGTTGTCCCGTTATTTCGGAATTAACACTCCTATTAACTCTTCAAAAGGAATTAAGTATTTTAAAGAATTGGCACAAACATTATTGCCAAAACAAGATGTTGGAAATTATAACCAAGCCATTATGGATTTTGGAGCAAGGCAATGCAAGCCAAAATCTCCAGATTGTTCAATATGTTCTTTGAATACTGGTTGTGTCGCATTAAAGAACAATCAAGTTAGTGATCTTCCTGTTAAAATTAATAAGACGAAAATCACAAAAAAGCACTTTAATTTTATTGTGTTTATCTCAGAGGATAATAAAACAATTTTAGAAAAAAGAACAAAAAATGGTATATGGAAAAACCTTTACCAATTTCCATTAATTGAAACAAAAAAACGAATTTCCTTAGATGATTTTATAATCAATGAGAATTTCAAAATACTTATTGGAGAGAAAATATATGGAATAACTCTGTTTAATGAAGAAGAAATCGTTCATAAATTATCGCATCAACATTTATATACAAGTTTTTGGATTGTAAACGTTGATGAGCTTTCTCATGACTCAATTGCTACTTCAAGAATCCATGATTTTCCGGTTCCCATTCTCATAAATAGGTTTATTGAAGCCTTTGGATTGTAAGCAATTATTTAATTTTCATTATTTTCATTACTTTTAAGAGGTATATCATAAAAACCACTAATTTTGTGGTTTAAAGCAAAATAGAATAATTATGTCAGGAACGTTGAATAAAGTAATGCTAATTGGGCATTTAGGTGATGAAGTAAAAATGCATTATTTTGATGGAGGTAATTGTATTGGTCGTTTCCCTTTAGCAACAAATGAATCTTATACTAACAAACAAACTAATGAACGTGTAACCACTACTGAATGGCACAATGTTGTAGTTAGGAATAAAGCTGCTGAAATTTGTGAGAAGTATTTAAGCAAAGGTGATAAGGTTTATATTGAAGGACGCTTAAAAACACGTAAATGGCAAGATGATAAAGGTCAAGATCGTTACTCAACAGAAATTCATTGTACAGATTTTACGTTTTTAAGTAATAAGAATGAAAATTCTGGAAATGTACCACAGTCAACACCACAAGCTTCGAAATCAACGGAAAATCAAGTAAGCGAGCCAATTGGAGATGATGATGATTTACCTTTTTAAGTTTAATATAAATAGTAATACTTGGATCCTGAACCCTTTAGTTTAATTATAAATACCATAGCATTTGAAGCTTCCATAGTTTTTGGAGTTACATTGTTATTTGTCTTATTATTATGTTCTGCCTTGGTTTCAGGTGCAGAAGTGGCACTGTTTTCTTTAACTCAAACTGATCTTGAAACTGCCTTAGAAGAGAAGTCAAAACCAATTGAAATTATTTCAAAATTATTGGATAGACCAAAGAAATTATTAGCGACCATTTTGGTGGCAAATAATTTTATAAATATTGCTATTGTTATATTATTTGCCTATTTAGGAGGCTATTTTTTCGCGGGAATTTCTTCTGGAATTACAAGGTTTGTTATTGAAGTTGTTATTGTTACGTTTTTGATATTATTATTTGGCGAGATTTTGCCAAAAATATATGCAAGCCGTAATAGAGTAAAGTTTGCCATATTTATGGCGTATCCCTTACGAGTTCTTGATTTCATAATTTCTCCTATAAGTTTACCAATGCGAAGTTTAACTATTGCGATGCACAACAAGTTAGGAAAACAAAAATCTAATATTACTGTTAATTATTTATCTCAAGCCTTAGAATTGGCAAGCGAACAAGACACAACCAAAGAAGAGCATAAAATACTTCAAGGGATTGTGTCATTTGGCAACACAGATGCTAAACAAGTCATGCAACCTCGAATTGATATTTTTGCGTTGGATGAATCCTTGAAATTAACTGAAATATTCCCAGAAATTGTTTCTAGAGGATTTTCTAGAATACCTGTTTATAAGGACAATGTTGATACAATTATTGGTGTACTTTATGCTAAAGATTTATTACCATATTTAGATAGAAAGCAATTTGATTGGCGTACGTTATTAAGGGAGCCATTTTTTGTTCCAGAGAATAAAAAGCTAGATGATTTAATGGTTGAGTTTCAAGAGAAAAAAGTACATGTTGCCATTGTTGTTGATGAGTATGGCGGCACTTCAGGAATTGTGTCTTTGGAAGATGTTATTGAAGAAATCGTTGGAGATATAAGTGATGAATTTGATGATGAAGATTTAACCTTTTCTAAGCTTGACGATAAAAATTATGTTTTTGAAGGAAAAACAACATTAAAAGATTTTTATCGCATTATTAAGCTTGAAGATGATACTATGTTTGAGGTCAATAAAGGTGAGGCAGAAACTATTGCAGGTTTTGTACTAGAGAAATCAGGAGGTTTTCCAAAATTAGGGAGTAAAATAAATTTTGAAAATTATGTTTTTACCATCGAATCTTTGGATAGAAAACGCATAAAACAAGTAAAAATAACGTTACCTATTTAATGAAGAATACAGCATTTTTAATACTTATTATAATATGTGTTTCTTGTGGAAGCGAACCAACACCAAAGCCAAGAGCTTTTTTACGATTAGAATATCCTCAGCCAGATTATGCGAAAGTTAATTCTAATCTACCATTTTCATTTGAAAAAAACACATTTGCAGATAATGTTACTGATATTAAAATAGCAAGAGATAATAAATCTATTGGAATTAATGTTACCTATCCGTCATTAAAAGGGACCATATATTTAACTTATAAAAAAGTTGAAGAAGAAAATTTAGAACCTTATTTATTAGATGCTCAAAATATGACGCAAAAGCATACCCAAAAAGCAGATGCCATAACAGAACAGCCATATATTGATAATATAAATAAAGTTTATGGAATGTTTTATGAAGTTGGTGGTAATGCAGCATCACAATCGCAGTTTTATGTAACAGATAGTATTAATCACTTTGTGACTGGCTCATTATATTTTTACACAAAGCCAAATTATGATTCTATTTTACCAGCAGCACAATACCTCAAAAGAGATATTCAGCATCTTATGGAAAGCATTAAATGGAATCAATTAAAGTAATATCTTTGATAATCGCATTTTACTTGCCACTTTTATAATTCAGATTTGATTGTATGCACTTAAAAAATAAAAAGTGGTTTATATTAATTGTGCTTTCCATAATTTGGGGAAGTTCATTTATCCTAATAAAAAAGGGATTAATTGGTTTAACTCCTTTACAACTTGGTGCTTTGCGAATTGTATTTTCTTCAATTTTCATTTTCATTTTTGGGTTTCATACATTAAAGAATATTCCAAAAAACAAATGGAAATGGTTAATTATCTCTGGATTTATTGGCACATTTTTCCCTGTGTTTTTGTTTGCTTTTGCTGAAACCGAAATTGATAGTGCTATAGCCTCAATTCTTAATTCATTAGTTCCACTAAATACAATTTTATTGGGTTTTGCAGTCTTTAAAATAGCTTCAACAAAGCGTCAGATAATTGGAGTGATTGTAGGTTTTTTTGGTACTGCCATATTAATTGGGAGTGGAGCTCAGCTAAATCCAGATCAAAACTATTTGTATGCTGGTTTGGTATTAATTTCTGGAGTTATGTATGGTGCCAATGTCAATATTATTAAACGTTACCTACAAGATGTTAATGCAATAAGTATTGCCTTTGGAAATTTTGCTGCTATTATAATTCCTGCACTAATAGTGCTTTTTTTTACTGATTTCTTCAATGCCGAAACCCTTCAAAACCCTACAGTCATAAAATCCATTGGGTATATTGTAATTCTCTCTGCTTTTGGGACTGCCTTAGCTAAAGTTTTGTTTAATAAATTAGTACAAATGGCAACACCGGTTTTTGCATCATCAGTAACTTATGTAATGCCTATTGTTGCTGTAGGTTGGGGAATATTGGATGGAGAAGGTTTTAGTATTTGGCAAGGGTTGGCAACAATTTTAATACTTATAGGTGTTTACTTAGCTAATAGAAGAAATTAGAATCAACTAGACTAGTATAATCAAATTGCATAAATCGTTTGCAGATTAATTAATTAGCACTATATTTGCACTCATTTTTGAACAAAATTAATTAATATAAACGTTACGCTATGTACGCAATTGTAGAGATAGCAGGGCATCAATTTAAAGTTGAAAAAGACCAAAAAGTCTTTGTTAACCGATTACAAACAGAAGAAGGTAAGAAAGTTTCTTTCGATAATGTTCTTTTGTTAAGTGATGGTGATAAAGTTACTGTAGGCGCCCCAGCTATAGGCGGAGCACAAGTAAGTGCAAAAGTCTTAAAGCACCTTAAAGGTGATAAAGTAATAGTATTTAAGAAGAAAAGACGTAAAGGTTACCGTAAGAAAAACGGACACAGACAATCTTTAACTGAAATTCTTATTGAAGGAATTGTTGCTTCAGGAGCAAAGCCAGCAGCGAAAGCTGAAAAAGCTGCTCCAGTAAAAGAAGTTAAAAAAGCAGAACCAAAAGCTGCTGCTCCAAAGGCGGAAGCAAAACCAGCTGCTGCTAAAGCTAAGGCTGAAAAGCCAGCTGCTAAAAAAGTAGAAGCATCTCAAGATTTAAGCAAAATGACTGTTGCTGAATTGAAAGAGATGGCTAAAGCAAAAGGAATTACAGGTATTTCTGGAATGAAGAAAGCCGATTTAATTGCTGCTTTAAGTTAATTTTAATAATATAAAATCGAAATAAAATGGCACATAAAAAAGGAGTCGGTAGTTCGAAAAACGGTAGAGAATCAGAATCGAAACGCTTAGGTGTAAAGATATTTGGTGGTCAAGCTGCAATAGCTGGAAACATTATCATTAGACAACGAGGAAATACACATCATCCTGGTGAAAATGTATATCAAGGAAAAGATCACACTTTACATGCTAAAGTTGATGGACTTGTAAAATTTACTAAGAAAAAAGACAATAAATCTTTTGTTTCTATTGAGCCTTTTGAGGCTTAAGAAACGTATTCTTAACATATAAAAAAAAACCCTTACAGAAATGTAAGGGTTTTTTTATTTTAAAATATCTCTAATAATTTTGAGGTGATGAGTTGTATGTAATTGTAAAAATCGAATTGTTCTACTTTTATGTAAAACGCCAAAAATAAAATGTTTAAAATGGGAATGTCTATGGGCTTTTTTTATGAACTCAACATTTTTATAAGCCAATTTAAGTTGTTTATTTAAATCTTTAGCAGTAATTATTTCTGGAGGTAGCACAAATTTTGGAGCTTTAACTTTTCCTCTTGGGAAACGTCCTAAAGTAAAAATAAGTAAACGCCATTTATTAAATTTACTTAAATATAATTCAGGATTTGAACTTACTAATGTTTCAGAAACTAAATTAAATACTTTTAGTGAATGGTCTATTTGCCATGCAACATCAGATTTTGAAACCTCATCGTTTCTTTTGTCTTTTGAGGATAAATAACTTCCCAATTCTGTAATTAATGGAATTAGTATTTCGGGTTTTCGTTTAAGCATGCTCTAAACTAACAAAAAACCCTCACATTTCTGCAAGGGTTTTTCTATTAAAGAATTTTATTTTTTTAGTATCTGTAATATTCAGGCTTATAAGGACCTTCTTGTTGTACACCAATATATTTAGCTTGATCTTCACGAAGCTCAGTTAATTCTACGCCAATTTTAGCTAAGTGTAATTTCGCTACTTTTTCATCTAAATGCTTAGGCAACATATACACTTCATTTTCATAAGCACCTCTATTAGTCCATAATTCAATTTGTGCTAAGGTTTGATTTGTAAATGAGTTACTCATTACAAAACTTGGGTGACCAGTTGCACAACCTAAATTGACCAAACGACCTTGAGCCAAGATAATGACATCTTTTCCGTTAACATGGTATTTGTCAACTTGTGGCTTAATAACGTCTTTTGTATGACCATGGTTTTTATTTAACCAAGCCATGTCAATTTCGTTATCAAAATGTCCAATGTTGCACACAATGGTTTTGTCTTTCATGGCTTCAAAATGTTGGCCTTGAACAATATCTTTGTTTCCAGTAGTTGTAATTACAATATCTGCATTGGCAACTACAGTTTCAAGTTTCTTAACTTCAAAACCATCCATAGCAGCTTGTAACGCACAAATTGGGTCAATTTCAGTAACTGTTACAATACTTCCAGCTCCTTTAAAAGAGGCAGCAGTACCTTTGCCAACATCACCATAACCACATACAACAACGCGTTTTCCAGCCATCATGATATCTGTTGCACGACGAACAGCATCAACAGCACTTTCACGACAACCGTATTTATTATCAAATTTACTTTTTGTTACAGAATCATTCACGTTAATAGCAGGCATTGGTAATGTTCCAGCTTTCATTCTGTCATATAATCTGTGAACTCCTGTTGTAGTTTCTTCACTTAAACCATTAATGCCAGCGGTAAGTTCTGGATAACGATCTAAAACCATATTAGTTAAATCACCGCCATCATCAAGAATTAAGTTTAATGGTTTCCTGTCTTCACCAAAGAATAAAGTTTGCTCAATACACCAATCAAATTCTTCTTCAGTCATGTCTTTCCATGCATAAACCGCAGTTCCAGCAGCAGCAATTGCAGCAGCAGCTTGATCTTGTGTCGAGAAAATATTACAAGAACTCCAAGTTACTTCAGCACCTAAAGCTTGCAGAGTTTCGATTAAAACAGCTGTTTGAATCGTCATGTGTAAACATCCAGCAATACGAGCACCTTTAAGGGGTTGAGAATTTTTATATTCATCTCGCAAACTCATTAATCCTGGCATTTCAGCTTCAGCTAATTCAATTTCTTTTCTTCCCCAAGCTGCAAGTGACATATCTTTAACTTTGTTAGCTACGTAAGGAATTGTTTTTGTATTCATATAAGTATATTTTTCTATTTGTTTTAAAGGCTACAACTTTGGGTTTGGAGTTTAAAATAGCTAAATTAGCTATGTTAAAAATGCCAAATGAGGCAAGCCGTTGCAAAGATAACTATTAACTTTCAGAAAATTAAATGCCTCTTTATAAAACCTTTACTCCAAATTCACAAACTACTGTTAAAATCTGGAAGATTACAGAATCGTATAACGAATTGCTAGAACCATTAGATTTAAAACCTACAAGTTCAGAGCGTGTTTTAGGTATGAAAAGCGAGATCCACCAACGTGGCTTTTTAAGTGTTAGGCATATTTTGAGAGATTTTGGATATACAGATCAAGATTTGTTTTATGATGAAAATGGTAAGCCGCATTTAAAAGATGGAAAATGTATTTCTATAACACATTCGTTTTTATTTTCTGGAGTTATTGTTAGCAATTCGGAAGTAGGTATTGATATTGAAATGCAAAGAGATAAAATTGTTAAAATCGCATCTAAATTTATTAATTATGAATTCAATTATTTGAAAAAGGAATCAGATAAATATATAAACATGTTGACCATTATTTGGTGTGTTAAAGAATCGTTATACAAGTTATTCGCAACACCTGGAATGGTTTTTAAGGATCATTTTTTGGTAATCCCTTTTATGGTAGAAGATAAAAAAACTATTGCTTGGATTGATTTTAATGACATGAAGTACAGATATGAAACAGATTTTTTAGAGTTTGATGGATTTACTTGTGCTTATGTTATTGCTTAAATGAAGAACATATACCAAGACATACTAGATTCGGTTTTAAAGCAAGAAAAATTATTAGCGGTTTTAATCGATCCCGACAAAATGGAGCTTGGAGAATTATATAGCTTTATGTTGAAATTGAATGCCTCAGTAGTAACACATATATTTGTTGGAGGGAGTATAGTAGACAATGACATAATTGAACCTTTTGTTTCAGAAATTAAAGCACACACTAACTTACCAGTTGTATTGTTCCCAGGAGATATTAACCAAATTACCGGAGCTGCAGATGCCATTTTATTTTTATCATTAATCTCTGGGAGAAATCCTGAGTATTTGATAGATAAGCAAGTTAAGGCTATATCAAAATTACGCCAAATGCAATTAGAAGTGCTTCCGACAGGATATATTTTGATTGAAAGTGGCAATGAAACGACGGTTCAGTTAGTTTCTAAAACGCAACCATTACCTAAAGACAATGTGCAACACATTGTTGATACTTCTAAAGCAGGCGAATTACTTGGAATGAAACTCATCTATTTAGAAGCAGGAAGTGGTGCGTTGAATCCTATTAATGCAGAAATAATTTCTATGGTAAAAGATGACATAAACATTCCTCTTATTGTTGGTGGAGGCATAAGAAATAAAAGACAATTAGTTCAGGCTTACAAAGCTGGCGCAGATATGGTAGTGATTGGAAATGCTTTTGAAGAAGACAAATCATTTTTTGATGAACTAGTATGAACGAAATAATCAATTTGTTTATTGAGCCATATAAAACGGCTACAACACTCAATATCATTCTTGAGTTTGTGGCTGCAACATTTGGAGTAATCAGTGTAATTTTCGCAAAACGCGAGAATATTTTAGTTTATCCAACAGGAATAATAAGTACAGGAATCTATGTGTATTTACTGTCGCAATGGAACTTGTATGGAGACTTAATTATTAATATTTACTATACACTAATGAGTGTTTTTGGTTGGTACATGTGGAGCAAAATAATAGATGACAAAAATAATCATATCCCAATTTCCAGAACAAATACCACTGATAATTTGAAGGCTTTTGGTATTTTTGTATTTACTTCAATCTTTGTCATATTAGTATATCGTTATTATAATGTGATGCCAAATCATCTAGGATTTACTGAAAGTTTGGACTTTGCATATACAAATTTGATGTCTGGAAGTATTGAAGATTTCAGAACTGCTGTTCCTTTTCTTGATACCTTTACAACTGGGGTGTTTTTTGCGGCAATGTGGTTGATGGCATTAAAAAAGATTGAAAATTGGACACTTTGGATTTTGGGAAATATTGTTTCAATCCCACTTTATTTTGTAAAGGGTTATGGCTTTACAGGGATTCAATATTTTATTTTTCTAATTCTTGCAATACAAGCATATAAACAATGGAAGAACAACTTAGACAAAAACCAGCAAGCTGTATCAAAGTAGTATTGTTTGGGCCAGAATCAACAGGAAAAACAACCTTATCTAGGCATCTTGCTAGATATTATAATTCTATTTGGGTTCCTGAATATGCACGTGAGTATTTACAAGACGTTTGGAATAATGAAAGACGAACTTGTAAGCCTAAAGATTTGCTGCCAATAGCCATTGGCCAAATGAAATTAGAAAACGAACTTGCTAAAAAAACAGACTCCGTTTTAATTTGCGATACCGATTTATTAGAGACTAAAGTTTACTCCGAGGCATATTATAGAGGAACTTGTGATCCAATTTTAGATAAATTTGCTATTGAAAACACTTATGATTTATACTTTTTAACCTATATTGATGTGCCTTGGGAAGCCGATGATTTGCGTGACAAACCAAATGATCGTGAACGAATGTTTAAAGCCTTTGAAGACGTATTAATAACGTATAATAGACCTTATGTTTTACTTAGAGGATCTAAAAAAGAACGATTAGACCAAGCAGTAAGACATATTAACAAATTAATTGAAAACAGTGAAGTTAAGTAAAGAAGACATACAGCAAATAGAACAAAAAGGCCTAACTGTTGATCAAGTTGCATCTCAAATTGATGTATTCAAAGCTGGTTTGCCTTTTTTGAATTTGAAGGATGCAGCAACAGTGAATTCGGGAATTCTGAAACTGGAAAAGGCTGAAAAAGAACAGTATATTAAAAATTTTCAAGAAAAACGAGATCAAATATCTATCTTAAAATTTGTTCCTGCTTCTGGCGCTGCAACTAGAATGTTTAAATTCTTATTTCAATTTTTAGCTGAATTTAATCCTGAAAAAGAATCAATTAATGCTTACATAAATAAATACAAAGCGAGAGATTTAGGAATGTTTTTAATAGGGTTGGAGAAATTTCCGTTTTTTGAAGAAGTGATTCATAAAGTGCATAAAAACATACCCAATTTTAATGATTTAAATTATGAACGCCAACGTTATGAATTTATAAAGACAATGCTAGAAGAAAAACAGTTAAACCTCGCTTTTTACCCAAAAGGATTATTGCCTTTCCACAAGTATAAACAACATGTGTCAACTGCTTTTGAAGAGCATTTATTTGAAGGCGCACTTTATGCATCGTCAAATAATATGGCTAATATTCATTTTACTATTTCAGAAAAACATAAACATCAATTTGATGAAGAATTTAAATTTATTGAAGAAGATGTTGAAGAAAGAACTAATACCAAATTTAATATCACTTTTTCTTATCAAAAGGAATCAACAGA
>Ga0075467_10003880_pt1 | contig 11312 bp, 5 predicted proteins | sample DEB08_DNA_9_FD_75067 | JGI IMG/M metagenome (GOLD analysis project Ga0075467, IMG submission 75067) | Aqueous microbial communities from the Delaware River and Bay under freshwater to marine salinity gradient to study organic matter... | ecosystem: Environmental > Aquatic > Marine > Coastal ...
ACCGTCAATCATTGCTTGGCGGACGGTTAACTCTGTCTGCCATCCTTTGAATCGCCAATCATGTGTGACAAATAAAGCGGTTCGATATTCTTGCGGATTTTCGGGATAATTATCGGCTCGTGCTTCGGTGAGCGTTTGCGTTGTTCCAAGTAGAATTTTGTGTTTATTATTGAGTACAAATTGAGCATTGGCATCAGCCAGAATTGTCGAAAAATCGCTAAATGATTCCAACAAAATCCAATCGTCGAAATAATCCAAATATTCTCTAAAATAGCCCACTTTTACATTGTAAACACTACGTTTTTGAACATTTTTATAATCGACCATTAGGCGAAAAGCCTCGTCTGCTTGATGTGCCAAACTTTGAGTTTGAGTCGTCAAAGCTGGGACTTGTCGCTCCGCTTTTTGATACCAAAAATGTGTCCCGATTTGTTGATTAGATTTGGGTTTAAAATAAAAGTCTTGTAGAAAGTTTCGTTGACGAAATTGAGCATTTTCGTTCACTCGTTCAACTGTCGGTGTCAATGAATACGTAAAATCATTATCGACTTTTTGATGTGAAATTTTAGTCTGTGACTGAAATTTTTCTGTTCCCATTTTCACCATTAAGTCTTGTTGAGACAATCCAAAACTTCCAGCTGTAATTTTCGATGTTCCGAATATTTTATTTTTAAAGTCTGCTTCGTTATTCAATGAAATCACGCCACCGACTGCACCACTTCCCCATTTTGCCGTTCCACCACCTTTTTGAACGCTTATACTTTCCGCAAAATTCGAGGGCAGTAAAGACAAATCCAACAACCCTAACATCGGGCTTTGAATTGGTAAATCATTCCACAAAACTAAGGTGTGCCCTGCGTTTCCGCCACGAACTGACGAAGTCGCCATACTTCCCGAACCATAATTTTTGATAAAAATACCGCTTTCTTGTTGCAGGAGTTCCGCAATATTTCTGGAAGGTAAAAGTTGAAGGTTTTGAATGGAGTGGGTTTCTGTTGAGCTGCCAACGACTTGCCGTCTCAATTTTGGTGTCACAATATTGACAGTTTCAATCACAAAAGTTGTGTCTTGACCAAAACTAAAAATTGGTAATAAAGCAATTCCAAAAATCCACCAAATTCTATTCATTTGTCATTGAATTGTGGAGGTTTTTTGGAATTGCTGTACTGTCATACTGCCTGCCCCGAGAACTCAGTGGTTGAATAGTTCCATTGAGTTTTAAACTTTTGAAAGTTTAGTAAAACTGGTATTCATTTTGAAAAATGAAGTTACCTATTGATGGTTAATCATCAATACAGTTTCGACAGTTTGACCACCGAGTTCTCGGGGCAGGCAGTACAACAATTTAACAGTAAATCTCTTTTCCTCCGAAAGATGTTACAAAATAGATGCCTCTATTGACTTGGGCAGGTCTTCTGGCTCACTTCAACCAACAACGTCTTCCCATCTTTCGACAGTGACTTTATGTTAATGGCTTTTACAAAGTTTACAGCTGCGGGGACAGCTTCGGATTTTCACCGAATTCCCTTTTAAGACGATTCAAATTGTATCAATCAATCGTCACCAAAATCGACAGCAAAGGTAGGTAAATTATAATATGATTTTCTATGGAACACCTTGTAATTCAATAACTTTAAGTATTTTATTGTGTCATTTAAGCCGTAATAATAAATTGTGAAATTTATTTTTTCGTAAAAAAACTTTATTGTGACACGATATTTTTTTTTAATTAAAGAAAAAATTTCTGTAGTTTTGAGAAAAATTATACTGAAATTAGCATACAATGGCGGTAAAAGTTTAATATTACAACCATAAATTGTACTAATGTCAAATGATGATTTCATTCTTTTATAAGGAAAGAATCATGAAAACTGCATCATATACTATTAAATAAAAAAAGCTTATTATGAAAAAAAATTACACAATTTGGATCCTACTGATTTTATTCCTTGGATTTTTCCATGAATCTAAGGCTCAGTGTTCAGGTCCAACTACTTTGAATACCACGTCAGGTTCGTTCGACGATGGCAGTGGTGCATCTAATTACAATAATAATCAAAGCTGCTCATGGCTAATTCAGCCGACAGGTTCTGTGACAGGTGATTCGATTACCTTATCATTTAGTTCTTTTCAGTTAGAAAATTGCTGCGATTATGTAAGAGTCTATGACGGAACAGATGCAAACGCTCCTCAAATTGGTAACTTTGGTGGAACAAATATCCCTGCCGATGTAACAGGAACAAGCGGTGCAATGTATGTGACTTTCACCACTGATGGCAGTATTGTTTATGATGGTTTTGAGGCTTCCTACTCATACAGCCCTTATGTACCGACACCTTGTAGTGGAGCAACAACGCTTACGTCTACATCAGGATCTATTGAAGATGGAAGTGAAGCAAATAACTATAATAACAATCAAAGTTGTTCTTGGTTAATTCAGCCGACAGGTTCTATAAATGGTGATTCTATCACTTTATCATTTAGTTCTTTTCAATTAGAAAATTGCTGCGATTATGTAAGAGTCTATGACGGAACAGATGCAAACGCTCCTCAGATTGGTAACTTCAATGGCACAAATATTCCTCCTGATGTATTAGCAACAAGCGGTGCAATGTATGTGACTTTCACCACTGATGGCAGTATTGTTTATGATGGCTTTGAGGCAACCTATTCATACAGTCCTTATGTACCGATACCTTGTAGCGGTGCAACGACACTTACGGATTCAACAGGAATGTTTGAAGATGGAAGTGAATTTAACAACTATGAAAATAACCAAAGTTGTTCTTGGTTAATTCAGCCGACAAATGCTGGATTGGGAGATTCTATTATTCTTTCTTTCAGCAGTTTCCAATTAGAAACTTGCTGCGATTATGTAAGAGTGTATGACGGAACAGATGCAAGTGCTCCTCAAATTGGTAGCTTTTTGGGATCAACTATCCCAAGTGATGTATTAGCAACAAGCGGTGCAATGTATGTGACTTTTACAACTGACGGTAGTGTTGTTTACGATGGTTTTGAGGCTTCTTACGTTTACAAGCCATTAATCTGTACAGATAGCTTGATACTGAATAGCTCAACACCTGTTACTTGTCCTGGAGGAAGTGACGGTGGTTTAGATGTAACTTACACAGGAACATTCACGCCTATTAGTTATAACTGGTCTTCTGGTCAGACCTCAAATAGCATCACTGGTATTGCAGCAGGTAACTATACTGTAATTGCATCAAATGCAATTGGCTGTAGCGACACCGCTACTTATACAATTGCTCCTGCTATTGATGCAACTGCTCCAACGGTTGTTACTCAAGATATCACAATTCAATTAGATGCGACAGGAAACGCAACAATCACGACAGGTCAAGTAGATAATGGTTCAAATGATAACTGTACAGCTGCTGCTAACCTTACTTTTGCATTAGATATTACTTCGTTTACTTGTGCAGATTTAGGAGCAAATACAGTAACCTTATCAGCTACGGACGCAAGTGGTAACACTGGAACAGGAACAGCAACAGTAACTGTTCAAGATGTGACGGCTCCAACGGTTGTTACTCAAGATATTACAGTTCAGTTAGATGCAACTGGTAATGCTACAATTACGCCTGCTCAAATAGAAAACGGTTCAAGTGACATTTGTACAGCTGCTGGTAACCTTACATTTGCATTAGACATTACATCATTTACTTGTGCTGATTTAGGAGCAAACACAGTGACCTTATCAGTAACGGATGCGAGTGGTAACACAGGAACAGGAACAGCAACGGTAACGGTACAAGATGTAACTGCTCCAACAGTTGTTACTCAAGATATTACAGTTCAGTTAGATGCAAGTGGTAATGTCACTATCACTCCTGCTCAAATAGATAATGGATCAAGTGACAACTGTACGACAACTTCTACTTTAAATATCACATCATTTAGTTGTTTTGATGTTGGACAAAATGCTGTTTTACTTACTGTTACTGATTTAAGCGGAAATTCAACAACTGAATCAGCTGTTGTAACGGTTCAAGACTTAATTGCTCCGACAGCTGTTACACAAGATATTACCATTCAGTTAGATGCAAACGGTCAGGCTGTAATCTCTGCTGCGGATATCGATAATGGTTCAAGTGATAATTGTGGTATTCAGTCTTTATCAATTGACAAATTTGCCTTTATCTGTTCAAGTGTTGGACCAAATACTGTAACCTTGACGGTAACAGACATTCACGGAAATACTTCAACAGCAACAGCAACGGTAACAGTTGAAGATCCTATTGCTCCAACTTTAACAGCTAATGATTTCACTGTTTATTTAGATGAAGAAGGTGCTGCTTCAATTTCTCTTAGTGATTTAAATGTTTTGGCTACAGATAACTGCGAAGACGATATTGACATCACTTTAGATGTTGATAACTTCGATTGTTCTAATATTGGTAACAACGCCGTGACAATTACAGCGACAGATGTCAATGGAAATTCAACTTCTACTACTGTAAACGTTGAGGTCATTGATGATATCGCTCCTACTCTAGTCTGTAGAGATGTCAATTGGAGTGTCGATGAAACTGGTACAGTTACATTTGATGCAAGTGACTTCATTCTATCTGTAGAAGACAACTGTGATGTTACAACAAGTATCAGTCAATCTGTATTTGGAGTAGATGATATTGGACAGTCAATCGTCACTGTTACTGTAACAGATGAAGCAGGAAATACAACTACTTGTGATGCTATTATGACAGTTAACTTTGATTGTGTCACGCCTAATACTATTATTACGCCTAATGGAGATGCTAAAAATGATATCTGGTCTGCAGAATGTCTTTTCGCTATCAATTCAGACTTCTCTGTATTCAATCGCTTTGGGCAATTAGTTTATAAAGAAGATAACTTCGATGGTCAATGGGATGGTCTTACTGCCGATGGTAAAGATTTACCACAAGGTGCTTATTTCTATATCATCAATGCAGATATCGGAACAGGAGGCAGAGTCTTAAAAGGAACGATTACTATTCTTAGAAAATAAGATACTATCAATCAAAAGTTGTTTATTTGAATAATCATCATCAAGCGAGTAATAATCTCGCTTGATGATATCAAAAATATATATCATGAAAAAAGTATTTATAACTATCATTGCCGTTATCTGTATTTGGCAGGTAGGTATCGGACAGAGTGTTCCGTTATTTACGCAATATAACATCAACCCTTTTGTCATTAATCCTGCAGCGGCAGGTATTCATGAAGGGCAGCAAGTACACCTAAATTATCGAGCACAATGGACAGGTTTTCCGACGGCGCCTACTACAAGTCTCTTGTCTTATCAAGGACAATTTAATAGAAGTGGTGTCGGTGCATTATTTTTCAATGATAATACTGGTGCATTAAATTATCAAGGAGCGTTTGGGGCTTATAATTATCAATTTCCTATTTCTGATTCTTATAAGTTGGCAGTAGGGATGTCTGCACAATTTTTACGCTACAATATTAATGTAAATTCAGGTTCGTTTACTGATATCGATATGACAGATCAAGTAATTCAAGAAGCTCTTGAGGGTGTCAATCAGTTAGATTTTAGTTTCGGTGCTTTCCTTCAAGGAGAAAATGGACTATACGTAGGTGTCTCTGCACCACACTTACTACAGACTCGATTCAATGCGTCTTCTCAATTTAACGACTTGAGTTACCTTGCAGCACATTATTTTGCTTTAGCAGGTTACCGTACTCGTGGTAAAAAAATCAACTTCGAACCATCTATCTTAGTGCGTAAGGTAGTCAATACACCTTTCCAGGTAGAAGTCAACAACAAATTCTGGTTTGCTAATGACAACTTAATGGCAGGAGTCTCTTATCGTACTGCGGAGCAGACAGTTGCTTTGATGTTTGGTGCAATGATTAACGATAAGTTTGGATTTTACTATTCTTATGATGCTGGTTTCAACGAAGTCAGTAATTATCATGCAGGATCACACGAGCTTACGCTTCAGCTACAATTTGGTAAAAAGGAAAAAGAAATGTAATCAATTGATTATAAAATCAAATATCAATAGATCGTGTACTTAGTGAAATAAGTTTTTAATATCTGTTTTGAAAAATTATAATCATGTTATTTTATTGAAAATTTAGCTACGGAGCTAAGACTTTCTTTGATAAAAAAAAGCCCTTCCAAATTTGGAAGGGCTTTCTAATATTTATATTAATAATTTAGTTCTTAGCTTTTCACTTCTTCGAACTCAACGTCAGTCACATCTTCGTCTGCACCTTCGTTTCCACCTTGATTAGCCCCATTTTGAGCAAAATCTTGAGGATTACCACCTTGACCATCTTGATAAATGTGTTGACTTGCTGCAGTCCAAGCATCATTTACCTTTGTACTTGCCGCTTCGATAGCCTCTAAATCTTGAGCTTTATGTGCTTCCTTCAATTCAGCGATAGCATCTTCGATAGTTTTCTTAGCATCTTCAGGCATTTTCTCACCAAACTCTTTCACTTGCTTCTCGCTTTGGAAAATCAACTGATCAGCTGCATTCAACTTATCAATTTTCTCACGTTCTGCTTGATCGGCTGCTTCATTTGCTTTCGCCTCATCCTTCATACGTTGGATTTCTGCGTCTGACAAACCAGTTGATGCTTCGATACGAATATCTTGCTTCTTACCACTTTGTTTTTCAACTGCCGATACATTCAAAATACCATTCACATCAATATCAAATGTAACTTCTACTTGAGGTACACCACGAGGTGCTGGCGGAATACCATCTAAGATAAAGCGACCGATTGAACGGTTGTCACGAGCCATCGGACGTTCCCCTTGTAAAATATGAATCTCTACTTGTGGCTGATTATCCGCTGCTGTAGAATACGTTTTTGTTTTCTTCGAAGGAATAGTTGTATTCGCTTCAATAACGACATCATAAACACCACCCATTACTTCGATACCCATTGACAAAGGCGTAACATCTAATAATAAGATACCTTGATCTTTCAAGTCACCGCTTAAAACACCACCTTGAACTGCTGCACCTAAAGCAACAACCTCATCAGGATTAACACTTCTATTTGGCTTCTTATTAAAGAATTTTTCAACAGCTTCTTGAATCTTAGGGATACGAGTCGAACCACCAACTAAGATCACCTCATCAATATCATTTGTAGATAAACCAGCATCATTCAATGCAGCACGACAAGGCTCTAAAGTACGTTGTACCAAGCTATCTGCCATACGCTCAAATTCTGCACGAGTGATTTTTGTAACTAAGTGCTTAGGTACACCACCTACAGCAGTAATATATGGTAAGTTCACCTCTGAAGTCATACCAGATGACAACTCAATTTTTGTTTTTTCTGCAGCTTCTTTCAAACGCTGTAACGCCATCGGATCTTTACGTAAATCCATATTTTCTTGACGTTGGAAAGTTTCTGCCAAGTGATTGATTAACACACGGTCGAAATCATCACCACCTAAATGCGTATCACCATTTGTTGATTTCACTTCAAAAATACCATCACCTAACTCTAATATTGAGATATCGAAAGTACCACCACCAAGGTCATACACAGCGATAGTCATATCTCTATCACGCTTATCCAAACCATAAGCCAAAGCTGCAGCAGTCGGCTCATTGATAATACGTTTTACTTTCAAACCTGCGATTTCACCAGCTTCTTTTGTCGCCTGACGCTGTGAATCGTTAAAGTAAGCAGGAACAGTTACAACTGCCTCCGTTACTTCCTCTCCTAAAAAGTCCTCTGCTGTCTTCTTCATTTTTTGAAGTACCATTGCAGAAATCTCTTGAGGTGTATATTGACGACCTTCGATATTTACACGGACGGTATCGTTAGCCCCTTTCTCTACTTTGTAAGAAGTCATGTCTAATTCGCCACCAACTTCAGAGAAACGCTGTCCCATAAAGCGTTTGATTGACGATATTGTACGAGTCGGGTTTGTGATTGCCTGACGCTTTGCAGGATCACCGATTTTGCGTTCGCCATCATCCAAAAATGCTACAATTGAAGGAGTCGTACGACGACCTTCCTCATTTGGAATCACAACCGGTTCATTCCCTTCCATTACGGCTACTACCGAGTTCGTTGTACCTAAGTCAATACCAATAATTTTACCCATAATCTTATTGTGTTTTTTCGATTTATTTTTAATAATTTTTTTCGATTTTAATGTTGCACTTATTTTATTTTCATAAAACTTCCGTACAAACACGAACAACATAAATCAATTGATATGCCATTAGATTTTTTTTGTAAAAATGGTCGGTTTTAGGCTTCAAAATGGCAGTTTTAACGTTTTCAACTGTAATCTTTTCGGGTTTTAGGTTTTGAAAATGTGACGAACTGACAAAAAGACAGAAATAATTTACAAGACTCTTCGACAAAAAAAGGCTCAAACACTCGAAAGTATTTGAACCTTTTTCTATATAACTTTTCTATACAATTGAAGTATTAAGAAACTATGCTTCTTCAAATACGACTCCTGCATACAACTCCTCTCGTTTTTTCTTAATACGCTCCGAACGAATGTAATCATCAAATTCCATATTAGAGTCAATCATACCATTTGGCGTGATTTCGATAATGCGATTTGCTACCGTTTGAATCAATTGATGATCATGCGTCGTAAAAATCATATTTCCTTTAAAATCTTTCATAGCATTATTCAAAGCCGTAATAGATTCCAAATCTAAGTGATTTGTCGGTTCGTCTAATAAGACGAAATTCGGATTGTTTAACATTGCTCGAGACAACATACAACGTACTTTCTCACCTCCCGAAAGCACCGATGATTTTTTGTAAACCTCCTCTCCCGAAAACAACATTTGCCCTAAAAAGCCACGAATAAACTGCTCATCTTTATTTTCAGAATATTGACGCAACCAGTCGATCAGATTCATATCTTGATCACCAGAAAAATATTCTTCATTTTCATTTGGTAAATAAGAAACCGTAATTGTTTGACCAAACTCAAACGTCCCGCTGTCCGCTTGTTCTTTACCCGCTAAAATCTCGTAGAACGCCGTCAACGCATTTGCATCACGCCCTAACAAAGCAATTTTTTCACCTTGATTCATCGTCAACTCTACATCTTTGAATAAGATTCTACCAGCCTCATTAGTTTTAGTCAAATGCTCGATATGTAAAATTTGTCCACCCGGATCACGTTCCATTTGAAAATGAATAAACGGATACTTCCGACTTGACGGCTGAATTTCTTCTATATTTAATTTATCCAATGCCTTCTTACGAGAAGTCGCCTGTTTTGACTTAGAGGCATTCGCACTGAATCGCTGGATAAACTCCATCATCTCCTTACGTTTCTGCTCTACCTTCTTATTCTTATTCGCTCGCTGACGTAACGCTAGTTGAGAAGACTCATACCAGAAAGTATAGTTTCCTTTGAAAGTTTTGATACGTTTAAAATCAATATCTGTAATATGTGTACAGACCATATCCAAGAAATATCTATCGTGAGAAACAACGATAACAGTATTTTTAAAATCAGCCAAAAAGTCCGATAACCAGGTTACCGTCTCTGCATCCAAATCGTTCGTCGGCTCATCTAACAATAAGACATCAGGATTCCCAAAAAGTGCTTGTCCTAAAAGGACTTTGACCTTTTCAGAACCGCTCAAATCTTTCATCAAGCTATAGTGTAACGACTCATCAACTCCCAACAAACTCAATAGCTCCGCTGCATCGCTCTCAGCCATCCAGCCACCCATTTCACCGAATTGATTTTCTAATTCTGCCGCATGCAAGCCGTCAGCTTCTGTCGCCTCCGGGTTCATATAAATCGCATCTTTCTCCACCATGATGTCATACATCTCCTTATGACCCATAATAACTGTATTCAAAACCGTATGTTCTTCAAACTCGAAGTGATTCTGTTTTAGAACTGCCATTCGGTTACCAGGCTCAATAGATACTGTACCTTGATTTGGAGCAATCTCACCAGATAAAATCTTCATAAAAGTAGATTTTCCAGCTCCATTTGCACCAATTACACCATAACAATTTCCTTTTGTGAATTTTAAATTGACATCATCAAATAAAACTCGTTTTCCGAATTGTAAACTAACGTTATTAACTGTTATCATTTAGCGAATATGTTGATTTTCAGTGATATTATAAAAATTGCCACAAAGGTAAGGATTATTGTTTGATTGTCGTATTCATTCTATATTAAATTGACTATAAAAAAAAATAACTGCTTTCTCACCTTCAGAAAGCAGTTATTTTCATGCTAAACAATCCTATTTTCTATAGATACATTTACTAAATAAAAAAGATATATTTCCATTTGCCTATAAAAATTAGGGGGAATCGTTCTTATTTTATATTATTTTCTTCAACTTTTTTATCCATTAAAAACCACCAAATCTAAGTGCAATTGAGCCAATCACTCCTGTATAATCTTCGCTGCGTAGCAAATTATTATCAAAATCGCTTAACCAACGATAACCGAATGTTGTCGATAGTTTTAATTGTTGAAAAATATTCACTTCTACACCAATTTCTGGAGTCAGTACAACCATATTCTCACGCATCAACTCAACATCATCGTTAGTTGTTTCATAAAGTTCTACGCCTCCAAATCCACTTCTCAAACTAACAAAAGGATGCACCAACCACTCATCTTTGATACTGTAGCCAAGCCAAAGCCCTCCATAAGCAATATCAACATCATAAGCAGTTTGATTCACTTCTAATATAGAATTGTCAACATAATTCCCAATTCCAAATCCGCCAATAAAAAAGTTGTTGATAACAACTCCGCCACCACCACCAAATCCTAATCCATAGCTGTTATTCACTGGCATTGCAGAAAAAATCGGACCTCCAAAACCACTAACAGTAAAGTCTCTTGTAGAATTAAATAACGTATTATCTTCTTGTGCCTTTGCACTTACAACAACAAGGAATGAAATCAAACACAAACTCAATAATTTTCTCATCTAATGATTTTTTAAATTGAAAAAAATGTTTTACTACTAAAAATAATAGCAATACTATTATAAACAAGCATAAAACTATAAAGTTTTATGCTGCAGTTATTTTTTCTGCTCTAAATCACTTTTATAATTGATTCAGAAATCGCTTGAAACAAACCTTTGAAAACTATTAAGGATACAAATAGTCGTAATAAATAAATTTTATATGTTTTCGTAAAAACTAAATTATAGATGAGCAAATATTTGATAAAAAACTGATAATCAAATTTTAAAATATTTTAAAAATATTTATTAAGTATTTCCCAAACCTTATAATATACAACAGATACAGCTACTTTAACAAAAAAAAATGGACTAAAA
>Ga0075467_10003882_pt1 | contig 11309 bp, 9 predicted proteins | sample DEB08_DNA_9_FD_75067 | JGI IMG/M metagenome (GOLD analysis project Ga0075467, IMG submission 75067) | Aqueous microbial communities from the Delaware River and Bay under freshwater to marine salinity gradient to study organic matter... | ecosystem: Environmental > Aquatic > Marine > Coastal ...
AATTAACCATGCGACGATCAGATAGGTTATCGCTGGCTTAAATACTTTACGTCTTTTAAGCTCTGCTATGTATTTTTTTAAATTCACTTTAACACGAAGTTGGTTTTTATTTAAATAACATAACCAATACTGCTATGATTTCGGTGAGCTGTCACGACGTTAGACTATTGCTAAACGGTTAAGTCCTAAAAGGAAGGATAACCGAAATCATTCAGTTTAATTATAATTTAAAGGTAAGAAAAATTTACTTTGTAAGTAATTTAGACTCCGAGAACTATAGGCTTTTTTTGGCGAATTTCTGAATAAATTATTATATTGGTTTTTCTTTATCCTAATGAAGGCTCATGTTTTGATATGAACTTTTTTAATTGTTTATTTCAGGAGTTAAACGAAGTTAGTTGTTTTTTACTATAAATTTAATCCTACTTTTTCTCATACGACAAAAACGAAAACGCATACTCATGGTTGTCATCTTTATCATGGAAGGTGTTGCTGGTTTCTTTCCAAACAGTGTTGTCAATTTTAGGAAAAAAGGTATCTGCATCAAATGACTCATGCACTCTTGTGAGTTCGATTTTTTTAGCTAAAGGTATGGCTTGCTTGTATATTTCTCCGCCTCCAATCACAAAGGGTTGTTTGTCATTTCTAGAAGCATCAATAGCATCTTCAAGAGAATTTACTACAATTACACCATCAGGAACTTTGTAATTTGCTTGCCTAGAAATAACAATGTGTGTTCTATTTGGTAGAGGTTTTGGGAAGCTTTCAAACGTTTTACGTCCCATAATAATATGGTGACCATTTGTTAAACTTTTAAAGCGTTTTAAATCATCGCTTAAATGCCAAATCAATTTATTGTCTTTGCCAATAGCCTCATTTTCACCTGCTGCTACGATAATGGTTAGTTCAGACGTTTTTTTTTTGGCGTCAGTTTCTGCGGTTTTTTCAGGATTAACTTCGTTATAAGCTTGACTTTGCGCTATAAGTTTTTCTTCTTTTAAAAAGCCTTCTTTAAGGTTTGCAATGCGTTCTTGCTGTTTGGCTACTAATTTGTCAAGTTGTTGTTTTTCCCAGTCTTTCCCCATGAATTTATCAGTCACAAAAACATTAAACATATGATATACAAAAAAGAATAACCAACCAAAAATGGCAAACACAAACCAATCAATACCAAAAAATTGAACACCATCGCCAATTCCTAAAACCGTATTGGCTAAGATTAAAAAAATAGCACCAATTAAGAACACTACAAAATGAATGTACAAACGCTTTTTCTGACGAACGCGACGTTGTGCATTTTCAATAAGCTCTAACTGCTCTTTATCTATTTGAGGTTGTTGTTTTTTCTTTCCGAACATATCTAAACAATTGTAGGTATAAAGTTAAGTCTTTTTTAAACAGCAACCACACCTTTAATATGAGGATGCGGATTGTAATCGACCAAAGTGAAATCATCAAAAGTAAAGTCGAAAATGTCTTTTACATCTGGATTTAAAATCATTTTTGGTAGAGGTCTTATGTCTCGTGATAGTTGCAATTCTAATTGCTCAAAATGGTTGCTATAAATATGAGCATCTCCAAAAGTGTGAATAAAATCTCCAGCCTCATAGCCACAAACTTGAGCCATCATCATGGTAAATAAAGCATAAGAGCCAATATTAAAGGGTACTCCTAAAAAGATATCTGCACTTCTTTGGTATAATTGACAAGATAGTTTTCCGTTAGCGACATAAAACTGAAAGAACGCATGACAAGGAGGTAATGCGGCTTTTCCATTAGCAACATTGTCGCTAAACGATTTTGAGTTATCAGGAAGTACTGAAGGATTCCATGCAGATACTAACATACGTCTGCTATCAGGATTATTTTTTAGTGTTTCAACAACATCTTTAATCTGGTCAATTTCATCACTATTCCAATTACGCCATTGATGACCATAAACAGGTCCTAAGTCGCCATTTTCATCAGCCCATTCATTCCAAATACGAACACCATTTTCTGTTAAGTATTTAATATTGGTATCTCCTTTTAAAAACCAAAGGAGTTCATGGACGATAGATTTTAGGTGTAATTTTTTGGTAGTTACCATGGGGAAACCTTCAGTTAAATCAAATCGCATTTGATAACCAAAAACACTTTTAGTACCTGTTCCTGTGCGATCTTCTTTTTCGTTTCCATGTTCTAAAACATGCTTTACAAGGTCGTGATATTGTTTCATTGAATGCTTTTTTCTTGGGAAATAAAAGTAAAAAAAAGCTTCAAACCTAATCGTTCAAAGCTCTATTTTAATTAAAAAGTTATTAACGATATTATCCTATAATCATTCCTGCAATAGTCGCAGAAATTAGCGATGCTAATGTTCCTCCAATTAGAGCTTTCATGCCAAATTCTGACAAGGTTTTACGTTGTCCTGGTGCCAACGAGCCAATACCTCCAATTTGAATACCTATTGAGGCGAAATTGGCAAAGCCACATAACATATAGGTTGCCATGATTACAGATTTTTCATAGTTAAGGTGAACAGTACTTGCGGCGTTTTTTAAATCGGCCAATTGAATGTAGCCAACAAATTCACTAGCTGCGAGTTTAATTCCTAGGAGTTGTCCCATCATCATAATATCTTCTGTAGCAACACCTATAAGCCACATTAAAGGAGCGAAAACAGTCCCTAGAATGGCTTCTAATGAAACTTTCTCATATGGCGTATTTGCAGCCATCCATTCATTTAAAGTAGAGACATCTCCAACCCAGCCCAAAATACCATTTATCATTGCTATAAAAGCAACAAAAACTAAAAGCATAGCGCCAACATTTACAGCTAACCTTAACCCTTCAGTGGTTCCGTTAGCAATAGCATCAAGTAAATTGGTTCCTATTTTTTCTGATGATACTTGCACGTCAGTATTAATAGGTTCTGTTTGTGGATATAATATTTTAGAAATCACAATAGCACCAGGAGCTGCCATTACTGAAGCAGCTAATAAGTGTTTTGCAAATTGTAATCTTAATACAGGATCATCGCCTCCAAGGAAACCTATGTATGCTGCCAACACCGCTCCAGCAACTGTTGCCATACCACCAATCATAACCAGTAGCATTTCTGACCTGTTCATTTTTTCTAAATAAGCCTTTATTAATAAAGGAGCTTCGGTTTGTCCAAGAAAAATATTTCCTGCTACACTTAAACTTTCTGCACCTGAAATTTTTAGCAGTTTGCTTAGTAACCAACCAAACGCTTTTACTACTTTTTGAATTACACCCAAATAGAACAAGACCGAAGTTAAAGCCGAAAAGAATAGAATAGTTGGTAATACCTGAAAGGCGAAAATGAAGCCAAACGTATCCATATCAACTACCAAACCTTCAAACAAGAATTGACTTCCAGCTCTTGTAAAATCTAAAACACTAACAAAAATCTTGCCTACTGCTTCAAAGCCACTTTTTATAAAGTCAACTTTTAATACACCAATGGCAATTATTAATTGGAACGTTAGACCGATTATGACGGTTTTCCAATCGATGGCTTTTTTCTTACTACTGAATAGGAATGCAATAAATATTAATGAAATCATTCCTAAAATACCACGCCAAATACTTGTAAATGATGTGCCTTCACTGGGAAGGATTATACTTTCAGTTACAGTTTGAAGTTCTGATTTTGTATATGCCTTAAATTTATAATTCACGCCATTTTCAGCAAAAACTAATGTTGAATCTGTTTTTTCAGTAATCTTGTAACGCCTAATAGTGTCGTTAGGTTGATTAAAATAAAACACCAATAAGTTGTTTTGAAGCATATAATCTCCAGATGCTTTGAGATTATTTTTAGCGCTTAATGTATAATTAAATTCTCCTGCTGTTAGTGAGAGTGTATCTGATTCTGGATTGATGTTAAAAAGTGCTTCGTTATTTTGATTTGTGATGGCATCAAATTGCCATTTTTTCTCAATGTCCTGGGCAAATATTGTTGTGATTGCAAACAATAAAGTTCCAATTACTAAAACACTTTTCTTCATAAGATTTTTGTTATCGTTTTGATATTTCGTCGCGAACTCTAGCTGCTGTTTCGTAGTCTTCGTTTGCGACAGCTTGATCAAGTAGGTTGTGAAGTTCTTCAAGTGTTTTGTCTTTAAAACCTTCGGGAGATTTAGATTCTATTTCTTCAGCTAATACTTCATCTAATAAAATATTATCATCTTGAGATTCATCATCTTTATTCGGATTTACTTTCAAATAAATACCAGCTTTATCCAAGATGTTTTTATAAGTAAATATTGGAGCGTCAAAACGTAAAGCTAAAGCAATGGCATCACTAGTTCTAGCATCAATTATTTCTTCAATTTTATCACGTTCGCAAATCAAACTTGAATAAAAAACACCATCAACGAGTTTGTGAATGATAACTTGTTTTACAACAATATCAAATCTATCTGAGAAATTTTTAAATAAATCGTGTGTAAGTGGACGAGGAGGTTTAATTTCTTTTTCTAATGCAATGGCAATTGATTGTGCTTCAAAAGCGCCAATGACAATTGGTAATTTTCGATCTCCATCAACCTCATTCAAAATAAGAGCATATGCTCCGTTTTGTGTTTGACTATAAGAAATTCCTTTTATTTTAAGACGTACTAAACTCATAATATTTAAAAGACAAAGAACTGTTTAAATTTGGACTTTACCAAACTACCATTGGCAGTTTTAGACGTAATGCAATTTAAACAGTCCTTTTATAATTACAAGTTAAAAAAAATTACGCGTTTTGGGCTTTAAATTCTTTCAATTTTTGAATGAGTGTAGGCACAACTTCGAATGCGTCACCTACAACACCATAATCTGCAGCTTTAAAAAATGGCGCTTCAGGATCTGTATTAATAACAACTTTTACTTTTGAAGCATTAATTCCAGCTAAATGCTGAATGGCTCCAGAAATACCTATTGCTATATATAAGTTGGCGGCTACAGGTTTTCCTGTTTGTCCAACATGTTCACTATGAGGTCTCCAGCCTAAATCGGACACTGGCTTTGAACATGCTGTTGCTGCTCCTAAAACTTCTGCTAACTCTTCAATCATTCCCCAATTCTCAGGGCCTTTTAGTCCACGACCTCCAGAAACTACAATTTCTGCATCTGCAATAGATACTTTATCTGAAGCTTTGTCAACCGACTCAACTTTTATATCAGAAGAAGCAACTGTAGGAGAAAAGTTTTCCATAGATGCACTTCCAGTAGTTTCAACTAAGCCAAATGAATTATTTGATACTGCTATGATTTTAACATCTGTATTAATTTCTGTATAAGCGAATGCTTTATTTGTGAAGGCTGTACGTTTTACTGTAAATGGTGACGTACTCGTTGGAGCTTCAACAACATTTGAAACATAACCAGCATCTAAACCAACAGCTAATAAAGGTGCTAAATATTTACTATCTGCACTTGAGCTTACCACAACAACTTTTGAACCTTCTGCTAAAGCAGCTTGTTTAATACTATCTGCATAAACTTTAGCATTAAATCCACTATTGTTTGAAATATTCAAGACTTTATCAACACCATACTTCCCTAATTCCGAAGCATCATTTGCATTAAAAGTTACAGCTGTAACTGAAGTTCCTAATTGGTTGGCAACTGCTTTTCCGTAGGAAGCGACTTCTAAAGCTGATTTTTTAAAATTTCCTTGATCTGATTCTATATATACTAAAACTGACATTTTATTTCTTTTAAATTGATGATTAAATCACTTTTGCTTCGTTATGAAGTAAGTTTACTAATTCGTCTATGTTATCTGGAGATACCAGAGTAACAGCGCCTTTAGGTGTAGGTTTTTCAAATTTAACTGATGAGGTTTCGGCATTCGCTCCAGAAGACTCTACCACATTTAAAGGTTTTTGTCTTGCCATCATGATACCTCTCATGTTTGGAATTCGTAAATCGCTTTCTTCAACCAATCCTTTTTGCCCACCAATAACTAATGGGAGTGACGTTGAAACCGTTTCTTTTCCACCATCAATTTCTCTTATAACTTTCACATTAGTTCCATCAACTTCTAAACCAATACAATTATTAACAAAATTAGCTTCAGTAAGCGCAGCAATCATTCCTGGAACCATTCCTCCATTATAATCAATAGACTCACGTCCTGCAATTATTAAATCAAAACCTTTGTCTTTAATAACAGCTGCTAATTCCTTAGCAACAGCAAAACCATCTTTAGCCTCAGTATTAATTCTTATGGCGTCGTCTGCACCAATTGCCAATGCTTTTCTTAAAGTTGGTTCTGTTTCTGGTCCACCAACATTTGCAACAGTTACTGCAGCGCCTTGTTTTTCTTTAAACCACATGGCTCTTGTGAGTCCAAATTCATCGTTTGGATTAATAACATATTGCACACCATTTGTGTCAAATTTCGTGTCACCATCAGTAAAATTAATTTTTGATGTAGTGTCAGGAACATGACTGATACATACTAATATTTTCATCTGTATAATTTTGTTAAACGTATTATTTTTTGAGGTTACGAAGGTAACTAAAATTCTAATAATTTCCTATGCATGCATAGGAAATATTTACCTGTATGTTTGTCTTATTTTTTAACTATAATTGTTATTTTTGCTGCACTTATAATAAAGGATACATGAAAACAATTCAGTTTAGGGAAGCCGTTTGTGAAGCAATGAGCGAGGAAATGCGCAGAGATGAGAGCATTTACTTAATGGGAGAAGAAGTGGCAGAATACAATGGTGCTTATAAAGCGTCAAAAGGTATGTTGGATGAATTTGGACCAAAGCGAGTTATAGATACTCCAATTGCTGAATTAGGTTTTTCTGGAATTGCAGTTGGTTCTACTATGACTGGTAATAGACCAATTGTTGAGTTTATGACTTTTAATTTTGCTCTGGTTGGTATTGATCAGATTATTAATAATGCTGCTAAGATTAGACAAATGTCTGGTGGACAGTTTAAATGTCCAATTGTGTTTAGAGGACCAACCGGTTCGGCAGGACAATTAGGAGCAACACATTCACAAGCGTTTGAAAGTTGGTTTGCTAATACACCTGGATTGAAGGTGATAGTGCCTTCAAATCCTTATGATGCTAAAGGTTTATTAAAAGCGGCTATACGTGATGACGATCCAGTTATTTTTATGGAAAGTGAGCAAATGTATGGTGACAAAGGCGAAGTGCCAGAGGGAGAATACGTGTTGCCAATTGGTGTTGCTGAAGTAAAGCGTGAAGGAAAAGATGTTACAATTGTTTCTTTTGGGAAAATAATTAAAGAAGCCTATAAAGCTGCTGATGATTTAGAAAAAGAAGGGATTTCATGTGAAATTATCGATTTAAGAACGATTCGTCCTATGGATCATGAGACGATTTTAAATTCAGTAAAAAAGACAAATAGACTTGTTATTTTAGAAGAAGCTTGGCCTTTTGGAAACGTAGCAACTGAAATTACATATCAAGTACAATCTCAAGCATTTGATTATTTAGACGCTCCAATTATTAAAATAAATACAGCAGATACTCCTGCTCCTTATTCACCAGTTTTATTGGCAGAATGGTTGCCAAACAGCGATGATGTTATAAAAGCTGTGAAAAAGGTTATGTATAAATAACAAATAAAAAGTTTACATTTACGTTATATAAACTTCATCAACAATTGGTGAAGTTTTTTGTATTATGAAGTATAAATTACTCCCTTTAATTTTTTTCTTTTGTTGGACTCAGGCTTGGTCTCAAACCAAAGTTGGTGGTCATGTATTTGATGGAAATAATGAGCCTGTTGCTTTTGCCAACGTGATTTTTAAAGATTCCTCTGAAGGAACTATTACCAACGAGGATGGTCGTTTTTATTTAGAATCTGATGCAACCTGGAATGCCATAGTGGTGTCTTTTATTGGTTATGAAACCATTGAACTTTCTTTAGATAAAAAAGTAAATCTTGATTTAAAACTCACCTTAAATGAATCTGCTGCGCAATTAGATGAGATCGTTCTGGTTACTGGGAAACAATCTAAAAAAAACAATCCAGCGATTGATATTTTACGAAAAATTTGGGCAAATAAAAGAGATAATGGCTTGAAACGTTTCAGGCAATATGAGTACGATAAATATGAAAAGGTCGAATTTGATATCAATACTATTGACAGTGCATTAATAAAAAGCAAATTATTTAGAGGTATGGAATTTGTCTTTGATCAAGTTGATACTTCTAGTGTTACTGGCAAGACCTATTTACCAATGTTTATTAATGAAGCCGTTTCAAGAGTTTATGGTGATAACATAATTAATAAAGAAAAAAATGTTTTAAAGGGAAACAAAAACTCAGGATTTAGCGACAATCAAGTAATTATTGATTTTGTTGATGACTTGTATTCGGATTATAATATTTACGACAATTATTTAGTTTTTTTTGATAAGAGTTTTGTAAGTCCATTATCAAGAACTGGGATTAATACGTACAACTATGTGTTGTCAGATAGTTCGTTTATTGATAATAAATGGTGTTATAACATTATTTATTATCCTCGTCGTAAAAATGAACTCACATTTAAAGGTGATTTTTGGGTTGCAGATACAACCTTTGCTATTAAAGAAATTAATTTACAGGCTTCTAAAAGTGCCAACATAAATTGGGTTAAGGAAATCTATATAGAACAAGAATTTGAAGTTTTAAACGACTCTTTGTTTTTGGTGAAGCGCGATTATATGATGTCCGATTTTGCCTTTAGCAAAAAGGAGAAGTCTCGTGGTGTTTACGGCAAACGAACCACTTTATATAATAATTACGTGTTTGATATTCAGAAGGAGAAAAAGTTTTATGAGGAAGAAGTCTATTATTATGATAAGGATATTTATGATAGAGACGATAGCTTTTGGGATGAGAATAGATTAGAAAAACTTAATAATGATGAAGTTGGTGTATACAAGATGCTGGACACCTTAAAAACCGTCAAAAAATTTAAACGCTTATATAATTTAGGAAGCATATTGTCTTCGGGATATATTGAATTTAACAGCTTACCATTAGATTATGGTCCAGTTTTTTCAACGTTTGGGTTTAATGCTGTTGAAGGAATGCGTTTAAGAACTGGAGGAAGAACTTACTTTGGTAGAAATGATATTTGGCGTTTAGAAGGGTTTTTAGCTTATGGTTTTAGAGATGATAAATTTAAATATGGCATTTCTGGAAAATGGTTGTTAGACAAGAAAAACAGATTGATTATTTCTGGAGGAAATCGTCGTGATGTTGAGCAAATAGGAGCAAGTTTAACCACATCAACAGATGTGTTAGGTAGAAGTCTAGCATCATCATCAGTTGTTGGTACAGGAACTAATGACAAGCTAACCTCTATAAACTTAACAAGTGCAGCCGTTGAAATGGAGCCTTGGCGGAATGTTATTTTAAGACTAGGAGCAAACTACAGAACTTTGGAATCTGCTTCAGATACGTTTAGCTTAGATTATTTTGATGATGAATCTCCAACAGGAATTGCATCAGAGGTTAAACAGTTTGAAACCTCTTTTTCCATGTCTTATTTTCCAGGACGAAAAATGACAGGTTTTGGTGTTGAGCGTTATGATGCTAATGATGATTATTCAAGACTGTTTGCACAAGTTAGTTTTGGAGATAAGAGTGTTTTAAATGGAGATTTTGACTATACCAAAGTGCAATTTTCATACACGCAACCTTGGCAAGTAGGTGGTTTTGGTCGACTATATTCAACAATTGAAGCTGGTAAAACGTTTGGTGATGTGCCTTTAGGTTTGCTTAGTGTAGTGCCTGGAAATCAATCGTATTTCTCAATTTACAACACCTTTTCACAGCTCGATTTTTATGAGTTTGTAACAGATACTTATGCATCACTGCATTTGGAGCATAATTTTAATGGACGCTTCTTTTCTAGGATACCTTGGTTACGCAAATTAAATCTTCGTGAAATTGTAAGCTTTAGAACAGTTTGGGGAGAAGTCTCAGACGCCAATAAAGCACTTAACGCTTCTGGACTTATCTACAACGCACCAGACAAAGACATGTACTACGAGTATGGCCTAGGAATTGGTAATATCTTTAAAGTTTTTAGAATTGACTTTAATTTTAGAGGTAATTACTTAGATACTCCTGATGCCAGAAAGTTTGGAATTACTGGGACTTTTGGATTTCATTTTTAGGAGGTTCGTTTAACGGTTTGTGAATGGTTAGTTATGGGAAAATGTAAAACCATTTTTCCGCTATGGCGGAAATTTAATTAATTCCGAAGAATTTCCACTTATACACATAACGAGAAATTAATTATGCAAATTGTTGTGCTTGGGTTATTTATTCATTCGATTTTGGACTTCTTTTTTAGTTTCCAAAAGAGCGTCAAGGGTGTTTTTAGCCCTTTCAAGATAGACTTTTTGTATTCTTAAGTGATATAAAATAATATCTTGAATTTCCTTAATATTATTTTCACTTATATCTATAAATTGTAAGTTTTTGTAATCATAGTAATTTTGACTCTTCCAACGTACCTCATGATAAATCTTATCAATCATTTCCCCATTATACTCCAATCTGGAATAAAAATGTTCATATAGATTCGCAATTCTGGTACTCAACCCTTTATTGGAAATAATCTTTAGAGTTCCATCAGAAATCATTGATTTATAACCACCATCCGTTGGAAAAAAAGTAATACTATTTGACATTGATGATATGAAAATTGAATCAAGACTTTTAGTGTTCTCAGTATACAAATCGCTGAGTAAATCCAGACACTTAAGAGAACTTTCATACCTTATTTGCTGAGATGAAATCACTTCATTAAGTTGTTCTTCATCAGATTCGATATTTTCTAGAATCTCTGACAGGTAAACCACTTCCAGTTTTTTAGACTTTACTTTTTCATTCCAATTATTAATCTGTAATGCAATTAAAATTCCAATAACCACAAGTATGATTTCACCAATGGCATATTTAAAATATTTGGCTGTTTTGTTTTTTTTCATAAGGTCGTATCGTATTTTCCGAAAGAATTTTATCATTGGTTGGTTATAATTCTGGCTAAAGTTCGTGTAATGTTTATTGAATTTGCTCTAAGATATCAAATAGGAGTGAACCAATTGTTCTAGGCAGTTATTTTTAAAAACTATCCACCCAACCAGGTTCAGATGCGACAGTAAATACCATAATGATTACAAAAATCAAATAATAAATCGCAATTCCAAGATGGACCTTATGACTTTTACTGCGAAGTCCTAAATATATTGGGATTAAAGCTACAAGGTTGGCTAATCTAGCTGGATGAAGAAACTCCTGATTGGTTAAGACTA
>Ga0075467_10003886_pt1 | contig 11301 bp, 11 predicted proteins | sample DEB08_DNA_9_FD_75067 | JGI IMG/M metagenome (GOLD analysis project Ga0075467, IMG submission 75067) | Aqueous microbial communities from the Delaware River and Bay under freshwater to marine salinity gradient to study organic matter... | ecosystem: Environmental > Aquatic > Marine > Coastal ...
CCAAAAGCATTGGCTTGGACAAATAATATAAAAACTATTAGAATTTTACTGAGGGGGGTAGATTTCAAAGTCATTATTTTTAATCGCATCTTTTGTAATATCTTTTTCAAGTTTTTTTATTAATTCAAGCTTTCTTTTATTCAAAATAATCTGCTCCAGTGAAGGCTTTATATGAGAAAGCGGCGCTGTATCTTTTAAGTTTAATGCGTCTTCAATTTTCACCAAATATACTCCTAATGAATCTTGTAACTGTGTATAATTAGATTTTTTTAACACTTGAGCGCCTTTTGTTTGGAGCACAGGCAAAACTTTAAGCAAAGCATCCTTTTCCACCCAAATCGAATCATTAAAATTCTTTGCCTTAAACTGAATACTCAGTTCGGTTAACTCTTTCTTGTCTTTATTGTCGAACCGCCGAAATTTTTCCGTGATTAATTTTAGGTTCGTATAGTCCTCATCAACATGAATAAATCGAACTTTTATCAGGGCGTCATTAAGCTTAAAGTTTTCTTTATTAAGCTCGTAGAATTCTTCATATTCTGTTTCAGAAATCACACTATCTAGTTGCCCAGATACAATAACACTTTTATATGCCTCAGTGTATAAGTCATCCTTGTACTCATTGACAAGATTCTCAAAATCACTCAATTTCTCTTCAGATAAATTTTTATTTGCCTGATTGATTAATAATTGCTGAGTTGCCCATCGATTGATGTAATTATATACAATTAAGATACTATCCTCCTTCGGAGTGCCTTCTGAAACTAATCCAGCTAAATCACTTTCAAATAAATAACTGTTATTAACTCTAGCGATTGCTCCTTCAGTTTGTCCTTTTTGAAAATATTTACAAGAAGTAAGGCAAACTAAAAAAATAAAGGGGAAAACTAGTTTTTGCATTAAGATTCAAGTTCTTTTTTTACTTTCCTGAGTGCTTTTTTATGAATCTGAATTTTGTGCTTATCTCTTAATTCTTTCATCCATTTCGACTCAAGGTCATTTTGATAATCACTCATCACTTTACCTTTCACGGCATCGAGAGGTTTAATATCTGCTGGAATTACCTTTTTTACTCTAACGGTTGTAAACCCATCTTTATTTGAATAAGTATCGGAAACACCCTCTTTAATTTCAAAACCCTCAGGTAACTCTCTCTGTCCTTTTTCAAAAACTCCTTCAGAAATTATAACATTTACTTTATCATCAACATTAAGTACTTCTTTAATTTCTTCATTGGTTTTATTATTAATCAACAACTTTCGGGCCTCTATTGCAGAATCCTCTGTTGTTGATGTCAAGATGACGGCATCAACACGATCCTTCCAAAGGTAATTTCCTTTTACACTCTCATAATACTGCTGAAGACCTATGGAATCATTTTTCGCTTTCATCCAAATATTTTTATTCATCACATCAAAAATGAGCAGGCCATTTCTATATTCGCTAATCGTAGCAGCATATTGATCATTTTCAAATTCCAAATTATCTCGAAAATAATTCATCAATTCATCAGACTCAAACTCATAATAGAAATCTGCTAATATATATGACTTGTCCTTAGCAGCAAACTGTTGTTTTTGTCGTGCTACTATAAACGTTGCAAAATCACTAAAACGAACTTCCTTTTTACCAATGGTGAAAATCACTCGATCCTGTGCATTCGCAATGGTATCGTATTCCCACTTTTTCTTCAAAATATCATCGTTAACATAGATGTTAAAGAATGGCGCATAATCAGTTACCTTGTTATAACCATACTTTTCCTTAATTTGATCATTCAAAGCAGAAGTAACAATTTTTGATCTAATACCATTTTTCACCTTTTTTTCTAAAGACTCCTTCTCTTCTTCATAAGTAGGGATGGAATGTTTCTCATCTAACTTAATAATATGCCAACCGAACTCGGATTTTACAGGTTCTGAGAAATCCCCCTCATTATCTAGTGCAAAAGCCGCCTCTTCGAATTTTGGGGCTCGTAACTCCCCCTTTCTGAATTTCTGAAGTTTCCCTCCTTTTTTTGCAGAATTCTTATCATCTGAATACTGTTCTGCTAGTGTAGCGAAATCCTCACCTTGTTGCAAAAGCGTATATAATTCATTAATTCTCTCCTCCGGCACGAAGGTTCTTTTACCACTTTTGTCCGATAGCATAATATGTGAAGTGGTAATTTGACTTCCTCTTTCTCTTCTTTCATTGACCTTAAGAATGTGATACCCGTACTGGGTTCTAACAATTTCTGAAATATCTCCAGTTTCCGTATTATAAGCTGCTGTCTCGAAAGGATAAACCATGGCAAAGACAGTAAAATAACCAAGCTCACCACCAGACTTGTCAGCATTAGGCTCTTCAGAAGTTTCCTTTGCAAGAGCTACAAAATCCTCACCTGCCTTCGCTCGATCATAGATTGCTTTAATTTTATTGTAAGCCTTAAGGGTGTCTTGAGGGATATCATTATATTTTGATAAAATCAATATATGATTCGCGTTTATCTCTTCTAAACCTCGGTTATAAGCTTCTAAACTTAATGCGCTAGTCACTTTATTCTCGAAGATATAATTTCTTGAAAGTTGATCTCGGTACTGATTAAATTCTGATATATATGTTTCGTCTTTATCTAAATTTTGAGCATAAGCCTCAGCAACCTTTATTTTATAATCAATAAAAAGATCTAAATAGCCTTCAACCGTCTTCTGAGATTCGTCCTGAACTAAATCCAAATTTTTATTGTAAACTCTTTTAAATTCTGAAGTAAATACAGGTTCTCCATCAACCGTTAATAATATGTCTTTTTTATTCTGTGAATAAGACAAGTTTATAAAGAACAGCACTAAAATTGACGCTAGATATTTTTTCATTTTCTTATTGAATAAAGTAATTAATTTAATCTCCAAAGCCGTTACGTAGGCTTTTTTACATAAGCCTACAAAAATAACAAAAAGCGCTTGTTACACAAGTAGGATGAACAACCATTTTTTTGACTTATTGCAATCTATTTAATCTGAATTGTTAATGGTTTTTGTACATTGCTTAAGATCCCAAATTTATGGATGATACATCATTTTGCAGAAATTGATGTCATTTTAACTCATGACTAGGTGAGAAAAACGACAAGACAAATAATGATTAAATTACGTTAGGTTATCAAACAGGGAGACTAATTAGATCGCTCATGATGACCATAAGTAAAATTAATTTTCCGCAGAATTTCTAAAGCGAACAACCAATGCCAGAACAAATTAAATTAATATGGGATTTTAGAGGTCCAAATGCCGAACCGATAGCTAAACATCATGCTATTCATCTTGGAGAATTTGCTGAAGCCGAAAAGCTCAAAAACACACGTCACGGATCTGAACACATTTCAGATATGCATCATATAGCATATCTCGTAGTCGATCATGAACATATGAATGCACTTCGGGAAAGTCTAAAACCAAACCGGGGTCAAAAGTATGTCAAGTCATGAAAAATTTCTTTCTAGATAAATTTGAATATAATTACGCCGCAAATCAGAAAATTATTGCGCTAATTCAAGCATATCCGGATGCGTATTCAGAAAAGGTTGGCATATTAATCGGTCACACTATAAATGCCCATAGCATATGGAACCATCGAATTCAAGGTGCTTTATCACCATTAGGTGTTTGGGAAGTCTTTAAGATCCCAGAATTAGCAAAACTCGATACTAAAAATTATTTTCATAGTCAGAGCCATATTGACATGTATGATTTAGACACTGAGGTTAATTATTCAAATTCTGAGGGAAAGGCTTTTTCGTTTGAAATTGCGACTATTCTATTCCACATTATCAATCATAGCACCTATCATCGCGGACAATTGATAAGCGAATTAAAATCACAAGGAATTCCACCAATTAGCCTCGATTATATTTTTTTTAAGCACTAATACCAATTAAGAAAAAAAAAGCCTAAAATAATTCGTTAACATAATAATAAAACCTTTCGATAACTTCATAATTTACACTATTATTGCGCAAATTTAAAATACCCAAGTATTATGAAAATTATAAAATTATTCTTCCTATTCGTAAGTATTAGCAGTTTTGCTCAATCCAAAGTAGGTACTATAGACATTGACTTTATTATTTCAAAAATGCCAGAAATCACAACTGTTCAAACGCAGCTTGATGACTATAAAAAAGAGCTTGACCTAGATTTTAATAAAAATATGGATGCTTATAATGCGCTAATTAAGGAATATAAAGAGAACGAAGTCACTTTTACAATTGCTGTAAAAAAACAAAAGCAAGATGAAATTATCACCGCTGAAAATGATCTAGGTAAGTTTCAACAAAATGGCACGAAATTAATTAGTATTAGGCGCGATGCATTACTGCAACCACTCTATAAAAAGATAGGCGATGCCTTAGGGAAAGTAGCAAAAGAGAAGTCATATACCCAAGTACTGCAAATAAATGAAAACCTTGTTTATCTAGATAATGAATTAGATTTAACTATCCAGGTTTTGAAAGAATTAGGTGTTGAGATTTTACCTGAAGATTAGCAAACCTTAATACCCAACTAAAGAAGCACCAATTATCTTGAATAATTTGGTGCTTCTTTAGTTATTGTAACATCGTGAGGATGGCTTTCATTAATTCCTGACGCTGTAATTTTAACGAATCTACCTGTTTCCTTTAGAGTTGCTATATCTTTTGAGCCACAGTAGCCCATTCCGGCTCTTAGGCCACCGATAAACTGCGTCATGCTCTCCACCAACTCACCTTTATAATTTACGCGACCTACAATTCCTTCAGGAACTAATTTTTTAATATCGTCTTCCACATCCTGGAAATACCGATCCTTCGAACCTTGCTTCATTGCTTCAACAGATCCCATACCTCGATACGATTTAAACTTCCTCCCTTCATAAATAATAGTCTCTCCCGGTGATTCTTTAGTTCCTGCAAGCAGTGAACCCAGCATCACAGAGTCTGCGCCAGCTGCTATAGCTTTTGGAATATCACCAGTATAGCGTATCCCGCCATCAGCAATAACTGGAACACCGCTTCCTTTTATAGCAGCAGCTACCTCTAATACTGCAGAAAACTGAGGAAAACCTACGCCAGCTACAACGCGTGTTGTACAGATGGAGCCAGGCCCAATCCCAACCTTTACCGCATCTGCGCCAGCCTCTACTAGATATTTAGCAGCTTCTCCAGTAGCAATATTTCCAACAACTACATCGAGTTTAGGAAACTTCATTTTTATATCTTTAAGTACCATCACCACCCCTTTCGTATGACCATGTGCTGTATCAATGATAATTGCATCAACTTGCGATTTAACTAGAGCTTCAGTTCGATCAACTGCATCTGACGTAACCCCTACAGCCGCTGCAACGCGAAGTCTTCCAAATTCATCTTTGTTTGCCGTAGGCTTCAAAGTTAGTTTTGTAATATCGCGGAAAGTAATTAAACCAACCAACAGTCCTTTGTCATCGACCACTGGAAGTTTCTCAATTTTATTTTCTTGAAGAATTAATTCTGCTTGTTTCAAAGAAGTTCCGGGCGCTACAGTAACCAAATTTGCTGTAGTCATGACTTCGCTTAACTTCCGTTCATAATTCTTTTCAAAACGCAAATCACGGTTGGTTACAATTCCAATCAACTTCCCATCCGCGCTTGTAATAGGAATACCTCCAATACTATACTCTCGCATTGTTCTTTGAGCATCACCAACAGTAGCATCCCGTGATAAGGTAACAGGATCTATGATCATTCCACTTTCGGCTCGTTTTACCCTGCGAACCTCAGCTGCTTGCTGCTCAATTGTCATGTTTTTATGTAAAACACCAATTCCACCTTCTCGAGCCATAGCAATTGCCATAGCACTTTCGGTCACAGTATCCATTGCTGCGGAAGCAATTGGAACATTTAATGTAATATTTCTTGAAAATTTTGTTTTTATGGAAACATCTCGTGGTAATACTTCGGAATAGGCAGGCACTAATAATACGTCATCGTACGTAAGTCCTTCTCCTAAAATTTTGTTGTCGTGTGTAGTCATTGCAATTAAAATTAACTTCCGAAGAACCGAAAGGGATTACTTTATAATTGCGTGCAAATATACTATATTTTATCGATAGTTAATTCTTTTTTGCCAATTGAAAAAGAACAACTCCCGCACTTAGCATAAATACGATTGTCATAAGCGTCCCTGACAGCATAACAATATACTTCATCCACGACATTCCCATCCACATTAAATAAATTCCTCCGAAGGTAAGTATGATTGACACAAAAGGTTCTATCATTAAAAAAGCCTTCTTTTTCAATGATAATGTCGTCATAGAAACCAATCCACCTAACAGAAAAAAGATAAATGACATAGACAGAATATGTGTGTGAATAATGGTAAGCATTTCACGTTTGCCCTTTTTAAATTTCATTACCTGAACGTCTTCCCTATCTTCATTCCCTAAATAGTTCTCCTCAATTCCATTTGGCGCAATGGATTCCGTTTGTCGCACAAATTGCAACCCCGTGATATAGCCAATGCTAAGAACGATAACAAATGCCGAAATAAACATTTTGACATGCTTCGGAAACCTTTGTAGAAGTCCATCTAATTCCATTATAACAAGGATTTTTTCTGAAGCACCGCTATACTTTTTAATAAGTCATTCATAGCTCTAGTCATAGATTGCACAGAAATTGTGGCTCCGCTTATAGGAATTATATCTTGATTATATTCTAACTCTTTTGCGCCAGCAACAGTTCCAATAAATTGTTTCAACCATCTTTTACTCCCAATTTCACCTCCATACTCCTCCCTATAGACTAACACTTTACTTTTAGTTATTATAAAATCTTTATCAAACAGAACCAAAAAATCAAAATCTGTAGTTTTGGCAGGAGCTTTTCCAATGTATCCATATCCTAACAATGTTTCATTACTCAAAATTCTAAAGAAATTTTCATCACTAAATTCAGATGGTGTTTCTGCATTGCTAGATTCATCTACCATAATTAATTCCTTGTCAAAACCCTTAATTTGGTAAAACTTCCCAATTACTTTATCAGCCTTTTTTATGATTTTTTCAGGAATCGAAAAGGCCGTACAAAAAACAGCAATTATAAATATTGGAAGTAACTTTTTAAGCATGCACAAAGGTATTTAATTTTGAGGTATTAATTAGGCTCCCATTTTATTAGAACCAAACTCCAATTCCGAAGTTCAATCGGTCATCCACATTATCGCTGTCTGAGGAATTTCCTCTAAACTGATAGTCCCCCTTCACCACTACTCCCGGCGCAATATGATATGATAAACCAGTGGTGATATCTTGACGGTTATACGAACCATTTCGAACTAAACCCCCAGCTGTTGAAGCATGTGTATCATAGCGTTCAAAACGAGTAAAAGCATATAATTTTTGTTTCTTATTTAAAGGAAGTAAGTTATAGGCTCCTTCAATATAATAACCTAGCAACGAACTACCTAAGTCTTTACCTGTTGCCGTATTATAAGCCTCCGTATCACTTAGTGACGCGTAAACAAATTGACCTCTGGCCGTGAATCTTTTATAGCTATATCGAGCATCAGCACCAACCATAGCGATGCCTATATTAGCCCCTTCGAGTTCCTCAACATCATCCTCGGCTTGTGTTTTTCCAAAGTAACCAGACAATCCTAAACGCAATCCAGGAATTCCATAGTAATCAGCTTTTGCAGATAATGTTGGCGAATCTACCGTAGACTGAATACCTTTTTGACGCCCACTGCGCAAGCCATTACTTCCTTTTAGAAATCCATTAAGACCTCCCGCTCCATCTGATTCGGTAGACTTAAAACCGTTAAAAACGTACACTTGGTATCCTAAAGAAGCATCTGGAAAACGTCCTATAACTCCAACTCCAAGTTCACGCCAAGTTGTGGGTACAATAACGTTATCGACTGCTGGTCGCTCTACCCCGTTAAAAGTTGTAGGTTCGTGATATTCGTTAACTATCCCCATCGGGATCAACATTAAACCTCCACGCAAACTCACATTGTCTCCAATTGAATAGTTAACAAAAGCTTGCTCAACAAACACTTCACTAACATGTTCGAATTCAATTTCAGTTACAAATTGAACCTCATCATTAAAGTTGTAACCGACCAATATGACCATCCGTTGAACATCAAGCTCTCCGTTCTTGCCATCTGGCTGATTGTACGTTAATTCACCATAACCTCCTAGGGTAACCTTTCTTCCTAGACTATTCGATAATATTCTTTGTGCAGAATTTTGGGTTAACTGAGGGTTGTTATAAATTGAATCTTGGGATGTTTGCGCAATTGAAATATTCATTGCGACGAGCGCCAAAAGTAGAATGTATTTATTCATTATATTTATTTAGACTTAGTATAAATAACACTTTGGTTTAAGCCACAAAAATAATAACGAATCCTAATTCTCACAAGTTTATTTAGACTTAATTTAAATAAAAATAACAAGTGAATTATAGAAATTTGAATATCAATTAATTAGATGAAACCTCCATCTGCACTTTATATTGTAGTCTCGTTACTGTAGCCCATTGTAGTAATAATTTAGTGTCATTTTCTGAAAGATTTCCATGCAGCCAAGTATAGGAATCCAATGGCATCTCTCCCTCCTCTATCATCTCCAAGAACTCCTCTAGCTTATGATCCTTCTTCTTTGCCGAATACTCTTTCCAAGCCGATACATTAAAATGTTTTTTACCGTCTTTAACATGGTCTGCCAACCAATAATTAACAGGTGCTATTTCTGCATACCAAGGATATCGCGTATGATTGCTATGACAGTCGTAGCAATTTTCTTTTAAAATTCCAGCCACGCTCGGTGAAGGTTTTGTTTCGTTTTCGAAATACATGACTCCTTCATACCCGGCCTCATTCTTGTCTGGACGAATAAATTGTATCACAACAAAGGCCCCTAAAGCAAGAATTAATATGATCTTAAACAATTTTTTCATAATCTACTTATTTAATGTTTTTAAATATAAAATTACGGCCTTTCTAATATCTGAAGCCGCTTCAGATGGTTTTGGTTCGTATACACTAACAACCCCTTTATTATCTTTTGTTAAAAACGGAATATCATACCCTTTCATTAAAAAATCACTGATAGCAATTGTATAAACTGTATTTACATCTATCAGCTTGCCGTCTATCAACCATTCAGCTTTGTTGCTTTCCTCTATATCGTGACGCTGCAAATAAGCACCTGTCCCTCCGTTCGACTTTCCGAAGTTTAAAACTTCAACAAGCAGACTACCTCGCATTTCTACTTTAACCACCTTCCCTCCAAACGGTAAAACTCTGAATATATCAATACTAGTTATATTTCCTTTAAGCATATCATCAACTCGAAAGGAACCTCCATTAACAAAAGCACCATCTACTGGATCGTTAAATGAAGCTGCCATTGCAGCTGTTACTAGATCACCAAGGTTTGTCTGTATTCCTCTATTTGCGCTATCTGTTCCATCTAGTGGCGTTGTTGTTTTATAAATTACTTCATTCGCATTTGAAACTACCTCATTAATTTTGCTTTCTAAAACGGCATTCCATCGATTCACTATTTCAGCTACCTTCGGCTCCGATGCTGTTTTTTCATCAATCGGGAACAAATGTGAATCGACCTTTAGATTCTTGTTCGTTTTATTATATTCGAAAGTATGAATATAAACTGTCTTAGCATTCGCATCGGCTTTTGTTATAATTGCATTGTTGGAAGGAACTAGCATAGCATTATGCTCGTGACCGCCCATAATGAATTGTAGTTTTGGTAGTTTTTTCGTTAAAGCAATATCTTGTTCTATTTCTAAATGCGTAAGTCCGATAACAATATCAACGTTTTTCTCTAAACTAAAATATGCTTTTTCAGCTTCGTAAAAAACATCCCCATAATCCACGAATTCTATCGGATTGGACGCTATTGTAACGCTGAAAAAACCAATCTTTAACTCACCACCATTACCATCATCCACCTTGATTATATGAGAATTATTTATCGTTTCCGTTCCGTTATTTCGCTGAATAGAAAAAGGCCTAGAACCACTTTCTGTTTTATGCTTAACATTTGCAGAAATCCATTGAAAATTAGATTCATTTAATCGTTTCTGAAGGGCTTCTTCGCCAATATCAAATTCATGATTACCAAAAGTCACCAAATCAAAGTTCATGGCATTCATGACCTCAATCATTTGTTTTCCATAGAGCCGTTCTCCATTTACTTTAATAGTCCCTAGCAATGACGGATTAAGGAAATCCCCAGCCATCACTAAATAAGTGTTTGGATTTACTTTCGCAACCGAATCTCTCACATGCGCCACTCGGGCCATTCCACCATATTGACCTCCGCTTAATGGTGCGATCTCATAAACATCATTTACTTGTAGTATCTTAAAAGTGACATTTTCCTGCGCTGCAATTATAACAGAGGCAGATTTTGTCGTTTTACATCCAGTAACGACACTCATAAATACCGAAAAAGCAAGTATCGCAACTGTTCGTTCTGCTTTTCTAAAAAGAGATTGACTAGTATTTATCGACCCCATTTGTGATTGAAATATCATTTCAATGGTATTGGTTAAATATTTTAGAAGCTTCATTATGCGCACTTTCGAAAGACATAGGGTTTAGGTTAGTATCCACCTTTTTTGAAGTAAAATAGCTCAGCATCTTTTCAGTAGGCATATTTCCAGTTAATTCATCTTTTGCCATCGGGCAACCGCCAAACCCTTGAATAGCACCGTCAAATCTTCTACAACCAGCTTCATATGCCGCGCTAACTTTTTCGTGCCAAACAGCTGGTGTAGTATGCAGATGCGCTCCAAATTCTATATGTGGATATTTAGGAATCAACTCTGAAAACAGGTAGGTTATAATATCGGGTGTTGAAGATCCAACCGTATCGCTTAGTGACAATATCTTAACGCCCATGCCAGATAATTTTTCAGTCCAATTTCCAACAATATCTACATCCCAAGGGTCTCCATAAGGGTTTCCAAAACCCATAGAAAGGTAAGCAACTACCTCCTTGTTATTTGCTTCTGCTAACTTTAAAATTGCTTCTAAGGTATCTATTGACTGCGCAATTGTTTTATGTGTATTTCGCATTTGAAAATTCTCTGAAATAGAAAAGGGGTAGCCTAAATATTGAATTTCTGGATGAATAACGGCCGCTTCTGCACCTCTTAAATTTGCAACAATCGCCAGTAACTTACTTTTCGTTGCGCTTAAATCTAAGCCCGCTAGAACCGCAGTTGTGTCTTGCATTTGAGGAATTGCTTTTGGTGAGACAAAG
>Ga0075467_10003887_pt1 | contig 11297 bp, 12 predicted proteins | sample DEB08_DNA_9_FD_75067 | JGI IMG/M metagenome (GOLD analysis project Ga0075467, IMG submission 75067) | Aqueous microbial communities from the Delaware River and Bay under freshwater to marine salinity gradient to study organic matter... | ecosystem: Environmental > Aquatic > Marine > Coastal ...
GCGCGCCGTAATCCGGTCCGCATAAGGGTGTGTGGCGTCAAGAACGGCGCTGATCTGCGCTTCACGCAAATAGTCGGTAAACCCCTCTGCCCTGCCAAATCCACCAATCCGTGTGGGCAAAGCCTGCGCTTGCGGCGCACGTGTGGCCCCTGCTAGAGAAATAATTGCGTCCATCCCCGAGAGCCGATCGGCGATCTGGCGCGCCTCGCATGTCCCGCCCAAGATCAAAAGCGTCATGTGCCAGCCTGTGCAATAATATTGCCTTCGCGGTCGATAATCACCACGTCATAGGCAATGCCTGCATCACCAAACCGAGCGTTCAACTGCGCCAATGCGGCCTGTGCGACATGGTTCGCCAAGGGTGCGCCCGCGACCTGATACGCCTCAAGCGCTGTGTTCGCCTGAGCAATATCTGGCATCCCAACCATCTCTGCCAAAGCCGCGAAATCCACTTGCGAACGCCCTGAATGTAAATCAATGGCACCTTGCGCAAGCTTCGTGATTTTTCCGATCCCGCCGCCAACCGTCACACGTTGTACCGGATGCTTTGCAAGATACTTGAGCATACCGCCCGCAAAGTCCCCCATATCCAGCATTGCATAATCCGGCAGGTCATAAAGTCGCTGGACGGTTGCCTCTGACGTCGCACCCGTGCAACCCGCCACATGCGTCATCCCGTTTGCGCGCGCCACATCAATTCCGCGGTGGATCGACGCGATCCAAGCGGCACAGCTAAACGGGCGCACAACGCCTGTGGTCCCTAGGATCGACAAACCGCCTTCAATTCCTAAACGCGGGTTCCATGTTTTCAGCGCAATTTCTTCACCACCGGGGATCGCAACCTCGATTTCCACGTCGGGGGCTTTGTCAAAGTCTGCAGCTAGGACCAAAACCTCGGAGGTCATCATCTGGCGCGGCACTGGATTGATCGCAGGTTCACCCACCCCGATCGGTAGTCCTGCTTTGGTAACTGTGCCCACGCCCGCACCGGCCCGAAACGTGATGCCGCCCGATGATCCGCGCACAGTCACCACAATCAATGCCCCATGCGTCACATCAGGATCATCGCCCGCGTCTTTCGTGATGCCCACACGAGCCCAACCATCGCCAGATTCGGCAAGCGCCAGCGCAAAAACAGGCGTTTCGCCCTTGGGCAATGTGATCGTCACGTCGCCCGCAAAATCACCACCCCAAAGCCGTTGCAACGCCGCTTTGGTTGCAGCGGTTGCGCAAGCGCCCGTGGTCCAGCCGCGCCGTAATTCCTTGGAGGTGTCTTGTTTCATCAGTGCGACGATAAGCAGCCAGACCAGTGACGGCAATCTGCAATTCAACGTCGCTTGCAGCCTTTCCAACCTTGCCCAAGCACGGCATAATGACAGCATGAATAACGACACCCCCCTTCCGGCCCACACATGGCCGTCACTTGAACCCGGTTGGGTCTGGCTTTGTGGCGCAGGCCCCGGTGATCCGGGGCTTTTGACACTGCATGCGGTCAACGCGCTGCGGCAGGCGGATGTGGTGATCTATGATGCGCTGGTGCAAGAGCAGATATTGTCTTGGGCGCCGCAAGCTGAACATATCTATGCCGGAAAACGCGGTGGCAAACCGTCTGCCAAGCAGCGCGATATTTCGCTGCGGCTTGTTGATCTGGCTCGCGAAGGCAAACGCGTGCTGCGGCTTAAAGGCGGCGATCCGTTCGTATTTGGACGTGGCGGCGAAGAAGCGCAAACGCTGGTGCAGCACGGCGTCCCAATCCGCATTATTCCCGGGATTTCTGCAGGGATTGGTGGGTTGGCGTATGCCGGCATCCCTGTGACGCACCGCGATGTGAACCAATCGGTGACCTTCGTGACAGGCCATGATCAATCGGGTAACACACCCAGTTCGCTCGACTGGACCAGCATTTCCAAAGGCAGCCAAGTCATCGTGATCTATATGGGCATGAAACATATTGCCCAAATATCAGACCAACTGATCGCTGCAGGCCGCAGTATCCACGAACCTGTCGCCGTCGTGACGACGGCAACGACGGACCAACAACGGGTTTTGGAAACGACGCTCGGTACAATTGTTGACGACATCGCACATGCTAATCTCGAACCACCCGCGATTATCTGTATGGGTCAATCTGTGCTGATGCGGCAGGTCCTTGATTGGCAAGGCATGGCCGCAGGCGAGGCCCCACGGAACCTCGATCCTTTGGGTCGCGGACGCCCCGCCGAATCCGCCTGAGCAAAATGCCAACGCACTTGATCTTGCAATTTGGCCTCTTTGTACAATGAGTTTTCTGATTGCCGCCCCCGCATCAGGCAGCGGCAAAACCACAATCACCTTGGGCTTGCTTCGCGCACTAAGTCGCAGCATCGCAATTCGCGGAGCAAAATCCGGCCCCGACTATATTGATCCGCGCTTTCACGAAGCCGCCTGCGGCCAGCCGTGCCTTAACCTTGACGCATGGGCCATGTCACCCGAGCGGATCAAAGCAATTGCGTCCGGCCCGATCCCGCTGATCATAGAAGGCGCGATGGGTCTATTCGACGGCGCGCCTCCTGACGGTAAAGGAGCATGCGCCGATCTGGCACGCATCCTTAACCTGCCGGTGATCCTGGTCATCGACGCGGGCAAGATGGCAGGATCCGTTGCGGCATTGGCCAACGGGTTTATCAATCATGAACCGTCTATCCATGTCGCTGGTGTGATCCTCAACAACGTAGGATCAGTCCGACACGAAAGCATGTTGCGGCGCGCCCTTGGAGACACGCCAATCTTTGGCGCCGTGCCGCGCAATACGTCGCTCAAACAACCCTCACGACACCTCGGTCTGGTGCAGGCGCAAGAGCGGTCCGATCTCACCCACTTCCTTGATCAGGCGGCGGATATAATGACGGCCCAATTGGATCTGGATCGTCTCAAGGCACTTTTGTCGCCGATGCCACAACCAACAGTTCCGCCGCGCGTACCCCCGCCTGCGCAACGTATCGCCATTGCCCAAGACGCCGCTTTTGCCTTCAACTATCCACATCTGTTGCAGGACTGGCACGCCGCGGGTGCAACACTTTCATTCTTTTCGCCGTTTGCAGATGAAGCAGCACCCGAGACAGATTTCATCTATCTACCCGGCGGTTACCCTGAATTGCATGCAGGAAAGCTGGCCGCAAACACGGTTTTCCTGAACAGCCTGCGCCGCGCCAAGGTACCGATTTATGGCGAGTGTGGCGGCTATATGATTTTAGGTGAGGCACTGACCGATGCGGATGGCGTTACGCATCAGATGGCAGGGCTTTTAGCGCTGGAAACTTCGTTTGCGCAGCGCAAACTCCATTTGGGGTACCGACATCTTCAGGCAGACCTTGGCCCGATGACAGGTCGCTGGATGGGTCATGAATTTCACTACGCAACAACGGTCAAAGCAACTGGCACGCCTTTGTTTGTAGCCCACGACGCAGAAGGAACGACTTTGGATCCGATGGGATTGATCCATGACAATGTCAGCGGCAGTTTCGGGCATATCATAGACACCGCATCAACTGGTCTTGCCAGTCCCAAACCCCAGGCGTAGGCATTGGCAATGACATACACAGACGATACCCGCGCCAAGCGCAATGTGGCCGTACTTGTACTAGCCCAAGCTATTTTGGGCGCTCAGTTGCCAATGATATTTGTGGTCGGCGGGCTTGCGGGCGGGCAACTGGCTTCGAACATCTGCCTTGCGACATTGCCGATTTCTTTCATCGTTTTCGGCTCTATGACGACCGCGCCGTGGATCAGCCCTTTGATGCAACGCAACGGGCGCAGGTTCGGCTTCTTTTTGGGGGCATTCGCTGGTGCCGTCGGTGCGGCTGTGTCGGCTTACGGCCTTTATACCAGTTCTTTCATGACCCTGCTTGCAGGATCATATTTGACCGGTATCTATATGTCAGCGCAAGGTTTTTACCGTTTTGCGGCAACTGACACGGCTTCTGAGAAATTCCGCCCAAAGGCGATTTCCTATGTCATGGCAGGCGGCCTGCTTTCTGCCATCGTCGGTCCGCAACTGAATAAGCTGGTGCAAGACGCCTATGTGGTGCCTTTCCTGGGCACATACCTTGCAATCATCGTCTTGAACCTTGTGGGTATGATGTTGTTCTTGTGGCTGGATCTGCCCAAAGGGTCCAAATCCGAACCCGAAGTCATCCAAGTCAAAGGTCGCAGTCGCCGTGAAATGCTGCGCGATCCGCGCATCATCGTGGCGATCATATGTGCGATGGTATCCTATTCACTGATGAACCTTGTCATGACATCAACGCCACTGGCCGTTGTCGGTTGCGGGTTCACGACCAGCAACGCCAATGACATCGTGTCCGCACATGTGCTGGCGATGTTCGCACCCTCATTCTTTACAGGTCACCTGATTGCGCGCTTCGGCGTTGAAAAAATCATGGCAACAGGTATGATGATCTTAACTGCGGCGGGCCTTGTGGCCTTAAGTGGGGTTGGCCTCGGGAATTTCTTCGTCGCGCTGATCTTGCTTGGTTTTGGTTGGAACTTTGGCTTTATTGGCGCCACAACCATGCTGGCAGGCGCGCACAGACCAGAGGAACGCGGATCAGTCCAAGGCATGAATGACATGATCGTTTTCGGCATGGTGACGGTAGCATCACTTGCCTCTGGTGGACTGATGAACTGTTCAGGCGGGTCACCGGTTGAAGGCTGGAACGCGGTCAACCTTGCGATGGTGCCGTTCTTGGTGCTGGCAGGCGGATCGTTGATTTGGCTGGTTCGCCAGCCGAAAACAGCGATCTAACGCCACCACCCGCGCAGTGTAACGTTCAAGAAACGTAAACTGTCTTTTGCCGGATTTGTGTCCAGAGCATCTTGTAAAACCAATTCGGGAGTGTTGCGCACCTTTTGTAGCACAGGGCGCGCATGATAGCCCGCAACGAGCGCCACGGCAGCCGCTTTCGAGACCTGCTTGCGCTCTTTTGCTGCTGCATGCATGCGGGCCAGTGCGCGATCCGCCAATTCGGTGATCCCTTCGTTTGACCCATCAATCAGTGGCTTACGGCCCTGCCCGTCCAAGGCCGGATAGGCTTGAAAGATATTCCCCACACCGACCCCAAAGGCAAAATCACGTACTGTTGTCTCATCCGCGTCGCCCAACAATCGCGCCGCAGTCCACATTAGATGCCCCGAGGTCGCGTTGATGTATTCGTCAAAATGGGCCTGATTTTCAAAGCCGTCCGTGTACACATCCCAACGTCGCGCTGCGATCAACCCGTCCAGACAGCGCGCGCCTTCTGCATCCAACACACCTGCCAACGCATCGACAACTTCGTGGCGACGCACTGTGCTGCCGTCCGCAATTTCTTCAAGCGCATCGCGCCACCATTGCAGGCGCATTTCAGCGATCATCGCCTCTTGGGTCACCCAAGGTGCGCGGGCCACTTCGACGTTGAACGCATAAAGTGGAAACAGGATTCTGCGCGCGTCAACCGGTGCAGCCATTGCGGCGCGAAACCGCAAGGGATCGGCCTTTTGAACTAATGCAGCACAGGCCTCAAAACTCATTGTTCGGCCTTTGCACCGTCGCGGATCAGCTTCCAGTTGATCGCGTCGATCAGCGCATCAAAGGATGCATCAACGATGTTGGCACTGACACCAACGGTTGACCAACTACGGCCTTCGCCATCTTCACTGTCGATGATGACGCGGGTCACGGCCTCTGTACCGCCATTGGTGATACGTACTTTGAAATCAACAAGTTGCATGTCATCGATGATCGCTTGATATGGTCCGAGATCCTTAGATAAAGCCCGCGACAGCGCGTTGACGGGGCCCTGATCCGATCCATCGGGTCCTTGGCTTTCACTGACATTCAGCATCTTTTCGCCGTGGACCTTGGTCACGACAACAGCCTCCGAAATCGAGACCATGCGGTTCCGCTTGTCCTTGCGCCGCTCGACGGTCACGCGGTAACGCTTGACCTCGAAAAACCGCGGCAAAGTGCCTAGTTCTTCGCGGGCCAGCAGCTCAAAACTGGCTTGTGCTGTGTCGTAGGAATAGCCCTGCGCCTCGCGTTCTTTGATCCGCTCTACAATGCGGGCCAGTGCGGGATCGCCTTCGTCGACTTCAAGACCGGCATCCAATAATCGCGCGCGCAGGTTCGACTGCCCCGCCTGATTTGACATCGGCACTACGCGGCTGTTGCCCACTGCGGCGGGGTCGATGTGTTCATACGTCGAAGGGTCTTTGGCAATAGCACTGGCATGCAGACCTGATTTATGCGCGAAAGCCGACGCACCCACATAGGGCGCTTGTTTTGCAGGCACACGGTTAAGGATATCATCAAGCATCCGTGACGCGCGGCGCAAGCCTTTCAGTGCTGCAGGCGTAACGCCTGTTTCAAACTGGCTGGCGTAGGGCTCTTTTAACAGAAGCGTCGGGATGATTGTGGTCAGGTTTGCATTGCCACACCGTTCGCCCAAACCGTTGAGCGTGCCTTGGATCTGTCGCGCCCCTGCAAGAACTGCCGCCAGTGAGTTGGCTACTGCGTTTTCAGTATCATTATGCGTGTGGATCGCCAGATGATCACCCGGAATGCCGCTTGCGATAACGGCTGTGACGATATCGCTGACCTCATGCGGCAGCACACCGCCATTGGTGTCGCAAAGCACAATCCAGCGCGCACCGGCGTCATAAGACGCATGGATCGCCTTCAGCGCGTATTCCGGATTGGCCTTGAAGCCATCAAAGAAATGTTCCGCATCAAACAGCCCTTCACGGCCCTGCGCCTTGATATGGGCAAAGCTGGCAGACACGTTGTCGATATTTTCGTCCAGTGTGATACCAAGTGCGGTTGTGACATGAAAATCATGCGCTTTGCCCACCAGACACACGGCGGGAGTGCCGGCGTTCATGACGGCTGACAACACATCGTCATTCTCGGCGGATCGCCCGTTGCGTTTTGTCATGCCAAAGGCTGTGAACGTCGCGCGGGTCTTGGGTGGGCTGTCGAAAAACTCGGTGTCAGTCGGGTTCGCACCTGGCCAACCACCTTCGATATAGTCAATGCCAAGGCTGTCCAGCACTGCCGCGATCTGATGCTTTTCACCGGCTGAAAACTGCACGCCCTGGGTCTGTGCGCCGTCCCGCAATGTCGTGTCGAAAAGGTAGAGGCGTTCTTTGGTCATCGTCACAGCCCCTCTAGCTTGGCCGCATCAAAATCTGGTCCCGGTGACCATGTCGCCTGCCCGCCGACATCCGTTACCTGCACGCCTGCCGCGTTCAGGATATCGCGCACTTCATCGGCACGGCCCCAATCTTTGGATGCACGCGCCGATGCCCGCTCTGCCAAGAGTGCGTCAACGCGGGCTGAAACCGCGGGTGCGACACCGTCGCCAGCTTCACCACCGTCAAACTGCGGGATCGCGGACCAGTCGTTTACTAAACCCAGCATCCCCATCCCGTAGGCAAAGCCAGCCAGTGCGACAGGCGTTTTACCCTTCGACAACACATGCAAGCGCGACAAAGCGCCAGAGGTGTTCAGATCATTGGCTAAAACCCCGATAAACTCTGCATCGGGCTGCCATTTACCGTCAGCCTTTAATGCCGCGATCAGCTCTGGCCCAAACCCGTGTCCGTGCAAGATGCCGTACCATTTGCGCAACGTGCCTTCAGCTTCGACCTTGCGGGTTTCCGTCCAGTCCATCGTCTTGCTGTAATGCGTACCAAGCATCACCAAGCGGATGACTTCGCCCGGAATGCCCTGATCCAGCAAATCGCGGACAGTAAAGAAATTGCCCAAGGACTTGGACATCTTCTTGCCTTCGACCTGTAGCATCTCGTTGTGGACCCAATAGCGGGCAAATTCACCATGCGGATGGGCGCAATTCGACTGCGCAATCTCGTTTTCGTGGTGCGGGAATTGCAGGTCGTTGCCGCCGCCATGAATGTCAAAGCTTTCGCCCAGCAATTCCAGCGACATGGCAGAACATTCAATATGCCAACCCGGACGGCCATACCCCCAAGGACTATCCCAGCCCGGAACACCGTCGCCAGATGGTTTCCAGAGCACAAAATCCATTGGATTGCGTTTGTAGGGCGCGACCTCGACCCGTGCCCCCGCAATCATATCGTCGATCGAACGGCCAGAAAGCGCGCCATACTCCGCATAACTTTCCACCGCAAAGAGCACATGACCTTCGGCGGCGTATGCATGCCCCTTTTCGATCAGTTCTTCGATCATCGCGATCATCTGGGGAATGTGATCGGTCGCGCGCGGTTCGTGGGTGGGGCGCTGCGCACCCAATGCATCAAGGTCATCGTGATACCATTGCGTGGTCTCTGCGGTGATATCACCAATCGCCCGACCACTTTCTGCCGCACGGGCATTAATCTTGTCGTCAACATCCGTGATATTGCGCACATAGGTCACATGGGCATCGCCATAGATTTCCTTGAGAAGGCGAAACAGGACATCAAACACCAGCGATGGCCGTGAATTACCCAGATGCGCGCGGTCATAGACCGTCGGCCCACACAGGTACAAACGCACGTTTTGCGGATCAATGGGAACAAAGTCCTCGCGTTTGCGGGATTTCGTGTTGTTCAGCCGAATAGTCGTCATAAGTGCCTCGCGCAGCGTTTCGCCGCGGGCTTACCAAGTTCAGTTCTAATGTGAAACGTGAAAGAGCAACCCGCGACAGATGTCAGCAGATAATAATGCAGCAGGTAATGATGCAGATACTCTTCATAGTGCAACCGATAGCAGTTCAAAGCGGATGCGTCTAGCGTTTGGTTTCGGGGAAGTGCGCTTCAGAAATCGCATGGGCCTGGCGGTGGATCGCAGTTCGTCTGCGGCAGACCCTGAAATCCGTTCTCTGATACAGGTCCCGTGCTATTGTTGATCACCCGAGAAGAGTAGAAACATGTCCAGGATCAACCTCCGCCCCGCGCAAACTGGCGACATCCCGCAACTTCTGGAGTTGTTGGATATTGCGTCCTACGGGTTCGTGAACCACATTTTCACAGTTCTATCCGAACCGGGGACAGACGTGGATGGCGTTGTTGTGGCCCGCATGGCAGACAACAGTTCACATCTAGCGTTGAGCAAGACCACAATTGCCGAAGTCGATGGTCAGGTTGCAAGGTTCATTGTGCTTGAGCCACAACCAGACCCTGTTGATCCCGTAGCTGAAGATACGCCAGCAATACTTCGCCCGCTGCTTGAACTCGAAAGCCTGGCACCGGGCACGACTGTTGTCAGTTTTGTTGCGACGTTCCCCGCGATGCGCGGACGCGGCGTTGGCAAAATCTTGATGCAACAGGCTGAAAAATCACGCGGGACAAATGGCATTTGCCTGACCGTCCATGATCAAAACGACGGTGCAAGAAAGCTTTATGAACGGCTTGGGTTTCAAGAGGTCGCCCGCCGCGCAATCGTCAAGAAGGGTTGGGATAGCCCTGCGTCTGAATGGGTCTTGATGATAAAGCCGTAAGCGTCATGCCTAAGTTGCGACGCGCAAACCCGATTGCCGATGTTCTGTTGCAAGAACACCCTATGGGTCGTCACCTTGTCAGCCCCTACAACTTGCGCCATCATAACAAAATGTCGCGTTCATTTGTGAATAATCTCTGCGCTGCCCATGCTGGCGCCACCGCCGCTGACCCCACCACCGAGCTTGATAGCTGGAAGGTCGGTGGCAAAATGTTCGCCTGCTTTGGCGACCGCATTGAAGGTGTTTGCGTCAAGACCGACAGTGTCGAGACCGCCGCGATGCTGATCGACGCAGGCGCCGCCACCAAGGCCCCTTATTTCCATAAAAGCTGGGTGCTGGTCAGTTTTGACAGCGCCGAAGAAGAACTCCGCCATAGGATTGCAGTATCCTATGACATCATCTTCAAGGCGCTGCCTAGAAAGATCAGGGATCAGATCGCTCAGGCGTAGCTTACGACCTCAATCTCGATCCCGTCCATATCGTGAAAATAGAATCTGCGACCAGGCGCGTAATCGGCGTGGCTATGTGCGGTGAACCCCATTGCGTTCACTTTAGCCTCGACCGCATCCAGATCATCAACGACCACGCCCAGATGGTTTAGCCCACCGCGCGTTTGATAACTGGCGTCCGCCTTCGGTACAGTTTGAGACGGGTCCGCGCCCGAGTATACCGCGACATAGCTGTCATCAGATCCCACATGCACAGTATAGCCTTGGCCGTTCAAAACGGAGCCTTCCCATCGGGTATGCCACCCGAACAGTTCTGACAGCATGGCCGCCGTCTTTTTGGGGTCAGCGACAGTCAAGTTCACATGTTCAAGATATGCCATTGTTCAATTTCTCCTTTTTAGAACGGTCAGCAAGCGCGCCAAACCGTTGGGTTCTTTGGGCCGGGCTTTATCGTGAAAACAGCCACATTCAAGATCATGCCCCCACCCAAGCCCATCGTGTTTCATTGCACTCAAGGCCTCTGGGTCTGCGCAATAGCGTTCGGTTTTTCGGGCTGACATCTTGGCTCTCCTCTTTTCAAGCTTGCTCGAATCTGTTGTAATTTCTCAAGTTAACTTTAGATCAAGGGATCTTTTTTCATGACCGCAGGATTGGCAATCGGCGATTTGTCCGCGCGCACTGGTCTCGCTGTGTCGGCAATTCGGTTTTATGAAACCCATGACATCATCAAACCGGTGCGCAATGCAGGTGGACACCGCCGGTATGGACGCAGTGATATCCGACGTTTGTCGTTCGTGATGGCCGCCCAAAAACTGGGGTTCAGCCTGTCGGAAATTGCGCCGCATCTGCGCCGCCTGCCCGATCACAAAGCCCCGACCAAAGCCGACTGGACCCGCATCAGTACAGCCTTTCGGCGCGATATCGATGCAAGGATCACAGCGCTTGAAGAACTACGCGATAAACTGGACGGCTGCATCGGTTGCGGCTGCCTGAGCCTTAAGTCATGCGCGCTTTATAACCCTGCCGATGTGAAGGGCCTAGACGGCACTGGCCCGCGAAATTTGGCGGCTATATCGGGTTGACTTTGTCGTCCGAAGATCGTTCCCCTGCGCCCATGGAACTTTCAGAACGTATTAAAAATATCAACGGTGGTGGCTCTGACGGCTGGGATGTCTTTAATCGGGCACGCCAGATGATTGCCGACGGCATTCCTGTGGTTGAACTGACCATTGGTGAACACGACATTCGCACCGGCCCTGCAATTCTGGAAGCGATGAACAAAGCTGCTATGGGTGGGCATACGGGCTATGCGACGGTGCCGGGCACACATGCTTTGCGCGAAACTGTCGCCGCACGTATTCAGGCCCGCACC